>LNFM01000925.1_pt1 | contig 97820 bp, 96 predicted proteins | sample 596031 | NCBI WGS metagenome assembly LNFM01 (sample SAMN04254537, study PRJNA301005) | activated carbon metagenome | isolation source: dual media filters at the Ann Arbor, Michigan drinking water treatment plant | place: USA: Ann Arbor
ATCCGGGACCGCTTCGCCGGCCACCCCGGCCGTAGCGCCAAGACCCGTCATGCACTAAGACTGTAACCGGGCCACTCGATCGGGGCAGGCCACTGTGAAAGTCGCCTATCACTCCATTGGGAAATTGCCATAGAGCCCAACCATGAACGCGTCTGACACCGTTGCGCATTGCATGATGCTTGGCTGAGACATGGCACCAGTCGGGACCATAGCCGTAGTTGTGGTAGGACAGATAGACAGGTGCGTCGGTCAGACTGAAAGCCGAGCAGAAACCAACGACATCAGGCGCGGAGGCGGAAATCGGTAACTGCATCACCCTGGAACTTCCTGTGACGATGACGAACAAGGTGCGCCTAGCAGACTACATCCGGATGCCACCTATCAATCACATTTCAAGCGAGGATCGTGCCGCCGCAGCGATCGTCGCGAACCAGCAGTCGGCATCACTTCAGCTTGATGATTGACGCTCGGGACGGATCGAGCACGTACACCTCGCGAAACGGGAGAGCGTTGGCAGCCCCTGCATGCGTCCCCTGAATGTCTTTTTCAGAGCGGCTTGGAGACGATCCGATCGGTGCGGTGATTAACAGAATTTGACCCTCAAACTTTGCATCGTCCTTGCCGGACATTCGGCTAGCGATGGCTTCATCGATCACACGATCGACCGTCGTTCGCGCGTTCGTGATCCGACCCTCTGCCTTCACTTTCGCGAAGGCAGTCGCGGGCGCGCTGTCTCGCAAAGGTATGAAGCCAGGTACAGCTTTGCCATCAGCGAGACTTTTGGCTACCTCGATACCGGCCCGCGCATGGGCACCAGTAACTTCGATCCCAATTACAACTCCATCGGTGTCGAGGGCTAGCCAGGCATCGGGTGGTCGGTCGTCGAGCGGAAACCAGACACGCTTGGTATCGGGATATCGGGCCGACAGGAAGCGCTCGACCGGGACAACCTCGTCGCGCAGCTTTTTCCAGGGTTTCTTACCTTCACGGTATCCCTGCAAGTCAGCCGTACTGATCGGGCGGCAGCTAAAGGCGGCAATGTGGGCGCGCAACTCTGCCACGCTGACGCCGTCTGCCGATGATAACTCCGCATATAGCTGCTTCAGCGTTTCGATCGTGAACGGCTCCTGCGACACCTTTTCGCTCACTCGACAGATGCCCCCTAGCAATTGCACTCGCGTGGCCCATTTTGGATTCCTGGGGCATATGCCACGAAACAGTCGGATTCGACAGGCATTAGTCGTGTGAACAAGTTCTTCGTTTGCAGGGGTCGGTAATGTTCAAGAGGTTACAACCTTCTGTGAAGGCTCTCTGGTGGCGCTTTCGTAGACTGCCGCCCTTCATCCAACTTCTTCTCGTGTTCCCGGCAGTGTGCGCCATTGCGCTGACATTTGTCGTCGGCAACATGGGTCTGGCGCTGCTGGGAACTGCGGTTGCGATCAACCCCCTCATCGCAGGCTGGTTCGGCGGGGCCTCCATCCTGATCTTGGGGAAGGCGGGCCTCATCGTGACTAGGGATCGTCGGCGGCAACACTGAAGGTCAGCTCCGAGCCCAGAATGCACGAAGTCGCGAGTTGCATAAATGTCGGATAATCGGGTGTAGCAAGCCGTCGCGACGACTTCTGATGCTGGGATAGGTGTCTAATCTTCCGGTTATGGGTCCCGTTTTTGCATACGCATGTATTCACCGTTCAATTTTGAAGCGTCTTTGCTATTCTGATATGCTGCGAAGTCATCGTGGACGAACTTGCTGTCGGCGATTAGGCTTCGCGGATGCGCGATTACATTGCCGGTCTGCTCGTCCTGGGTGAATGCAACATGCAGCTCACTGCCATCCGTCACCAATGCTCCGTTTGCGATCAGGTCGAGCATGGAATGCGTTGCGTTCAGTTTCAGCGGACCGAGTTCAGCTCCGAAACGCAAGGGCCGTGTGAGCATGGGGTACAGCAACGACCCAAGGCTCATTGGTTCGCTGAAATACATACTGGCACCCGCAGAATTCACACCACACACGTTCCCGGCAGCGTTGTAGACCGGGCCACCACTCATCCCATGTCGTATCTCTGGCGAAAACGCGAAGCATGGACCTGCCACATATCCTGACGCGAACTGTTGGGTGAAAATGCGTCTAACCGTTCCCTCAGCTACGAAAAGACGGTGGCGATAGGCGGTGTGCCAATCAAATGTGCCAGACTTCACCGAAGCAATGTCAATCCCATGTTCAGGATATGAAAACTCGGAGTACCCGACACTGAGCAGCGTTTCCCCGATTGCGGGTGTGTCGAAAGACAACGGTGAAACAAGCGTTTGGATATCGGCAGCAAACTGCGGGTTAGCGAACACCACGTCGGTCGGCGATGCACCATCAATTTTGCGTATCGGCCACAAGGTCAGACGCACCTTTTCGCCTTCAACACGATGATGCAGTACATAGAGCGCGAACCCATCGCTCAGGTCGTGGGAGCCTTTGATCCGTCCACTTCCGATCAAGCGCGCGAAGCGAGGGTCATTCTTCACAAGCTGGTCGATGTTGTGAGTGGCCGTTACCATGAACTGGACTTTTTTCCCCGTCGCGAATGCCGTTCCAACAGGGAAGAGCCGCCCATGCACGCCGATCAGAAGCGGCATCACGCCCTGCGCAATGGGATGCCCCCACGCTGGAAGCTCCCATTCTTGATGATCCGGTGACTTTCGAGCGTCCCTAAGATTCATGCGCATGGGATACTAGAAAAAATAGTCATCGATGATTATTATCTCCAGCCATGGTGTTGCAGGCGCGGTGCAGGATACCAGCACTAGCTGTTTACCGGAACCATCCCAAATACGCTTTAATGGCTGCATGACGAAGCTCACATTTAGGCGGCTAGAGCGAAAGTTCACTTTGTCCGCAGAGCCGACCTTCGAGGTTGGATAAAAACCCCTGGACAGAACGTGTTAGTCAGAAACGGTCGTTTTTGTCCTTTCCCGGCCGGGGCGCTCGCGACAAGGACGCAGGCGGGACAGAACCCCGACTGCTCGACCAGCTCCGAGAGAAGGATGTCATCGTCGTCACGAAGTACGACCGCCTGGCGCGATCTCTGCGCGACCTGCTCGACATCGTAGAGGTCATCAAGGCACGCGGCGCGGGCTTCCGGTCCCTAGCAGAAGATATCGACAGGACAACGCCCGCCGGTCGCCTGGTCTTCCATGTCTTCGCCTCGATCGCTCAGTTCGAGTGCAAGTGCATTTCTGAAGGGACGAAGGAGGGCCTCGAAGCTGCCCGCAAGCGGGGCCGCGTCGCCCCCCCCCCCCCCCGACGAAGACGGCCGCGCCCTTCCCGAGATCGCCAAGCTCTTCAAGGTCAGCACGAAAACAGCGCGGCGGGTCTGAGCTTCAGTTGATCTTGAGCCTGTCAAAGAAGATTCTGTTCCTCTTCCTCGCGTCGCTTACCACTTTGTTGTAGTCTATAACCTCGTAGTAAATCTCGAAGTTCCGATGATATCCGTACCAGGCACGGCCGTCCGGTGTTTGGGTAGCATCCCTGCCTTTTAGGATAGCGGCAAGCTTCTCGGTGACATCGCAGATCACATAGGCGAACGCCGGGATTTTGGAGTTGGCGGTTGCTATGTATCGACCGGCATCGTCCTTGAAGCGCCCTGTTCTGATCTCCCCAATCTGTTCGAACACCTGATCCAGAGGATTCTTATCCTCTGTGTAGTCATCCCTCATAGGCTTCTTGAATTCAATCACGACCACGGAATTGATCGGTGCTTTGTCCTCCGTCGGCTCTGAAAAAGAAACCTTGCGGTCAAAGATCATGACATCCGGCCGCAACTTCGATATGCTGTCGAAGTTCTCATGCGCGCTAAGCTTCTTGTCCGAGGCAATGTAGGTGTGAAACGTCAGTCTTTCGTCGATCAGCCAAAGATTCTGCTGCGAGTAGAGAGTGTCTTGGTCAGTTGACCGCATTGGAAAGACGATGTTGTGCACGACCTCTTCTAGGGGGTATTTCCCATCCTTCACGTTCGCAGATAGGGCGCGTTCAAGAAGATCGATGATGATCTTCCTGTGCATGACGTGGTGGGCGAGCGCGGCCGTACCAAGCTCGCTGTATCTTTCAATGAAGTCAGATAGTTGACCTTTGTAGGATTCATAGTCATCGATCTTTTCTGTACCAGAGATCAGCTTCGCGCTCTCGCGCTTGATCCCCACCTCCTTCTTGTGGAGCTCTTGATGAAGGATCATCTCGATCTCCAGCTTGGAGGCGTTCGGCTTAATGCTGTCGATGAACTCGTCACGATAGCGCATGAGGGGCTTATACTGCGGAGCTTCTTCCTTCACGTATTTGAAGATACGTTCGACTTTAGCCTCATTGAGCGACTCGATATAATTGCTCAGCGTCGCCTGAACGGCCTTCAGGCATTCCGTACGGATGTCAGACTTTGAGATCACTTCTGATGGCAGCAGGGACATTTGCGCTTCAGCATCTTGGGCATCGACCCCTGAAATCTCAAAGTCAGTACGGATGTTATTCACTCGTTGATCAAGGTAGTCACCTTTGACAATCGCCAAATATACAAATTGATTTCCGTCAGCATCTTTCAATTTCGAAGACAGATTTGGGATAAAATCGTCTAGGTTCTCCGTTAGAACGCCGCGAGAGTTCGCTGAGTAAATTAGGCGATGCTTATTTGCCCTTGGTGATACGATCTTAAAGCCATGCATTTTGAATCTACTACCACTTACCTCAAAGCTATGCTCTGACGCATTGACCTGGTAGGTCGTTCTGTAGATGTCCTTGATGGAATGCGATATACCGTCCACGTTTAGCGTGATGTCCGGGCAGTCAGGACGAAGAAGTAGCAGAATGAAGTGCTCAATGATGCGCTGCGCGAGGGCTTCGGCGGTCCGCGGGCACTCTTCCTTGTAGGGGGATCGAAAGCCCTTGAGCCGGACAATCGTACCGGTCAGGGCCTCGTCGATCGGTGTTAGCGAGGCGTTATCTGGGTCATAGTTGGTATCGAAGTTGAAAGCCCGTCGCCACGGGTGATCTGTATCAGGTTCGCGGAAGAAGCTTTCGATCTCCGCTTTCTCGAAGGCCACGAGCCACATCAGGCGACCTAGACCTTTGCCACCTCTAGAGAATTTGTGCTCGGAGAAGGTCGTGTTGAACGAGTCGAAATTGGTGTCATTGAAGCCAACGCCCGTATCCTTAATCGTGAAACTGACAAAGGGTGTTTCCTCATCAGAGTCGAGTGCAAGGGCCGCTTCGCGCTCGCAGTCGAGGACGATGGAATGGACGCGGTTCTTGTCGGCCTCCTCGATCGCCTGATAGGCGTTCATGATGGCTTCGAACAATGGGAGCAACGACTTCCACTTTGGAAGGGTCGTTTGTCGAACTTGCCCTCGAAGGTTTGTCTTGAGCATCATGTTGCGGCGGGCTGATCGTAAAGGGCGGCCACGCTGGCTATGTGTCCGGCGAACGCGGTCACAAAGGTCTTGAGCGATGTCAGGTCGCTGAGGTGTCCATACGCCCCGTCCGCATCGGCAGTCCTAGGTGAAGCGAGGAAGGTGGCGGAAGTGTAGAGTCCCTCCTGTACGAGCTTGCGGCAAATGATGTCATAGCGCGAGGCATAGGACGCAGCGCGAAACTCGGGAAAGATCGGAAAATGTGGCGAGGCTTCCCGCAGCGGAGCGCGAGACTCCGCACAGTCCTCCAAGAGCATAAGCCAACCCAGGAAGGGGCGCGGGCTGTCTTTTCCAAGGGCGCCTTCGCGGTAGGCAGTCCAGAGATCGTGCGCGGTACCGATCGCTTCCTCTGCCCGGTTGTTGAAATTGTTCCCGAAAGAGGGTCCTACCTGAGACTTGAACTCAAGAGCTGCGACGAGCTGGCCCCTATACAGTACCAGCATGTCCCAGAGCTTGGTTGGGCGGAAGTAACCTGGCAGGGTCAACATGCGGCGCTGAACGTGTATATCAGCTATGGCGAGGCCATTGCGCTCGATCAAGGCAAGCGCAAGGGCTAGGAAGCCGTCCATGTTCTTGCCCGCTGTGACCGCACCGCGAGTGCCCGCATCGACCTTGCCTATGGCAATTTGCTTTTCGATGGCGGCGGCCCGATTTCCCCAAAATAGCTTTACGGCTTCCCGTGCACGATCCTCATAATCCGCCAAGTCCAAGGTCATGCCGAAGCTTCTCCACCGATCAACCGAAGTTCGGCGCTGCTCAACCCATAAAGGGCAGCAACAAGTTCGCCGATCTGGTCAGCATCGTTCTTCCGTGCTGCTTCGGCAAGCCGGGTCTGAACGGGTTCAGGGACCGAATGCCAGTGCGGTAGACGTATCTTGCGAAGGTATTGTGCCTGGAAGCGCAAATAGCCACCGCGCATTTTCGTCGAGTAGAGGGAAACGAAAAGCTTCGCGATACCTGACCGCATCACGGCCTGGAGGGCGCGAACATCCCATTCAGACGAAGTAACGAAATAGAGATTGTGATGAGGGTAGAGCTGGCCTGGCTCATGGATGATGGCAGCATCCCCTCTGATATCGGGGATCAAGAGCTTCTCTTTCCAGGTGAGGTCGGGGTAGATGCGGTCGATCGTCCGATACCAGTTTTGCGGGCTCTTCTCCGCAACGTGCCTTCCAGCGATCTGCTCTCGACGGTCTTCGAGGAAGCGCTTCAGTTTCGGATAGTCTTCCAGCTTCACGAGCCGTCCGTCATCGGCAAAAGGATTGATGACGCCCTTGCCGCGCCAGGCGATCTCTCCGGAGGCGATATCGCGCGTCATGGCGAGCGGGAGCTTACGGCAAGGTTCCACGTCGAGAACCTCATAGTCAGCGATGAACGCCCGGTCCGCACCCGTCGCAACCCCGATCCCCACCTTGCAACCGGCTTCTTCGATAAGCGGGAGCTCTCGTTCCAGCCGCCGTGCGAGATCAAGCGCGTCGAAGGATTCCATGACCCAGGCATCGCTTCCCTTCGTCAGCGCGCCGATCTCCTGGACTCTCGTGCCGCTCACCAATGAGTGCGATGTGAGCTCCGCAGCTAGGCTGTCGAGAAATTCCTTTTGGACGGCAGGGCGTGCAAAGACGCGTGTGGGCTTACCCGCCCCTCGTTCGATAACGGTGATCGCGGGGTAGGCGCTGACCTCTGTATGAAAGGCGTCGGTGCCCACCATATCCACATAGGTAGTCATCGAATAGGACCGGCTAACCAGATCACGCAGCTTTTGTCCGTATTTGTTCTTCATCCAACGGTCTGCGCAGATGAAGCCGAGCTTCCCGGTTTCATCCAGGAGCCGAAGAGACAGCTCGATGAAGGGGACATAGACATCGGCACGGTCATAAATCGTGGCGTACCGCTTGCGGTACTCCGCCATTAGGATGTCTGGGACACTCTCCTGCCGGACATAGGGCGGATTCCCGACGACATGGGTGAACGCGTGATCGAAGCCATGAAGAAGAAAATCCCCCTGTGTAAGCCAGGCTGACGCTACGATCTCGCTGTCGTCCATTGCAAGCCCAGTCGCCTGAAGCCGAATGATGACGGCCGTTCGCGTGCGATGGAACGTATCGCGATGCAATTCGACAGCGCGGATCGCGGGACCAAGAGTGTCTACGGAAGGAATGCCCCCTGCCTGCTCGATCGACGCTAGAAGGCGATCGAGCGCAGGAAGCAGGAAGTCGCCGTCACCAAAAGACGGCTCCAAAAGTCGGTACTGGGCAAGCGGCTGGTCAGAAGTGTAACCGACCAGGTCCAGAATGAACTCCACCACTTCTCGGCGCGTGAAGACAGCGCCCCGCTCTTCAACCCCTCCCGCTGTGGCGAGCGTGTTCACGGCCTCGCTCACAGGACAGAAGCCAGGGAAGGAGGGTTGCAGAACGAGCATCTGTTTCATCATACCGCCTTTTGGAACATTTGGTGAACAAAATCTACCATATCCAAGGAGAGGCTCCTAGGCGCTTGGTCGGCCTGGGGGCGCTTATCCCCAAGGCCAGATTAGAGCAGTCTGGATTGCTTGTGCTCTGGGGAGTAACTGGCGCGCGTCGACTAATGCCGGATCGGTCCCGAACCAGTGCCCGAAGCGAAGCGCTGTTTCCCCCTTGATCGAGCACTTGCCCGCGATAATCTGGCTCACCCGGTTGGGCGGCACCTCGATCTGACGAGAGAACTTGGTGGGTATGATGCCCAGCTCCTTCGGCTCGTCCTTCAGCACCTTGTTGGAACGTAGTGCTCTCATGAACATGGCCCGTCCTCCTTTTGTCAGTGGTAGTCGACGATTTCAAGGTTGCCTAGACGCTTCGTCGCCAGAGGCCTACAGTAGAGGTCCTGTCAGATGAGGGTCGTGAGCCAATACCATCCTGTCCATTTGTCATTTGCAGACCGGAGATGGGAATACCGCTGCAGTGACTGCCAAGATCGGTGCCCCGATACGGACGCAACTTGCGGGATGGTGCGGCCCATTTCGAAGAGACGAGAAACCGCCTCGTGCCGAAGGTCGTGAAAGTGGAGATCGTCGATGCCTAGAACCTTGCAGGCGCGCGTGAAGGCAGCTCCTATGGCTTCCGTGGTGTAGGGGAAGATGCGCTTCTCCTGGCGAGGCATCGTATCGATGATCTGCATTGCCTGAGACGGAAGCTCACACCATATGTCGTTTCCTGCCTTCTCACCGGGGTGCTTCATGTCGCGCACAAGGACCCGCGCGTTGTGCGGTTCGTAGTCATCCCAGGTTAGCCGGGTGATCTCTTCCAGTCGCCGAGAAGAGAACAGCGCGAAAGCGGCCACTTTGTGCATGGGGAGTGCGCCTCGCCGCTGCGTTCGGTCTGCGAAGTGGGACATCAAGCGGTCCATCTCTTCGACCGTCGGCCGTCGATCCCGTTTCGAGGACTTCGCCGTAAGTCTCAAACGCTTGCAAACAACTAGTGCCTCCTGCATCGCCGTTTGGTTCAGGTCGTAACCCCAAGCCGGTTTTGCAATCGCGAACACGGCTGAAAGGTGCGACATGTAATTCGCTACGGTCTGAGGCTTCCGGTCCAAACTCAGGTCGCGGGCGAGATCAACCAGGTGTTTCGAGCCGATGTCTGAGCACTCTTTGCGAGCGACCTCATGCAAGAGAAGTGCCTGCAGCACTTGGGACTTCGTCCTGCCGATCTGCGTCAACTCAGCGATGTAGCGTTCGATTGCTAGGGCCAGTGTGACCGTCCGCGTTCTTTCGAGTTTCGACAGTCCACCTGGCTTGCGCAGTTCCTCTTCCCGGCGCTTCATCCAGTGCCGCGCTGCTGCCTCACGGTCGAATGTTTGCGAAAGCTTGTGCCGCACTCCATCCTTGCGTACGACGATCTCTGCCTTGTATGCGATAGTGCCATCGGCGCGCTCGCGCTCAGATATAGAACCCACTGTCCCCCATCCTCCTGTGTTGTCCCCCACCTGGGGAACATTCACTGTCTAACGGGGGCTTTCAAGGCCTTTCAAGGACGAATGACGCATGAAGAGCTCTGAAGAAATAGCAAGAAAGCCAGGGAGTTCCTTTGTGGATTGTCCCCACCGCCTGTCGGTCGCGCCGATGATGGACTGGACCGACCGGCATTGCCGGGTCTTTCACCGCCTGATGTCCCGGCGGGCGATGCTGTATACGGAAATGGTCACGGCCCCGGCGATCGTCCACGGCCCGAAGCCCCGGCTGCTTGACTATTCGCCCCAGGAACATCCCGTCGCGCTTCAACTGGGCGGTTCCGATCCGGCCGAACTGGCCGCTGCCGTCCGGATCGCCCGGCCCTGGAGCTACGACGAGATCAACCTCAACTGCGGGTGTCCGTCCGACCGGGTGCAGTCCGGCTGCTTTGGCGCCGTCCTGATGGAGCGTCCGGCCCTTGTCGCCGACTGCGTCCGCGCGATGCAGGGGGAAACCGACGCCCCGGTCACCGTCAAATGCCGCATCGGCGTCGATGACCAGGACCCCGAGACTGTCCTGCCGCAGTTCATCGAGACGCTGGCCGGGACAGGGGTGCGGCACGTCATCGTCCATGCCCGCAAGGCCTGGCTGCAAGGCCTGTCGCCCAAGGAAAACCGCGAGATCCCGCCGCTGGACCACGACCTCGTGCTAAGGATGAAGCAGCGCTTCCCGGAGCTGACGATTTGTATCAACGGCGGGATCACCAGCCTTGTGCAGGCGCGGGCACTGCTGGATCAGGGGCTGGACGGCGTGATGATCGGGCGCGCTGCCTATCATGACCCGGCCTCGGTCCTGATCGGCGCCGATGCGCTGTGGGGCGATGCCTATGCCCCCGACCTCGGCTCTGTCGTGGATGCGATGCGCCCCTACATTGCCGATCATCTGGCGTCAGGCGGGCGACTGCACCAGATCACCCGGCACATGCTGGGCCTCTTCACCGGCCGACCCGGCGCCCGGGGTTGGCGGCGTGTCCTCTCGGAACGCGCCAGCCGTGACGGCGCTGGGCTCGAGGTGCTGGACGCAGCCCTTGCCGAGCTTCAGGCCAAAGCCGCCTGACGCGGGATCATCCGCGACAGGACCAGCGCGATCAGACCACAGACCGCAATTGCCGCCAGCATCGGCAGCACCGTCCCGTCCAGGAACGGCCCCGCCACCGCGACCAGGACACCGGCCGCCACCATCTGCATCGTGCCGCCCAAGGACGAGGCCAGACCGGCAATGTCGCCATGCTCTTCCAGCGCCTGCACCTGCGCAGTGGGCAGGATCACCCCCAGGAAGATGTTGCCGACGAACAGCGTGCTCATCGTCACCGGCAGGCTGGCAAGCCCCGCCAGCGCCATGCCAAAGCCCACGAAGGTGGCCAGCGCAAAGCCGACTGTCGCCCCCGAGATCATCCGCATCGTCCCCAGCCGCTGCGACAGGGTCGATGCGAACTGCGAGGCCGCGAAGAAGCCGATCGCATTGACCGCGAAGGCAAACGAGAACTGGGTCGGCGACAGCCCGAACTCTTGCCGATAAACGAACGACGCGCTGGCGATGAAGACGAAGAAGCTGGCGAAGGCAAATCCGGCCAGGAAGGTCATCACCATGAACCCCCGGTCGGCCAGCAGAAGCTTCGTCCCAGCAAGCGTGCTTGCGAGGTCGAACTTTTGCCGGTTGGCATCGGTGAGCGTTTCGGGCAGCGCGAAGTGGATCAGGAAGAAGCTCAGGGTTGCTGCACCCAGCAGCGCCCAGAAGATCAGACGCCAGTCGCCAAAGGCCAAGAGACCCGCGCCCGACAGGGGGGCGAGGAGGGGCGACACCGCGATCACGATCATGATCGTCGACATCATCCGCGTGGCCTGCGGTCCGGTGGCAAGGTCGCGGATCACCGCCCGCAGGACCACCATGTTCGCCGCCCCGCCCAGGCCCTGCACCATGCGCCCGGCAATCAGCCAGCCGATCGAGGGCGCCAGCGCGCAGATCACCGTGCCCAGGATGAACAGTGCCAGCCCCACATAAAGCGGCGGCTTGCGACCGGCCTGATCGGCCCAGGGTCCATACAAAAGTTGCGCTAGGCCGAAGGTGATGAAGTAGCCGACAATCGTCCACTGCACCGCCTGCTGATCCACGCCGAGATCACGCCCGATCTCGGGCATCGCGGGCAGATACATGTCGATGGCAAAGGGTCCGACTGCGGCGACAAGTCCAAGAATGATGGACATAACCGTCAGAGAAAGCGTGCGGGCCATTATGGGCTCTCCAAAAAACAGACGGGCTGCATACCACTTGGTATCTAGCTCCGCCAGAGCGGTTTTCGCGCCCCGACCAGATTTGCGCTGCCGCGCCAAGCCTTCGGTCCGTCGGTTCGCGACTGGCAGTAAGCGCTTTGCCGGGCTATGTCCGGGGCAAGCAACAGATGGTGGCCCATGCCCGAACTCTCCCTCCTTCTGCCGATGATCGCCGCGCTGATCGTCATCGGCGCTTTTGCCGGCGTGGTCGGCGGTCTCCTGGGAGTGGGCGGCGGCATCGTCCTGGTGCCTGCGTTCTTCTATGCCTTCGGCCATCTCGGCTATGGCGGCGACCAGCTGATGCAGGTCTGTGTGGCAACCTCGATGGCCACCATTATCATCACCTCGCTGCGGTCGGTCTCGGCGCACAACAGGAAGGGCGCGGTGGATTGGGAGGTGCTGAAGTCCTGGGGCCCGTCTCTCGTGATCGCCGCCGCCATCGGCACCTTCGTGGCGGGGCAGGTCTCCTCGATGACCTTGCAGGCCGTGTTCGGGGCGCTAGCCGGATTGGCCGGTCTCTGGATGGCGTTTGGCCGCGACCAATGGCGGCTGGGCGACGCGATGCCCGGCCAACCCGTCCGCAGCCTTCTGGCCGGGGCCGTGGGCTTCTTCTCGGCGATGATGGGGATCGGCGGCGGCACGTTTGGCGTTCCCCTTATGACGCTGTACGGCCTGCCGATCCACCGCGCCGTCGCCACCGCCTCGGGCTTCGGCGTCCTGATCGCGGTGCCGTCGGTCCTGGGCTTCCTGTTCCTGCCTATCGCCGACGCGCCGCCCTATACCGTCGGAGCCGTCAACATCCCCGCCTTCCTCGTCGTCATCGGCACCACGCTGCTGACCACGCCGCTGGGGGTTCGCCTCGCCCATGCGATGAACCCCAAGCCCCTGAAGCGCGCTTTCGCGATCTTCCTGACGCTGGTCGCGCTCAACATGCTGTGCAAGGTCCTGGGGTGGTAGAGCGCGGCTGGCCGCGGATCGGCCCCAATCCGGCCATCGCTGCCTGGGCCGCGGCCGCCCACCGCGCGGCCCTCGCCACACTCGCCACGGCGACCGAGCCCTGGCGCTGCGGCGGCACCTGGTTTGTTGGCGTCGATGCGCTGCCCAACGCGCCCGACGGCACCATCGGCGACACGGCTTTCCCCTGGGATGCACTGCCCCACTCACCTCAGCCCCTCCACCGCGCCCAGCTTTCGGTGATCCGTCCCGGTTACCCGCAACCCTCTCCCGACGAGACGCCCGCCGCCTTCGCCTTCCGCCAGACCCGCGACGGCGCGCATCTTGACGGCCTCCTCCCCATCGGCCCCGACAAGCGCCGGATGGTCAAGGAACCCCACGCCTGGATCCTGGGCCTGCCTCTGAACGACACCACCGCCGCGCCCCTGACGGTGTGGGAGGGCAGCCACCACCTGATCCGCGCTGCGCTCCTGCGGTCGCTTGCCCCATACCCACGGGACGACTGGGGAAAGATCGACATCACCGACGCCTACCAAGAGGTCCGGCGCAAGATCTTCGCCACCTGCCGCCGCATCGAACTGCCCGTAAGACCCGGAGAAGCCACGCTCCTCCACCGCCTGACCCTGCACGGGGTCGCACCCTGGAAAGCCACCGACACCGCCCCGCCCGAGGGCCGCATGATCGCCTACCTGCGCCCGCAACTCGCGACCGTGCATCAGTGGCTTACCGCCCCCTGACTTGCCCTTTTCCAAATACTCTCAGGGGGTTTGGGGGCAGAATGCCCCCATCCGGAGCCAAGCGGGCGCAAGCCTGCGCAGGCGACCCAAAGCAACGTGCCGTCAGGCACTCAATTTGACTACCGGTCGAGCCGGGCCTGACGCCCGCCCCGGCGCTTGGCCAGCCGCGGCGCGCGGTTGGGCAATTCGGCCATCACCGATGCCCGTTCCTCATGGGTCAACTTCGACCACTGGCTGATCTCGTCGATGGTGCGGAAGCAGCCGACGCAGATCCGCTCCTCGGGGTGGACGACGCAAAGCTTCACGCAAGGTGAGGCGATCTCGTCGCGCTTCCAGACATCGTCCTTCAAAGCCCACTCCGCCCCATATGCGCCATCCGGTCCAGCGCGCCTTGCAGGATATAGCCCGCCGCCACCTGATCGATCACCTCTTTACGACGTTTTCTTGACGTATCCGCCTCCAGGAGTGCCCTTTCTGCCGCAACGGTAGACAACCGCTCATCCCAATAGCAGATCGGCAGCGCCGTCAGCTTCTCCAGGTTGCGCGCAAAGGCCTGTGTCGCCTGCACCCGCGGACCGATCGAGCCGTCCATGTTCAAAGGCAGGCCCAGCACGATCCCCGCCGCCCCCCGCGCCTCCAAGAGCGTCAAAAGCCGACCCGCGTCGATGGTGAACTTCTCGCGCCGGATCACCTCGATCGGGGTCGCCACCTGCCGCCGCAGGTCCGACAGCGCGACGCCGATGGTCTTGTCGCCAAGGTCAAGGCCCGCAATCGCCCGGTTCGCAGGCAGCGCGGCCAGGAACTCCTCGATGCTGGCGCAGATCACGGGTTCAACCCGGTTTCCACCGCCGCCAACCGCAGGAAGGAAAGCTCCGCCGGCTGACCCTCAAACTTTGCCTTGGCCTCGTCATAGATCGTCTGAGCTTCGGGCAAACGCTCCAGCACCGCCAGTGACCGGATCAGCCGGTTCCACTCCTCGACCGTCCCACCATCGGTCGCCAGCCGGTCCGACAGCTGAGCGACCATGCCCTCGATCATCGCCTGACGCTCTTCCGGGCTCATGTCGCCCGCCGCCGCGACATCGTCGCCGGTCGGACCCGGAGCCGCTGCGGCATCGGGCAAGGCGTAGCGGATTCCGGCAAGTTCGGCGACCGTCCCGATCCGTTCCCGGATCGAGGTCGTCCAGGGTGCTTCGGGGTTGCCGCCTTCGGCCAGGGGCCGCCAGAACCGGAAAGTCTGATCGAACCGCCCGCCCTGCAGGAACATCTCGCCCACCAGATAGCGCGCGAGCTCATTGCCCATGTCCGCCTGCAGGCTGGACCGCAGCGCCGCCTCGGCCTCCGGCGAGACATAACCGTCGGCCTCCGCGACCAGCGCCAGCGCCAAATTGGCGTGGTCGTTGGAGGCCGCCGCATCGCCCAGCACGGCCAAGAGCCGCTCCTGCACCCGCAGCGCCTCTAGCCGTTCTCCGGCCTCGAACGCCATGCGGAACCGGGCGCGCAGCGCCTCGGGATCGGTGATCGGCCCCAACTCGGCGGCCAGCCGGTCGTCCAGACCCGCATCGCGGGCCCGCCCGATCCGCTGCAACTCGTCCGCCTGCGTGGGGCGATTGGCAATGCCTGCGTCCAGCTCGGCCAGCCGGGGCTTCAGGGCCATGTCCGGATAGCCCGGCGCACCCAGCGCCCAGTAGGCTCCCAGCGCTCCCGGCAGGGTGATCGCCAGGATCAGCGCCACGACGGCACTCCGCGAGGTCACGCGTCCCGACCCCGCCGCCGCAGCCTGCTTCGTACGGTCCGTCTCCAGCACCCGTTTGCCGATTTCGGCGCGCAGTCGCGCAGCCTCGTCCGGCCCGATGGTGCCACGCTCCAGATCGCGGTCCACTTCGGCCAGCTGGTCACGATAGACGTTAAGGTCGGCATTGGGCGCGGCCTCCGCAACAGGTGACCGACGCATCGCCCCGATCAGCACCGCAGCGACCAAAGCCGCCAGTGCCGCCGCCACCGCCCAGAACAGCCCACCTGCCATCGCCTGCACCGAAACCCCGCTTGTCCGCCCCGACATAGTCGTTTCAAGGTGGCCAAGAAAGAGGCATTCGGCCGCATCGCCGGACCGTGACCGCCCGCTTGCCCCAACAGCAGAGACCATGTCGCAATTTTCCCAATTGTGCCGCAGGTGGGTGTGGCTATAACCCACATCTCATCCAAGACATGGCTGCCGGACCTGTCTGGCAGCCCCCGTCCGACAAGAGGCCCCGATGAAGCGCTACTCGGTCTTTGCCATCGCCCGCGAAGCTGTCCGCTACCACATGGGGTGGGAGCGCGCCTGGGCCTCGCCGGAACCGAAGGCCGCCTACGACGCGATCATCGTGGGCGCTGGGGGCCACGGCCTTGCGACGGCCTACTACCTTGGCAAGAATTTCGGCATCACCAATGTCGCGATCATCGAAAAGGGCTGGCTCGGCGGCGGCAACACTGGCCGCAACACCACGATCATCCGCTCGAACTACCTGCAGGACCCCTCGGCCGCGATCTACGAAAAGGCCCGCAGCCTGTACGAGACGATGAGCCAGGACCTGAACTACAACGTCATGTTCAGCCCCCGCGGCGTCATGATGCTGGCCCAGACCCATCACGAGGTCCGCGGCTATCTCCGCACCGCCCATGCCAACGCGCTGCAGGGCGTGCAGACCGAATTCATCAACCCGCAGCGGGTGAAAGAGCTGTGCCCGATCCTGAACATCGACGGGCCCCGCTACCCCGTCCTCGGCGCGCTCTGGCAGCCGCGCGGCGGCACCGGGCGCCACGACGCCGTCGCCTGGGGCTATGCCCGCGCCTGTTCGGCGATGGGGATGCACATCATCCAGAACTGCGAGGTCAAGGGCGTCCGGTCCGAAGGTGGTCAGGTCACCGGGGTCGACACAACCAAGGGCTTCATCGGCACGAAGAAATTGGGGATGGTCGTCGCGGGCCACTCGGGCCAGCTTGCCGAAATGGCGGGCTTCCGGCTCCCGATTGAAGCGGTCGCCTTGCAGGCCCTCGTCTCCGAACCGATCAAGCCCTGCATGGACGTGGTCGTGATGGCCAACACCGTCCACGGCTACATGTCGCAGTCCGACAAGGGCGAGATGGTGATCGGCGGCGGCACCGACGGCTTCAACAACTTCACCCAGCGCGGCTCCTTCCACCATATCGAGGAAACCCTCCGCGCCCTGGTCGAAACCTTCCCGATCATTAGCCGCCTCAAGATGCTGCGCCAGTGGGGCGGGATCGTCGACATGACCGGCGACCGCTCGCCCATCATCTCGAAGACGCCACTCGGCAACTGCTTCATCAACTGCGGCTGGGGCACCGGCGGCTTCAAGGCGATCCCCGGTTCGGGCTGGGCGATGGCCGAACTCATGGCCAAGGGCGAACCCGGCCCCCTCGCCGCCGACTTCAACATGTGGCGCTTCAAGGACGGCCAGTTCATCGACGAAAGCGTCGCCGCCGGGGTGGCTCACTGATGACCCGTCATCGGCGAAACTCTGCCGTAGCGGATTCCCCGCGGAACCCCACGCTTGGGGCCCGCGTTTCCATGCCAGTTCAACATCGCATGGAGATGCACCAATGTCCGATCAGCAGGGCTACAAGCAAGACAACTACAAGGCCAATATCCGCGAAGTCCGCACCACCGAACGCTCGGGTGGCGGTATGGCCCTTCTCGTGGGCGGTCTCGTCGTCGCCGTCGCCTTCATCCTCTGGCTGGTGTTCGGCGGAACCGAGCCGGTCGCAACGACCATCCCGGCGTCTGACACCACCAACGTCACGGTCGAACCCTCGGCCGCACCGGCTGACACCACGACCAACGTCACCATCGACCCCGCACCGGAAGCTGCTGCTCCGGTCGAGACCGCTCCGGCTGACACCGCCCCGGCTGATACCGCTCCGGAACCTGCAGCGCCTGAAGCTGCTGATCCGGTCGCCCCGGCCGACGGCACCACGGCTCCTGCCAACCCCTGATGGGTTGACCAGACTTTCCGGGTTTGGCGCGCCGCAGCTGCGGCGCGCCTTTCCCGTTTCCGCCGTCCACCCTGTCTCCGGGGGTCGCCCATGATCCGTGACCTCGGCCCCTATGTTCCTAAGCGTTCGTACAAGCTGAACGAGCCCATTCTTGCCATGCTGTTCAACGCGCTGCACGACCGTCACGAAGGCCGCGTCTTCGTGCTGCAGGTCGGCGCTGGCAACGGCGACGGCACCTTGCCGCTGCTCCCGCGCTTTCGCAATGACGGCTGGTCGGGCCTGTTGATCGAGCCCCTGCCGCAGAACTTCGCCCAGCTGGAAGCCATACATCAGGACAGCGACCGCGTCGCGATCCTGAACCTCGGCATCTCGGACGTCTCGGCGAATCTGCAGATCTACTCGCTGACGCCCGAAGCCGAAGCCCGCCTGCGCCGTGGCCCGCGTGGCCGTGCCTCGCTGACCCGCGACCGCATCGCCCGCCCCGGTGTCCCAGACGAGGATGTGCAACAGGCGGAAGTCCCCGTCCTGCGCATGGATGTCGTGCTTGAGGAACTGGGCATCGACACCGCCCAGCTTCTGGTAATCAACGCGGGCGGGCACGAGGAACAGGTGCTTGCAGGCTGCGATATCGCCGCACTCGATACCTCGCTGATCTTCCTGCACACCGCCCCCGACAGCTCGTCCGAGGCCAACTGCATCGCGACGCTCACCGCCGCGGGGTTCATCCCGTTCCTTGTCGCGGGCTGGCTGGTCGGCCTCGCCCCCGGTCGCCTCGCCGTGCCCTTGGAAGAGCTTCTCACCTTCTTCGACAGGGGCGTAGGCGCTGCGCAGGACGACGAAGAATGACACCCACTGCCCTCAAGGTCCCGGACATCCCGCCATGCTGATCCTCGAATGCCCCTATTGCGGCGTCAAAGCCGAAGAGACCGAGCTGTCGCCCGGCTATGAGGCGCATCTGAAACGCTTCGGCCCCGGCTCCTCGCCCGAAGAGTTCGAGGCCTACATGTTCGCCCGCAAGAACCCCAAGGGCGTCCATTTCGAACGCTGGCGCCATACCTACGGCTGCGGCAAGTGGTTCCTCGCCGCCCGCTGCACCGCCACACTGGAGGTCTTCGGCACCTACCCGGCCCAGGTGTCCGAACCCCCGCCCGAGATCATCGCCAAGATCCAGGCCCGCCGCCCCGACTGGCGGCCTGACCAGAAGGACACGAAATGAGCACGCGCCTTGCCAAGGGAGGCCGGTTGATCGACCGTGCCGCGCCCGTCGAATTTTCCTTCAACGGCAAGCGCTTGCGGGGCTATCAGGGCGACACCCTGGCAGCGGGGCTTTTGGCCAATGACCAGATGCTGGTCGGTCGCAGCTTCAAGTATCACCGCCCGCGCGGCATCGTCGCCTCGGGCCCGGAAGAGCCGAACGCGCTGGTGAACCTCGGGGCAGGGGCGCGGCTGGAACCCAACCAGCGCACCACGACGACCGAGCTGTTCGACGGTCTGGAATCCACCAGCCAGAACCACTGGCCGTCGCTGGAATTCGACGTGGGCGCGGTGAACAACTACGTGTCCCGCTTCCTGCCCGCGGGCTTTTACTACAAGACCTTCATCCACCCGCGCCCGTTCTGGAAGCATGTGTTCGAACCGATCATCCGCCGCTCGGCGGGTCTCGGCAAGGCACCCACCACGGGCGATGCCGACCGCTACGAACAGGCCTACGCCTTTTGCGACGTGCTGGTTGTGGGGGCAGGGGTGGCAGGGCTGATGGCCGCCAAAGCCGCCGCAGATGCCGGGCAGCGGGTGATCCTGCTGGAACAGCAGCCCACCCTTGGCGGCCGCGCCCCGGTGGATGAGGCTGAGGTGCAAGGTCAACCGGTCGAGGCCTGGCTTGCCGCGATCGGATCCGACCTTGCCGCCCGCGACAACGTCACCATCCGCACCCGCACCTGCGCGGCGGGGGTCTATGACCACGGTTATGTTCTGGCCGACGAACGCGTCGCCGACCACACGCCGGGCGACGGGCGCCCCAAGCACCGCCTCTGGCGCATCCGGGCGGGCCGCATCGTCACCGCGACCGGTGCCATTGAACGCCCGCTGTCCTTTGCCGGAAACGACATCCCCGGCGTCATGCTGGCCGGCGCGGTCCGCGATTATGTCGTGAACTACGCCGTCTCGCCGGGTGACCGCACCGTCGTCGTCACCAACAACGACTCTGCCTACCAGACTGCTCTGGCGCTCAAGGCCGCTGGCCTCGACGTGCCCGTTATTCTCGACGCGCGGGACACCGCGACCGGCGCGCTGCCCGAAGCCGCCCGAGCCGCGGGCATCCGGGTGCTCACCGGCAAGGCCATCGCCAAGGTCAAAGGCGGCAAGCGCGTCACCGGCGTCGCGATCTGCGCACAGGCCGGGGAAGGCGCGGTGCAGGAGGAAATCGCCTGCGAGGCCGTCGCCATGTCCGGCGGCTGGTCCCCCGTCGTCCACTTGTGGAGCCATTGCGGCGGCAAGCTGAACTGGGACGAGGGCATCTCTGCCTTCACCCCGGACCCGGCCCGTCCGCCGCTCAACCACGACGGCTCCGCCATGGTCGAGGTCGTCGGCAGCGCGGCAGGTCTTCTCGATCTGCCCGCCATTTTGCAGGCCGTTGCACAATCCGGCGTCTCTACGTCCGTAGGGACGAAAGGGAGACGCAAGGATGACGGAAAGCAACCGGTCAAGACCAGCGTCGAAATCCCCCCCGTCTGGGTCATGCCGCAAGGTGCGCCGATCCAGCTGCGGTCAAAGATGTGGCTCGACTACCAGAACGACGTGAAGGTTTCCGACGTGCAACTCGCGTCGCGCGAAGGCTACGTCTCGGTGGAACACACCAAGCGCTACACGACTTTGGGCATGGCGACCGATCAAGGAAAACTCAGCAACATCAACGGACTCGCCGTCCTTGCTGAGACATTGGGTCAAGAGATCCCGCAGGTGGGCACCACCACCTTCCGCCCGCCCTACACCCCCGTCACCATCGGCGCGCTGGCCGGCGAATCGCGGGGCGAGATCTTCCAGCCCCTCCGCCGCACCCCGATCCACGAGGCGCACGAGAAGGCCAACGCCTACTTCGAACCGGTCGGCCTCTGGCGCCGCCCCTACTGCTTCCCCCGGGCCGGCGAAACCCACGAACAGGCCGTCCACCGCGAGGTCCTGAACACCCGCCAGAACCTTGGCCTCCTCGACGCCTCGACCCTTGGCAAGATCATCGTCAAGGGCCCCGACGCGGGCGGCTTCCTCGACATGCTCTACACCGGCGTCATGTCCACGCTGCCCATCGGCAAGTGCCGCTACGGCCTCATGTGCAACGAACAAGGGTTCCTGTCGGACGACGGCGTCGTCGCCCGGATCGACGAGGACACCTGGCTTTGCCACACCACATCTGGCGGGGCCGACCGCATCCACGCCTGGATGGAAGACTGGCTGCAGTGCGAATGGTGGGACTGGAAGGTCTACACCGCCAACGTGACCGAGCAATACGCCCAGGTCGCCATCGTCGGCCCGAACGCGAGGAAACTTCTGCAAGTCCTTGGCGGGATGGATGTTTCCAAGGAAACGCTACCGTTCATGCAATGGGCGGACGGCACCCTCGCGGGCTTCCCCGTGCGGGTCTACCGGATCAGCTTCTCGGGCGAACTTAGCTACGAAATCGCCGTCCCCGCCAGCCACGGTGCCGCCTTCTGGGCCGCCTGCCAAGAGGCCGGCAAGGCCCTTGGCGCGATGCCTTACGGGACCGAATGCCTCCACATCATGCGGGCCGAGAAGGGCTTCATCATGATCGGGGATGAGACCGACGGCACCGTCATCCCACAGGACCTTGGCCTCGACTGGGCGATCTCGAAGAAGAAGACCGACTACCTTGGCAAACGCGGCCAGGAACGCACCTTCCTTGCCAGCCCCGACCGCTGGAAGCTTGTCGGCTTCGACACGCTGGACGGTTCGGTCATCCCCGATGGCAGCTACATCATCGCGGACGGCTCCAACGCCAACAACCAGCGCAACGTGCAAGGCCGCGTCACCTCAACCTACTACTCGCCGACCCTGAAACGCGGCATCGCGATGGGGCTTCTCAAGCACGGACCCTCCCGCATGGGCGAGGTGGTCGAGTTCAACACCGTCCTCGGCGGCACCGTAAAGGCCCGGGTCCGCGACACGGTCTTCTTCGACAAGGATGGGGAGAAGCAGAATGACTGATCCGGTCAGCGCCCTGAACGGCGCCAGCTTCCAGGGTTTCGCCACCATCCGCGAAATTGGCCCCCTCGGCATGATCACTCTCCGTGCCAAGGGTTTGAAAGCGCTGGAAAAGGCGGTCAAGTCCGTCACCGGCACCAAGCTGCCCGCGCAGCGGCGGATCGAGGTGAAGGGCGAATACGCCTGCGGCTGGATGAGCCCGGACGAATACCTGCTGATCGTCCCCTATGCCGAAGTCGCCGACGCTCTGGCAAAACTTGCCACGGCCCTGGCCGGCGAGCATCACCTCGCCGTCGACGTCTCGGACGCGCGGGCCGTGTTCCGGATCGAGGGCGACGAGGCCGCCGAAGTCCTGTGCAAACTGTCGCCCGTCGACCTTGACCGCCTGGAACCGGGTGAGCTTCGCCGTTCGCGCACCGCCCAGGTCGCTGCGGCCATGTGGGCCCAGGACGGTGGTTTCACCCTGGTCTGCTTCCGCTCGGTCGCGGCATATGTCATGGGCCTTCTGACCCATTCTGCCCAGCCGGGCAGCGAGCTTTAAAGCCGAAACACTCTGTTGCCCGAAGACCCGGGACGGTCCCCTTGACGGTGCCGTCCCGGGTGTTGTTCAGTGACATTCGACAACCTTAACGAGTGAACCCGAATGATCCTTCGCAGCTTTATGCTTTCTGCCCTCTTCCTGACTTTTCCCGCTGCTTCACAGGCGCTTACGCTGGAATGCCGCATCACTCCGTCCAATGCAGGGGGCGGCTATGTGACCGATCTCTACGTCCTCCAATATAACGAAGCGTCCGGCCAGGCGATCGTCTCCGACGGCCTCATCATGTATTTCAACAACGAACAGCCGATGACGGCCAAGGTGTCGGACGACAGTGCCAACAAGCTTGTCCTGACCTGGAACGTCCAGATGACGAACAGCGTCGGCCAGATGACCAAGATGCAGTTCCGCGCCTCTTATTTCAAAGGCAACAAGTCGATCACCGTCCGCGCCGTGCCATCCGACTTCGCCAACAACTTCGAGGGCCGCGGCAAGTGCAAGGCCGTCTGACCTGACGCAGGCGTCGATTCGGGAACCCGTTCCCCGTGCCGGACGTTCACTTGCTGCCGCTTGCCCTTGACCTTCCCGCGTCGAGACCTCTTATTCGTGGCAAGCAATCAACAGGAGAACTCCCATGGCTTTCACCCTTCCCGATCTGCCCTATGCCCACGACGCGCTGGCCTCGCTTGGCATGTCGAAGGAAACGCTGGAGTATCACCACGACCTCCACCACAAGGCCTATGTCGACAACGGCAACAAGCTGATTGCCGGCACCGAGTGGGAGTCGAAGTCGGTCGAAGAGATCGTCAAGGGCACCTATCAGGCCGGTGCGGTCGCCCAGAACGGCATCTTCAACAACGCCTCCCAGCACTGGAACCACAACATGTTCTGGACCTGGATGGCCCCGGGCGAAGGCAAGAAGATGCCCGGCGCCCTGGAAAAGGCGCTGACCGACAGCTTTGGCTCGGTCCAGAAGTTCAAGGACGATTTCGCCGCCGCGGGTGCGGGCCAGTTCGGCTCGGGCTGGGCCTGGCTGGTGAAGGACAAGGATGGCAGCCTCAAGGTCACCAAGACCGAGAACGGCGTGAACCCGCTTTGCTTCGGCCAGACCGCCCTTCTGGGCTGCGACGTTTGGGAGCACAGCTACTACATCGACTTCCGCAACAAGCGCCCGGCTTACCTCACCAACTTCCTGGAAAAGCTGGTGAACTGGGAAGCGGTCGCTGCGTCGCTCTGAAGCAACTCCAGTGAAACGGCTTAAGGGCTTGCAGGCGGCGTCCTGCAAGCCCTTTTCTTGGTGTGACACGTGATCTGGCCCACATGGTTGCATCGGCAGGATTGGCGCGTAGCCCCGACCGGTTGGCCTTCCGGGCGGCAACTGCGGATTGCGGTTCTTGCAGATCCCCATGCCGGTGGGCCTCAGATGCCTGCAGTGCGCCTTTGGCATGCGATTGCCGCCATCGACAGCATCGGTGCCGATCTGATCGCTGTGATGGGCGACTATATCGCCGACCATGCCTTCGTGACCTCCGCCGTGCCGATGGCCGAGGTTGCACGTGCCATTGCCAGCCTGCGCGCTCCACTTGGTGTATTCGCAGTGATGGGCAATCACGACTGGCGCGCAGATCCAGAGGCCAGGCAAAGAATGCGCGGCCCCACCACCTATGCGCGGCAGTTGGTCGATGCCGGGGTGACGGTTCTGGAAAACCAGGCGCACCGGATCGAGGCTGCAGGGCACGGGCTTTGGGTTCTGGGCCTTGGGACTCAGCAGGTGACCAGAGCAGGCCGCAAGTCGGCGTGGCATGGCGTCGATGACCTGCCAGCGACCCTCGCGGGACTTACTGACGACGCGCCCGCCATCCTTCTGGCGCATGAGCCGGACGTCTTCCCTTCTGTTCCCCACCGGGTGGCCTTGACGATCGCGGGCCATACGCATGGCGGGCAAATCACCTTTGGCCGCTGGGCTCCCGTGGTTCCATCCCGCTTTGGCGCGCGTTATGCGTGGGGGCACATCTGCGAAGACGGGCGGCACCTCGTTGTGTCGGGCGGCCTTGGCTGCTCGGGTCTGCCGCTGCGCGTTGGGCGACGGCCTGAGATCACGGTGATCACTTTAGGGCAGGACGCGCCGTAGTTCGGTTTCCAGACCCGCCACGTCCGGCACGACCTGGAAATGGCGCCGCAGCCCCTCGTCCGCAAACCCTTCGGCGATCACATGGTCGATCAGCCCGACCAGCGGCTGCCAGTAGCCTTCGACGTCCAACAAGAGGATCGGCTTCCGGTGCAGCCCGATCTGCGCCCAGGTCAGGACCTCGAAGAACTCGTCCAGTGACCCCGCACCCCCCGGCAGCACCACCACCGCGTCCGAGTTCATGAACATCACCTTCTTGCGCTCGTGCATGTCCTCGGTCACCACCAGCCGCGCCCGGTCACGCCCGGTCTTTTCGCGGCCCAGAAGATGTGTCGGGATCACCCCCAGGCTGTCCGCCCCCGCCGCTGCCGCTGCGTCGGCGACCGACCCCATCAGGCCGACGTCGCCTGCACCGAACACCAGCCGCCAGCCGTTCCGCGCCAGCATCTCGCCGGTCGCGCGGGCTGCGACAGAATGGGCGGGATTTCGGCCGGATCGCGAGCCGCAAAAGACGCAGACGGAACGAAGGGACATGGCGGGGCCTGAAAAAGGTTGCTTTGCCCCGTCATATAGAGATTCCTGATGACAAGAAATGCAAAGCGGCTTGACCGCGCCGGGGGGAGACGGGGATGTCGGCATTCGGGGCCTTGGACCGTGGTACGCGGGTTGCCATCCTGCTGTTGGGCGGGGCGGCCGTGGCCGGGATTGGCTACCTCGGCTGGCAGATGAGCCAGCCCGCGCCGCAGGTCGAAGCCGCCGCCGAAGCGACAAAAGATGCTACCGAACCGGCGACCGAATCCGCCACTGCACCCGCGCCGGAACCGTCGAGTGAAACCGCAACTGAACCCACGGCCGACACGGCAGACGCCAGCACAGCTGCGGCGGCCAGCGACGACCCCGCGGCAAATCCCCCTGCTGAAACTGCTTCCGCGCCTGACGCCGATCCCGCCTTGGCCGCGGTGCCCAAGATCGACACCTGGCGGGTCGCCGCCGATGGTGAGGCCGTGGTCTCCGGCAGCGCTGCCCCTGGATCGACCGTCGACGTGGTCGTCGATGAGGTCACCGTCGCCAGCGGCGAAGCGACGGCTTCGGGCGAATTTGCCATCCTCTTTTCGCTGCCGGCCAACCCGAAGCCCAGCCTGATGTGGCTGTCGATGACCATGCCCGGCCAACCCGCCGTGTCGTCACCCGAGATGGTGGCTTTGGGCCCGATTGACGGACCGAAGCCTGCGGTTGCCGCGGAAGAACCGGCTCAAGCCAACACCGAGGTTGCCACAGCGGAAGAGCCTGCCGCCCCGCCCGCGCTTCTGCTTTCCGAAGACGGCGCGGTCGTTTTGCAGGACCCGTCCACCGCAAAGGCTGATGCTGACTCCGTTTCCGGGCGGGAAAGTTCGGTGATGATCGACACCATCTCTTATACCCCCGACGGTGAAGTGCAGGTCGGCGGGCGTGGAGAAGAGGGTGCGTCCCTGCGGCTTTACGTCGACAATGCCGAGAAACTGACCCTGCAGATTTCCGAGGCCGGAACCTGGCTCACCACGCTCCCCGACACGGCCCCGGGCATCTACACCCTGCGCGCCGACCAGCTGGACGCCACTGGCAAGGTCACGTCGCGCTTCGAGACGCCCTTCAAGCGCGAGACGCTGGAAGATCTGGCCGCCGTCACGGCATCCGAGACGGCCGAACCGCCCCCGCAGGACACCGCAACAGCGCTGACCGAAGCCCCGGCCCAGCCGGATGCGGACCAGGCCACGGCCGAGGCTCCGGAACCGTCGGCACCAGCCACGACGACCGCCGAGGCGGCTGACGAGCCTAGCGACACGGCTGAAACCGCCCCTGCCGAAGTCGCCTCAGCCGAAACTGCCGCCGCACCGGACGCCCCGGCTGCCACCCAACCGGATCCTGCCGCTGCAACCCCCGCATCCGCCCCGGAGCCGATCTCGGTCACGGTGCAGCCGGGCTTTACCCTGTGGGGCATCGCGCAGGAACGCTATGGCGACGGGGTATTTTACGTGCAGGTGTTCGAGGCCAACCGCGACAAGATCAAGAACCCCGACCTGATCTATCCCGGTCAGGTATTCTCGGTTCCCGACTCGACGCCTTCGCCCTGACCGGGGCTGCGCCGGTGTGAGCAGGCGGCCAGCACCTCTGGGTGGTCGCAGCAGCAATGGTTCAGGACATAGCCGATCGTTGACCCGATCCCGCGCGTATCGACGCTGTAAAAGACATTCCGTGCTGCCTTGCGCGACCGCAACAGCCCGGCCTGTTCCAGCGCGGACAGGTGGAACGACAGTCGCGGGCCGGCGATCCCCAGGGTCTCGGCAATCTGTCCAGCCGCCATGCCGTCTTCGCCCTGCCGTGTGAGCAGGCGGATCAGGTCCAGCCGCGTCTCATGCGCGAGGGCCGACAGGGCGGCGAGGGCTTTACTTCGGTCCATGGTTCAACTATTCACGAAGCGTTGAAATGACAATAGCTGATCCCGCCCCGTCACGCAACGCGGATGTCGGGGCCGCCCGCCCGAGAAAGCCCGATGCGTCGCACCACCTTTACCGCTACCTCCGCTGATGCCGCCCCTGTCCGCGCGCCGGCAAAGACCACCCTCCGCCGGGTCATCCCCTACCTCTGGCCGGAAGGCCAGGCTTGGGTAAAGCGTCGCGTCGTTATCGCTCTTCTGTTCCTCCTCGCGGCAAAGCTGGTCTCGGTCTCGATCCCCTATGTCTACAAGCTGGCCGTGGACAACCTGTCGAACGACGCGGGCGCCGACCCTCGCGCCCTGATCGGCCTTGGTGCCGTCGGTCTTGTCGTTGCTTACGGCATCGCGCGCCTCGGCTCGGTTGTGTTCGGCGAACTCCGCGACGCCGTCTTCGTCCGCGTCGGCCAGCGCGCCATCCGACGCCTCGCGATCGAGACCTTCACCCACATCCACCAGTTGTCCCTGCGCTATCACATCACCCGCAAGACCGGGGGCCTCAGCCGCATCATCGAACGCGGGGTGAAGGGCGTCGATTTCCTGCTGCGCTTCATGCTCCTGTCCATCGGGCCGCTGATCCTGGAACTGACCATGGTCTCGGTCATTTTCGCCCTGGTCTTCGGCTGGCAATACGCCGCCGTCGTCGTCATAACCATCGCGCTTTATGTCTGGTTCACCTTCGCCGTCACCGAATGGCGGGTGAAGCTGCGGCGCGAGATGAACGACCAGGACACTGACGCCAACCAGAAAGCCATCGACAGCCTCTTGAACTACGAAACCGTCAAGTATTTCAACGCCGAACAGCGTGAAGCCGACCGCTATGACGGAGCGATGCGCCAGTACGAAACCGCCGCCGTCAAGACCGGCCTCTCGCTATCGTTTTTGAACATCGGCCAGGCCACACTCATCACCACCGGCCTTGTCATCGTCATGGCGATGAGCGCGCTTGGCGTTCAGGCGGGCACTCTGACCGTGGGCGATTTCGTCATGGTCAACGCTTACATGATCCAGATCACCATGCCCCTGAACTTCCTCGGCACCGTCTACCGCGAGATCCGGCAGGCCCTCGTCGACATGGGCGAGATGTTCGGCCTTCTCGGCCAGCCTGCCGAAATCGTCGACGCGCCCGACGCCAAACCCCTGCAGGTCCGCGCGGGTGAGATCACTTTTGACAACGTTCAGTTCGGCTATGAACCCACGCGCGAGATCCTGAAGGACGTCTCCTTCACCCTCAAACCCGGCGAGAAGCTGGCGCTGGTAGGCCATTCCGGCAGCGGCAAGTCCACCATCGGGCGGCTCCTGTTCCGCTTCTACGACGTGACATCGGGCGCCGTGCTGATCGACGGGCAGGACATCCGCGACGTGACGCAGACTTCGCTGCACGCGCAGATCGGTGTTGTCCCGCAGGACACCGTCCTTTTCAACGACACTATCCGCTACAACATCGCCTACGGCAAGGCGAACGCGACCGAGGAAGACATCGTCGCCGCCGCCAAGGCCGCGCGCATCCATGACTTCGTCATCCGGCTGCCCGAAGGCTATGAAACCAAGGTCGGCGAACGCGGCCTGAAGCTGTCGGGTGGCGAGAAGCAGCGCGTCGGCATCGCCCGGACCCTGTTGAAGAACCCGCCGATCCTGATCCTGGACGAGGCGACCTCCGCCCTCGACACCCAGACCGAACGCTCGATCCAGGAAAGCCTGGCCGAGATGGGGCAGGGCCGCAGCGTCATCACCATCGCGCACCGTCTGTCCACCAAAGGCCGTGTCGTCGAACGCGGCACGCATGACGTCCTTTTGGAGCTTGGCGGGGTCTACGCCGCGATGTGGCAGCGCCAGATCATGGAAGAGGAACAGTTCGCCTCCCCGGTAGAGGAGGCCACCCCCCTGCGGTCCGTCGCCGCCACCTGAGGCCCCGCGCATGACGGACGCGTGAAGTCCGTCAGATGACAGGCTTTTTCCTTTGACCATCCGGTCAGGCTTAAGCATTGTTCGGCCAGTCTTTTGGGGTGGGCGATGCTCATTCGGCGCCTTGGTCTGATCGTCATCCTCTGGCTTTGCGGCGTCACGGCTGCGCTGGCCGACAAGCGCGTGGCCCTTCTGATCGCGGCCGATGACTACCGCACCATCCGCCCGCTCGCGAATCCCGCCAACGACGCCCGCGCGCTGGAAGCAGTGCTGGAAAGCCTCGATTTCGAGGTCTTCGTCGAGACGAACCGCGACCTGAAACGCACCCGGCGCGCGCTGGAGGATTTCAAGGAAGATGCCGCCGGTGCGGACGTGGCCCTGCTATTCTTTGCCGGTCACGGCGTCGCCATCGACGGGATCAATTACCTCTTGCCGACCGACGCCGACGCCTCATCCGCAACGAAACTGGCCGAAACCTCCCTCCCCTTGTCAGAAGCGCAAGAGGCGATTCAGTCGGTTGCTCCCGTCGCCATCATCCTCCTCGACGCCTGCCGCGACGACCCGTTCACCGGCGGCGGGACCGAGGGTCGGGGCGCAGCTGCCCTCGATGACGACCCGCCCACAGCCCCGAAACCTACCCCCGGCCTCGGCCGCATCGGCCGCGCCGACGGTGTCCTATTCGCGTTCGCCGCCGCCCCCGGCGAAACCGCCTCGGACGGGGACGAAGCGAACTCGCCCTTCACTGCGGCCCTCGTCCGCCACTTCGCCACTGCCGGGGTCGAGCTGCGCACCGCTCTGACCCTCGTTCAGCAGGACGTCTACGACCGCAGCCGCGGCAAGCAGCTCCCCTACATCGAATCCGGCCTGCCCGAACTTGTCTTCATCTCGGGCCAGGGCGCGCTGCCCGAACGCGACCAGCTCCTCATCGCCATGGCCGACCTCACGCCCGAGATCCGGTCCGAAGTCGAAACCCTCGCCACAGACCGCAACCTTCCCCTCGCGCCGCTTTATGCCGCACTCCTGTCCGCCGACCTTGAACGCCAGACGCCCGAGGAACGCGGCGCGATGCTTCTGGAAGCTGCGCAGTCCTACGAGACCTTCCAGTCCGAACTGCAGCGCTTCCAATCCGACGATCCCCGCGTCGCCGCCCTTCGCGCCAAGGCCGAGGAAGCGCTGACCCTCGGTGCCTTCGACGCCGCGCGCGCCGCCCTGACCGAAGCAGCGGAAATCGACGCCACCGCCCGCACCACGATCCGCGAGACCTATCTGTCGCGCACCGTCTCCGAGGCTGCGACCCACGTCTTGAACGCCAACGCCGCCCGGACCGACCTGCGCTACGATCTGGCGATCTCTGACCTGCAAAAGGCCGCCGCCCTTTACGCCGAGGTGGCAGAGGACATCGACCGCGAAGCGCAGTTCAACTACGTCACCACACTGTCCAGCCTCGGGGAATTGCAGCTTGTCGCCGGCAACACGGAAGGCGCCTACCAGGCCCATTCCGCGCGTGCCTCCTTCGTCCAGGTGCGCGTCGAGGCGGATCCCACGGATTTCGAATGGGTGCGTGAGCTTGTCTGGTCGATGAATGACCTCGGCAGCGTCCTGCAACAGCAGGGCTATCTGAAGGAAGCCGAAACTGCCTATTCCAGCGCGCTGGAGTTTTCGCAGTGGCAGGCCGACCAGCGCCCGGACGACGTCGATCTCATGCGGGACCGTCAGGTGGCCGTGAACCGCGTCGGCTCGATCCGGCTGGCGCGCAACGACCACGCAGGCTCCCTCCAGGCGCATACCGAAGCGCTGGGTATCGCCGAGGCGCTTCTGGCGCGCGATCCCGCAAGCGTCACCTACCGGATGGACATCTCCTTCACCCAGGAACGCATCGGCGACGCCAAGCTTGCCATGGGCGACAAGACAGGGGCCAAGGCGGCCTTCGAGGCGGCCCTGCAGCTGGGCGAGGCGCTGGTCGCCGAATTTCCCAGCGACGTCGTGATCCGCCGCAACCTGTCGGTCAGCTACGAACGCATCGGCGACATGCAGGTCGACGCGCGAGACTATCCCGCCGCGCTGGAAACCTTCGGCAAAGCCCTGGCGATCCGTGAGGAACTGGCCGCCCTCGACCCCGACAACAAGCCCCGCCAGCGTGACCTTGCGATCAACTTCGACCGGATCGGTGATGTCCAGCGCCTGTCGGGCGACATGGACTCGGCGCTCCTCGCCTATAAGGCGGCGCTTACCATCCGCGAGAAGCTGGCAGCGCTTGATCCGACCAACATGGTCTGGCAGCAGGACCACCTCGTCAGCCTCGACCGGATGGGCGACATCCATTTCGAATCGAACGACTTCGTCGCGGCGCTTGAGGCGCAGGAAATGGCCCGGACAGTTGCCGAAGGCATGATCGCCCTGAACCCCGACAACCTGTCGCGGCAGGCCGACCTTGGCATTGCGCTGAAAAAGATCGGCGACATCCGCGGCGCGATGGGCGACCCCACAGGCGCGCGAGACTCTTTGCAAGCCGCGCTCGATCTGCGCCAGACCATCGTCGGCACCGATGCCTCAGTCCCGCGTTTTGTCCAGGATCTGGCCTATTCCCTGATCGCCATGGCCGAGTTCGAGCTGGCCGAAGCCAATCCCGCCGCCGCCGAACCCCTGGTGGCCGAGGCCGTGACGCGCCAGACCCAGCTGGCCGGCGCGGCCCCGGACGATCCCTACACGCTCCGCGACCTGTCGATCGCGCAAAACCTGCATGCCGCGACACTGATGCAGCTTGGCCGCAACAGTGAAGCGGTGACTGTCGCGCAAGCCTCGCTTGAAACGGCGGACCGGCTTTTGCAGTTTGATCCGACCATTTCCGAACACATCCACGACCGGCTGGTCACGCTGAACCGTCTGGGTGACGCACAGGCCGCCCTTGGCGACAATCGGGCGGCAGCGGACAGCTTCAAGGCCATGATCGCCGAGGGCAACAAGCTTCTGGACCTTGATCCCTATAGCCAGCCCTGGGCCAACGACCTGGGTCTGGCCCTTGAACGGCTCGGCAATGTGCTGTCGGCATCCGGCGACGTGGCGGGCGCGCTGAAAAGCCATCAGGACGCGCTGGCCTTGCGGGACTGGCTCTCGCAGCAGGATCCGTCGAACCCGGTCTGGTATCGCAACCTCGCGCTTTCGCATGCCAGCGTGGCTGCGGCCCTGTCCGACCGCAACGATTATGACGCGGCCCTGCCGCACCAGGACGAATCCCTGCGCATCATGCGCGATCTTGCCGCGGCCTACCCCGACGACCCCTGGTACCGGATCGACCTCGTGCGCGCTTTGGACCAGAGGGCCGTTCTCTTGCAGGACCCGACCGCCGAAAACCAGGAAGCGCTGGCGATCCTGGAAGACATGCAAGCCACCAGCACCCTGCCGCAGGGCTATGAGGACTGGATCCCCTCCTTCCGCAAGGCCCTTGGTCTGCCGACGAAGTGACCGACGCGGCGGGGCAGGGCTTGGCAACGCGCGGGCTTTGCCTGTAAGACGGGGAAAACGAAAAGTGAGGCCACCGCGTTGAGCAATCCCGACAGCTTCATCGAGGAAGTCACCGAAGAGGTGCGCCGGGATCGGCTGTTCCGTCTGTTCCGCAAATACGGCTGGATCGGTGTCGTCATCATCCTGGCCCTCGTCGGCGGCACTGCCTGGACCGAATGGACCAAGTCGCGCGACGCTGCCCGGGCCCAGGCCTTTGGCGATGGGCTGATCGACGCGCTGGACCAGGGCACCCCCGAGGAACGGCGCGAGGCGCTGGCCGCCGTGCCCGCCGATGGCGAACAGGCGGCGATCCTGAACCTGATCCTCGCCTCCGACCCCGCGGAAGATGCGCAGGCCACGCTGGCCGCGCTCGACAAGGTGGCCGCCGACACATCGCTTTCGCCCGCCTACCGCGACCTCGCCGTGTTGCGCCGGGTGCTTGTGGCCGGATCAGAGCAGTCGGTTGCCGACCGCCGCACCGCGCTGGAGGGGATTGCCGTCGCCGGCCGTCCCTATCGGGTCCTGGCGCAGGAACAACTGGCTTATCTCCTGATCGAAGACGACAAGGTGGACGAGGCGATCACGGCCCTCGGCGCACTGGTGCAGGATCAGGAATCCTCGAACGCCCTCCGCGCGCGGGTTGCCCAGGTCATCACGGCACTCGGCGGGACCCTGCCCGAACCGGCAGACGGTTGAAACGCAAGATGGGCCAAGCGAAAGGTTCTTTCAGGTGGCAGGCATGAAGGTCAGACAGATGAGCGGCAGGCTGGCGACCGGTGTGGGACTCTTGGCGCTGCTGGCCGCCTGTGGCCAAAAGGAAGTCGTCCTGCAGGGCGAACGCTTCCCGGTACGGGCCGATCTTGAAGCTTCGATCCCGGTCGAAGGCCAACCGGCCCCGACCGCGCCCGCGCCCGCCGAAAACCAGAGCGTCGAGATCTCGCTTGGGCCGCAAACCAGCGGCGACTGGACCCACCGCGCCGGCAATGCGCGCCACCTGATGCCGCATGCGGCGCTGTCGTCCGCCCCGCAACTCGCCTGGTCGGCCAAGGTCGGCGCAGGTTCCAGCCGCAAGAACCGCATCGGCGCCGCGCCTGTCGTGGCCGACGGCCGCATCTTCACCATCGACGCCGGTGTCGGCGTGACCGCCACCTCGACCGGAGGCGGGACCCTCTGGTCCACCGACCTGACCGCAGCCTTCGACAAGGGCGGTGGTCAATCTGCCGGCGGCCTTGCCACCTCGGGCAACCGGGTCTTCGCGACGACGGGCTATGGGGAACTGGTGGCACTCGACGCAGGCTCCGGTGCCGTCCTCTGGCGCCAGCGCGTCGATGCCCCGATCAGCGGGGCACCCTCGACCGATGGCTCTGCGGTCTATGTCTCGGGCCGCGACGGGTCCGCCTGGGCCGTCGATGCCGCAGACGGCAAGGTGATCTGGCAGGTCGTCGGCACGCCCGGCAAGGCGGCTTACGTCGGCACGGCCGCCCCCTCGATCGGCGACCGCGCGGTGATTTTCCCGTCCTCGGGCGGCGATCTGATGGCGGTCCTCAAGATCGGTGGCGGCACCAAGATCTGGCAGTCCTCCTTGGCCGGCAAACGCCTCGGCCGCGCATACGCCCTGACCTCGGACGTAACCGGTGACGCCGTCATCGCTGGCAAGACGATCTTTGCCGGGTCGGGGTCTGGCCGCACCGTCGCGATGTCTGCCTCCTCGGGCGAACGCATCTGGTCGGCCGGCGAAGGCGCCCTCGGCCCCGTTGCTGTCGCAGGCGGCTCGATCTTCCTTGTGAACGACGAAGCCAAACTCGTCCGCCTCGACGCCGCGACGGGTGAGCCGATCTGGTCGGTCGAAATGCCCTATTTCACCAAGGACAAGGTCAAACGCCGCAAGGGCATCTTCGCCCATTACGGGCCGGTCATGGCGGGCGGACGGATCATCGTCGTCTCCTCGGACGGCATCCTGCGGGCCTTCGATCCGACGAACGGCAGCCTTGTCCACACCGCCGAAATCCCCGGCGGGGCGGCGGCACAGCCTGCCGTGGCAGGGGGCACGCTCTATGTCGTCGGGGGCAACGGACAACTTCACGCTTTCCGCTAGCAGCGAAGCCGTGTATGGCAAGCGCTTCGCAAAGGCCGGACGCTTGAAATGACCTTCACCCTCGCTATCGTGGGCCGCCCCAACGTTGGGAAATCGACGCTCTTCAACCGGCTTGTCGGCCGCAAGCTTGCGCTGGTCGACGACCAGCCCGGCGTGACCCGCGACCTGCGCGAGGGCGACGCCAAGCTTTTCGACATGCGCTTCACCGTGATCGACACGGCGGGGCTCGAAGAGGTCACCGACGACAGCCTGCAAGGCCGGATGCGCCGCCTGACCGAACGCGCCGTCGAGATGGCCGATGCCTGCCTTTTCGTCATCGACGGCCGCGTTGGCGTGACCCCCACTGACGAGGTCTTCGCCGACATCCTGCGCAAGAAGAACGCCCGCGTGTTCCTTGCGGTGAACAAGGCCGAAGGCAAGGCGGGTGACGCTGGCGCGCTGGAGGCCTATTCCCTGGGCCTTGGCGAACCCATCCGCATCTCTGCCGAACATGGCGAAGGGATGGACGACCTCTACCACGAGCTGAAGCCCCTCGAAGGCGAATTCGCCGAGCGTGAGGCCGAGAACGCCCCCGAGGTCGACATCGACCTCTCTGAAGAAGACGCCGAGTTGGAGGCGGATGAGACTGCCCACTATCCGACGGCAAAAAAGCCGCTCCAGATCGCCGTCATTGGCAGGCCGAACGCCGGAAAATCGACGCTTATCAACAAGATCCTTGGCTATGACCGCCTTCTGACCGGGCCGGAAGCCGGGATCACCCGCGACGCGATTTCGGTCCGCGCCGAATGGCAAGGCACCCCGATCCGCATTTTTGACACCGCAGGCATGCGCAAGAAGGCCCGGATCACCGAAAAGCTGGAGAAGCTTTCCGTCTCTGACGGCATCCGCGCCGTTCGTTTTGCGGAAGTGGTCGTGGTTCTCCTCGACGTCGAAATCCCGTTCGAGGTGCAGGACCTTAGGATCGCCGACTTCGCCGAAACCGAAGGCCGGGCTGTCGTGGTCGCGGTCAACAAGTGGGACCTTGAGGACGAAAAGCAGGAAAAGCTGGCCGAGCTGAAGGAGATGTTCGAACGCCTCCTGCCGCAGCTGCGCGGCGCACCGCTCGTCACTGTTTCCGCCAAGACGGGCAGGGGACTTGACCGGCTCCACGACGCGATCCGCAAGGCGCATGACGTCTGGAACCGCCGCATCGCCACCGCCAAGCTCAACACCTGGCTGGGAGCGATGACCGAAGCGCACCCGCCGCCGGCCCCCGGTGGCCACCGGATCAAGCTGCGCTACATGACCCAGGCCAAGACCCGGCCACCCGGCTTCATGATCAAATGCTCGCGCCCCGATGAGCTTCCGGAAAGCTACAAGCGCTATCTGGTCAACGGCCTCCGTGACCATTTCGACATGCCCGGCACGCCGATCCGGCTGTTCTTGCGCTCACAAGGCAACGAGAACCCGTGGAAGGAACGCAAGTTCCATACGCCCTCGCGGCTGCGGAAGCACAAGGAAAAGAACACCGGCCAATAGCCAAGCCCAGGAATTTTAAGTAAAATTCTTGTCAAATTCCTTGCGCAAGGAATTTGGCCCGGTATCAGCCCTTGCGCCAGAACCAGCCAGCTGCGGCCAGGATCACCACACCGATCCCCAGCGCGGCCCAGGCGACGTAGGTCCCGCTCCCCCAGTTCGCCACCGCAATACCCAAGAGTGCCCAGGCCACGGTCAGCGAATAGACCGGCATGCGCGGCTTTCGCGACTGCACCAGCGGCGTCAGGATCAGCACCACCCCCAAAATGTCATAGGCCGCTTCCTCATTCCCGGCATAGCCATACCCGCCCAAGAGGATACCGATCGAAACCAGCGAGGCCGCTGTCAGCCAGCCAGCGAACATCGCCAGCGGCGCTGACAGGATCCAGCGGTCGGGCTCTGTCGGGGCCTTGAGAAACGACAGGATCGCCGCGGCGGCCATCACCACGATCACGACCGAAGCCCAGATCGGGCTGGCACCTGCAATCGCCAGCCACACCGTTCCCAGCACCACCGCCAGCGTCAGGGCTGGGCGCACCCGGATCCAGGCCGGGTCGCGCTGCCGCTGCCACAGCCCGAAGCCCGCATGCAGGATCAGCCAGAGATAGATCACCGACCAGATCGCAAAGGCATATCCCGCCGGCTGCACGGCCGGGCGCAGGATTTCGACTGGAAACTGCCCGGGTTCATAGCCGGCGAACGGCGGGGTGACGAAGGGAGCCAGGGCGAAAGCCACCGTGGCAAGCAGCAGGATCAAGGCGAAGGGGTGGGTCATTCCGGGCTTTCCGATCAGGTAGGGCAGGGGGGAACCCCCTGCACCACCAATGGTTCCCGGGTTGGATCAGACGAGTACGCCGTCAGCCGCGATCCGGGTCTTGCCCCCCAGATAGGGCGCCAGCACCGAAGGCAAGGTGACCGAGCCATCGGCCTCCTGCCCGTTCTCCAGAACCGCGATCAGGCAGCGGCCCACGGCCAGCCCCGACCCGTTCAGCGTCGCCACGAACTCCGGCTTGCCGCCCGCAGGACGATACCGCGCATTCATCCGCCGCGCCTGGAACTGACCGCAGGTCGAGCAGCTTGAAATCTCGCGATACCGGTTCTGGCCCGGCAGCCAGACCTCCAGGTCATGCGTCTTCTGGCTGCCAAAGCCCATGTCACCGGTGCACAGCACGATCGTGCGGTAAGGCAGGCCCAGCTTTTCAAGAATCGCCTCGGCACAGCGCGTCATCCGCTCATGTTCGGCCAGCGCCGTCTCCGGCGCGCAGATCGTCACCATCTCGACCTTCTCGAACTGGTGCTGGCGCAGCATCCCCGTCGTGTCCTTGCCCGCCGAGCCCGCCTCGGACCGGAAGCACTGGGTATGCGCCGTCATCCGCAGGGGCAGGGTGGCCTCTTCGACGATCTCGCCCGCGACGACGTTGGTCAGCGTCACCTCCGAGGTCGGAACCAGCCACCAGCCGTTGGTGGTCTGATAGCTGTCCTCGGCGAACTTCGGCAGGTTGCCGGTGCCATACATCATCTCGGGCTTCACCAGGACCGGGGTCCAGGTTTCCTGCAGATCGTGTTCGGTGATGTGGGTGTCCAGCATGAACTGCGCCAGCGCCCGGTGGACCCGGATCACCGCGCCCTTCAGGACGACGAAACGGCTGCCGGAAAGCTTCGCGGCTGTCTCGAAATCCATTCCCGGCTTCACCGCCGGGATCTCGAAATGCTCGACCGGCTGGAAGGCGAAGTTGCGCGGGTTGCCCCAGCGCCGGACCTCGACGTTGTCGTCCTCGTCCCGGCCAAATGGCACCTCGTCCAGGGGCAGGTTCGGGATCACCTCCAGCGCTGCACGCAGCCGCGCATCTTCGGCGGCGGCCTCCTCGGTCAGGCGCGCGCCCTCGGCCTTCTTCTCGGCCACCAGGGTGCGCAAACGTTCGAATTCAGCGTTGTCGCCACGGGCCTTGGCCGCGCCCACGTCCTTCGACGCCGCATTCTGCGCCGCCGCCGCAGTCTCGGCCGCAAGGATCTTCGCCCGCCGCGCTTCGTCGATTGCCAGAAGTTCCGACGACATCGGCGCCAATCCACGACGCGACAGCGCCGCATCGAAAGCGGCCGGATTCTCGCGGATGAAGCGGATGTCGTGCATGGGGATCGGACCTCGTTCAGTGCTACGCGGGCGCTTATGCCCGATATCGTCTCAGGGGGGAAGGTGCGAGGCTGCCTGCAAACGACGCGCGCCCTCTGGCAAAGCGGGCGGAAAGGCCTTACATCACCCGACAATCGCAAACGGGCACCGCAACGGCGGAAGCCCGCGCCCCTGCTGAGAGGATGATCATGTTCGCCACCCCCGCCTTCGCGCAAACCGCTGGTGCCGCCCCCGGAGGCGCTGCCGTCTTCGCCCAGTTCCTGCCAATCATCCTGATCTTCGTGATCTTCTATTTCCTGCTGATCCGTCCGCAGCAGCAGAAGATGAAGCAGCACCGCGCGATGGTCGAAGCCCTGCGCCGTGGCGACGAGGTGGTTACCTCGGGCGGCATCATCGGCAAGGTCTCCAAGGTCGCAGAAGACGGCAAGGTCGAAGTCGAGATCGCCGAGGGCGTCAAGGTGAAGGTCGTCAAGCACACGATCACCCAGGTCCTGAACAAGACCGAACCCGCGGCGAACTGAGCCTTCATCATGGAACCGATGGCGCTCTGGAAGCGCATTCTCATCCTGCTGGTCTGTGTCTGGGGCATCGCGGCCGCCGTCCCGAACCTCTTCTACGCCCAGGTCGAGCGCCACAATGACGCCGTCGCTGCCATCGAAGCCGCCGGGGGCACCGCGACCCCGGAACAAGAAGCTGCCAAGGCCGAGTGGCCCGACTACGTTCCTTCGGCCCTGATGAACCTTGGCCTCGACCTCCGGGGCGGGGCGCATCTACTGGCCGAGGTCCGGGTCGAGGATGTCTACAAATCCCGGATGGACAGCCTTTGGCCCGAAGTCCGCGACGCCCTGCGCGATCTGCGTGACCAGGTCGGCGCCGTCCGCCGCGCGCCGTCGCCCGACGACGTCCTGCGCGTGACCCTGTCGAACCCCGAAGGCATGGCCGCCGCCTTGGAGGCCGTCCGTGGTCTTGGCACCGGCGTCATGTCATTGACCGGCGTCGGGCAAAGCACGCTTGACGTGACCGCCGAAGGCAACGACATCGTGGTCCGCCTGTCCGAAGCCGAACAGCTTGCCACCGACGAACGCACGATCCAGCAGTCGCTGGAAATCATCCGCCGCCGGGTGGACGAGGCGGGGACCCGCGAACCGACGATCCAGCGCCAGGGCGAAGACCGCATCCTGATCCAGGTGCCCGGCATCGGCTCGGCGCAGGAACTGAAGATTCTCATCGGCCAGACTGCGAAACTCACCTTCAACGCAGTCATCAGCCGGACCGCGGACGCAGGTGCGACGCCCGGAGCCCGCAATGTCCTTCTGCCCTCGCTGGATGAGGACGGGGTCTATTACATCGTCGAGGACGCGCCCGTCGTGTCCGGCGAGGATCTGGTGGACGCCCAGCCTTCGTTTGATCAGAACGGCCAGCCTGCGGTCAGCTTCCGCTTCGACACCACCGGCGCGCGGCTTTTCGGCGACTACACCGCTGCGAACATCGGTGCGCCCTTTGCCATCATTCTGGACGACAAGGTGATCTCCGCCCCGGTGATCCAAAGCCATATCCCTGGCGGGTCCGGTATCATCACCGGCAACTTCTCGGTCGAGGAATCGACCCGCCTCGCCGTCCTTTTGCGCGCAGGTGCCCTTCCGGCCGAGATGACCTTCCTTGAAGAGCGCACCATAGGCCCCGAACTGGGGCAGGACTCGATCGACGCGGGCCGGACCGCCGCGCTGATCGGCATGGTCGCCGTCGCGCTCTACATGATCGCGTCCTATGGAATCTTTGGCGTCTTCGCCAATATCGCGCTTGCCATCAACATCGGGCTGATCATGGCGGTCCTTTCTGCCATCGGGGCCACGCTGACCCTTCCCGGCATCGCCGGCATCGTTTTGACGATGGGGATGGCCGTCGACGCCAACGTCCTCATCTTCGAACGCATGCGCGAAGAACTGCGCGCCGGGGCGAACCCGCGCCGGGCGATGGAACAGGGCTTCGACCGCGCCTTCTCGGCGATCATGGACTCGAACGTGACCGGCCTTCTGACCGCCATCATCATGTTCTGGCTTGGCTCGGGGCCGGTGCGCGGCTTTGCGGTGACGCTGGGGCTCGGAATTCTCACCTCAATGTTCACCGCCGTCTACGTCACCCGCCTGATCGTCGAGACCTACCTCGACGGGAAACGTCCCAAGACAATCGTGGTCTGATCAAAGGAATATGGACATGGCCTGGCGCCTGCGGCTGGTTCCCGAAAAGACCAACATCAACTTCTTCGCCATCCAGTGGGCGACCTTCGGCACCTCGATCTTCGCGATGGTCGCTTCGCTGGTGTTGATCTTCACCATGGGGCTGAACTTCGGCATCGACTTTCGGGGCGGCACCACGATTCGCACCGAATCCACCCTGGTGGTGGACGTCGGTGCCTACCGCGAGGCGCTTTCCACCATCGACGCGGGCGACGTCTCGATCACCGAGGTCTTCGACCCCTCCTTCCGCGATGACCAGCACGTGGCGATGATCCGCCTTTCCGCCCGCGAGGGCGAGGAATCCGTGACCCCGGAAGTCATTGCCGAGGTGGAGGCCGCCCTGCAGACGATCGACCCCGCGATCACGTTTCCATCGGTGGAATCCGTCGGCCCGAAAGTGTCGCAGGAACTGATCACCTCTGCCTTGCTGGCGGTCCTTGCAGGGGCGGCAGGCATCCTCTTCTACGTCTGGGTGCGCTTCGAATGGCAGTTCGCCGTCGGCACCGTCGCGGCCCTGATCCATGACGTGCTGGTGACCGTGGGCATCTTCGCGCTTTTCCAGATCAAGTTCGACCTGACCATCGTCGCGGCCTTGCTGACCATCCTTGGCTATTCGGTCAACGACACGGTCGTGATCTTCGACCGGCTGCGGGAAAACCTGGCCAAGTACAAGCAGATGCCCCTGCGCGAGATGATGAACCTCACCGCGAACGAAACCCTGTCCCGCACGATCATGACCGCCTCGACGACCTTCATCTCGCTTCTGGTGCTCTTCATCTTCGGTGGCGACGTGATCCGTGGCTTCGTCTTCGCGATGCTTCTGGGCGTGGTTCTGGGCACCTACTCGACGCTCTACATGGCCAAGAACATCGTGCTGATGCTGGGCGTCGACCGCAGCGACAAGACGAAGAAACCCGGCAAAGGCGAATTCGCCAACGTCGACGCGTAAGGGACGGGGGCGATGCGCCTGACCGAGGTCACCTACGGCACAGCCCAGGCGATCGAGGGCTACGGCCCCGGTTTCTTTCGCGTGGCCGGCCATGTGCTGCGCGGCCCCTGCCTGGTCACCCCCTGGGACGCTGGCCCTTGGGGCGGCTTTGACGACACCGCCGCTCCCCTGTCGCTGGACGGAAAGATCGACGTCCTCTTTGTCGGCACGGGTTCCAGCATCGCCCATGTCCCGACCGCCTTCCGTGAGGCGCTTGAGGGGCAGGGGATCGGGGTCGAGGTGATGGCCTCTCCGACCGCAGCCCGGACCTACAATGTGCTTCTGGGCGAAGGTCGCCGCGTCGCGGCAGCGCTGATTCCGGTCGACTGACCCGGCCCGCGCCAGGGCTCTGGTAGGTCCGGAGGATATCTAGACCACAAGGGAAATCAGCCCGTTGCGGTGGCGAACCGCGAAAAAACCGGGATTGATTTCATTCGGAAATCTGGCGGCTTGGCGAACCGGTCAGGGGCTTGCGTACTGTCCGGGAATGGCTCCCATGGACGGGCGTGAAGAAATCGTGAAGATACTCACCAATACTGAGAAGGTGTCCATGCCGCCCGGTCTGGTGACGCCTAGTGCCGGTCTGGAATCGGCCGATCCGCCAGATTTCGAACCGACAGAGCTTGCCCTTGCAGACGCGGCGGCGGAGGTCATCCGAGGGTATGGGGGTCAGGCAATTCACGCCGGGGACGGGTTCCGGTCATTCAATGGTGATTGTTTCCCGAAGGACCCCGACAACGTGCCGGTGCAGGAGCTGCTGAAATCGATGGTGCGGCGGTGTGGTGGGCCGTGGAAGCCCGCCGATCGGGCGCGGATGGAGCGGCGCGCGACGATCAGCGGCGCTATGGCGCTTCTCGCCTCTGCGCCCGGCATCGCCGTGAAGTCTGCCGATCTTGACCTGCACGACTTGCTCTTGCCTTGCCGAGGCGGGGTGACAGTCGACTTGGACAGAGGAAAGCCTCGCCAGTCGGCGGCGGGCGACCGGATGACCCGGTGCGCCGGTGTGGTCCCTGACTTCGCCATGGCGACGCCGCTTTGGCATTCAACCCTGATGCAGTTCGCGGGCGGGGATGAGGACGTTGTGCACTTCCTGCAGCTTCTGGTGGGATACTTCCTGACTGGCAGCACGAAGGAGCAGCGCCTGTTCTACCTGGTCGGGCGGGGCGGAACCGGGAAGTCGACCTTTGTCGAGATACTGCGCCGGTTGCTTGGCGAGTACGCCGCCATGACCGAGGCAGCGACGTTCGCCGAACATCGGAACGAACCGCACCCCGCCGCGCTGGCCGCGATCGAGGGCGCGCGCCTGGTGATCGCGCCAGAGTTCGAGGGCCGGAAGCTTGACGCCTCGAAGGTGAAGGCCTTCACGGGGGACGGGGTGCTATCAGTCCGGGGGATGCGGGAAAACTTCCGTCAGAGCCCGATCAAGGCCAAGCTGCTGATGGTCGGAAACTCAGAGCCGCAGCTGCGCACGGTAGACGACGCGATCCGGCGCCGGTTCGTACTGATCCCATTCAACTTCCAGCCGTCGAAAATAGACTTGGACCTTGTCGAGAAGCTTTGGGCCGAAGCGCCGGGCATCATGGCTTGGGCGGTGCGGGGTGCGTCCGAATGGATCGAGGAAGGGCTGTACCTGCCCGAGGCGATCATCAAGGCCAGCGCGGACTACCTGGACGATCAGGACAGCTTTGGGACTTGGGTTCGCGACCGCCTCGACCTGTCGGACCGTACCGCTTTCACCTCATCGGCTGACATCTTTGCCAACTGGAAGCTCTATGCCGAGGGGGCAAACGAGCAACCCGGTACGCAAAAGGCGATGGCCGCGCGTTTGCGCCGACTAGGCCTATCGAACGGCCAACGGCGCTGGAACGGCGCGATTACAAGGGGTTGGGAGGGCTGCAAGATACGCGGTGAAGGATACTGATGGCGATGCGTGTAGCGGAAGTACCGGATGAACCGCTTTCTTCCTTCCTTAAGGCTTCCCCATGTGTGTGCGCGCTCGTTACGCGTCAAAACCGGAAAGATACGGTACATCCGGTACTTCCGGTTCAGGCGGTAAAGGCGGGATCGCCCGTCTATCAGGGGGTGGCGCGATGATGCCCTTTCCCCTCAATCGCAAGCAGCGCAAGGCCATGGCTGCGAGTGTGAAGCGGGTGGCCATGGAGGCCGCGCGGTCCTCTCTCGACTATGACCAGCATGGCAACCTAGTGCGGGTCACCGACCATCGGGCGCTGGCAGTGTTGACGCGGGCATACGAGCGGATGCTTGCGGCTGGTGGTGAGCCTCAGTTGTTGCGCCTTACCGATGAAGCAGCGGCGGCGTTCCCCCGTGGTGGCAATAAGCCGACAAGCACGGCGACACCATGGCTCGCTGTCGGTCTCGATCCGAGTCAGGCCGCCACCTACTATCTCGACTGGATCGACGCTCCGGCAATGGGCGCGATGGCACAGCGGGCAATCGCCGAGTTCGCGATGTTCGCCAAGCTGGCCATGCAGTGCGGGAGGGCGGGGTTTCCCGTCGCCGGTCATGCATAGGCTCACCCCCACCCCTTCGGGTCCTTCCCGGGGCCTCACCTCATGCGGCGGACGGAGGCGCATGTGTTGCGCCTCACTAAACGACCCGAAAAGCCTAAACTTGGGCGACCGGGCTAAACAAGGAAACTGGTGATGGCAGAGAAGCAGGTATCAGTCCGGATCAAGGCCGAGGGTGGCACCCAGTTGAAGGCTGAGTTCCAGTCGATCGGGTCAGAGGCGCAAAAGAGCTTCGGCCAGATCGACAGGGGCGCACGTCTGTCCGGTGGCGGGCTGCGGAACGCGGGCTACCAGGTGCAGGACTTCGCGGTGCAGGTTGCCAGCGGCACCGATGTCAGCCGCGCCTTTGCCCAGCAGATGCCGCAGCTCCTGTCCGGGCTTGGCGGGCTGGGCATCCTGTTTGGCACTGTGGCGGCCGTCGCGATCCCGCTCTTTGCCGCCTTCGGGATGGGGGCGGACAAGGCCAAGGAGCTTGACGAGTCGGTCAAAGACCTGAACGAGTCGATTAAGTTGCTCAACAGCGCCACGGATGCGGCGCAGGCTACCCCGGGTGAACTATTCTCTGACTTCGGGGCTGGATATGAGCAAGCCCGGGAAGTGTTGGAAATCCAGCGCCAGATCGCAGCCGCCCGCGCCGAGAATGCCCTGGCCAAGTCAGGCAAGGGACTTGTCGCCGTCTTCGGTGACCCTGCAGACCTTGATCTAACCCTGAGCAAGATCCGGCAGGTCGAGGCAGCGATCGCGGCAGCGCAGGCCAACCCTGACCAGGCCAAGGTTTTCGACTTCTCCCAGGCGGAGCGACAGCTGGAGTTCTACAAGGAAGTTCGGGATAGCCTGTTCTCCGACATCGCAAGTCAGATCGGCGTAGAGCTCGAGGGCGCAGAAACCAAGATTGCGTCCCTTGCCGAGGCACTTCTCGCTCTGCAGGACGCGGACGGGGCACGAGCTCAGGCCGATGCGTTCGCGGCAGTTCGAAGTGCGATCCTGGACGCTGCTGATGCCGGCGGTGTGCTGAGCGATGAAGCTCTGGTCCTCCTCAACCTCTTGACCGACTCGGAACTTGCCGCGCTTGGGTTGGCGAGGGCTGATTTGGCTTCACCGATCAGCGAAGCCGTGGGTCCTGCCGGGGACCTTGCTGCGAATCTCTGGGATGCAGCTGCGGCGCAATCTGCCTTCAACCGGGCACACATGGAATATGGCAAGGTAGGGGCAAGAGGCGACCCGCGCCAATTCATTCCCGGAGGGCCGCAGCCCTTCGTGGCATCGGCCGAAGTTGTCAGACTGGCAGATGAAATGCTCAACCCTCGACCGAACCGTGGGGGACGAGGCGGAGGGGGTGGCGGCGGCGGGGTCAGCGAGGCTGATCGCGAGGCAAAGCGGATCTACGACCAGACCCGCACGGCCGCCGAAAAGTACGCGATCGAGCTGGAGAAGCTGAACGAGCTGCACGCGGCCGGGAAGCTGGACACCGACACCTATAGCCGGGCTCTGGAGAAGCTGGGCAAGGACCTGGACAAGACCGAGGGGCTTGGGAAGAAGGCCGCCAGCGGCATTCGTGGCGCCTTCGACAACCTGTTCGACGATCCGGCGCAGGCAGCGAAGGACCTGTCAAAGCAGCTGTTCCAGATGGCGCTTTATGCCCAGCTGGCGAAGTCGATGCCGAACATCTTCGGTGCAAACGGGGTCATCCCGCTGATGAACGCGGACGGGAACGTGTTCGACGCCGGTCAGGTGCAAGCCTTCGCCGCAGGCGGGATCGTGTCCAGCGCGACGATGTTCCCGATGAAGGGTGGTATGGGCGTGATGGGCGAGGCGGGCCCCGAGGCGATCATGCCGCTGACGCGAGTCGGCGGGAAGCTGGGCGTTGCGGCATCGGGTGGCGGTGGGTCGCCGGTGAAGGTCGAGATCAACAATTTCAGTGGCCAGAGGATTGACCAGTCAGAGGGGAAGGGGCCGAACGGCGAGAGGATCCTTCGCGTTGCAGTAGGCGCTGACCTGGCGAACGGCCGTCACGATGGCCCCTTGCGCAGCCGGTTCGGGACGCGGCCCAACCCGGTCAAGCGGTAGGTTGCCTAGTCTTACGATGGGTCGAAGCGCCCGCGTAGGGGCGTGAGCCTGGTAGAGGGCAGTTCCTTGAGTTTGGGGGCGCTGCGCACCTTCGTGGGTCCCGGCATGGCCCGTGCGGCGCGTCCAAGGTCGGTAATGCTGAACCTGTCGGAGTTCGGGTTGTAACCCTGGAAGGGCACGATCCACCCCTTTGCGATCAGGTCAGCGAAGGTCTTAGTTCCCCCCAGCTTTGCGCGGTGCTCCCACTCGCCCGTCAACTCTCTAAGGGCCTTGCGCTCTCGGGCATTGGGCGGGGTCATGCTCTTGCCTGGGCTAGAGCTGCGCGAAGGCTTTCTACCTCTTGTTTCGCAAGTTCGGCGGCTTCTTTATCAGTCAGTTTTGCCGCATCTTCACGGAGGAACTTCGCGTATGCCTCCAGAACGTCAGCTGCGCTCAACTTCTCGTGGGGCGCACTGACGAATAGATGCAGGCGGAGCAACCCCTCTCCGAAGCCTTGGTTCAGCGACTCCGAGAGGCGCGCGACAACCTCAGAATTCATGCTCCGTTTGTTGGCATCAGCCGCGTGCCTGATGGCCTCCCGCATTCCGTCCGGAAGGCGAAGAATGAACTTGTCCTGACTCTGAGACGGTGCAGATGCCATAGTGGCTTGGTGCCATCATTTTTGGGCTTGACGCAATAGTGGCAAGTTGCCATAACTCTGGACATGGCAACTTGCCACTATGGAGGATGGCATGAACGACCGCCAACCGATGCAGCTTCGCCTTCCAAAAGACGTGAAGGATTGGCTGTCGCAGGAAGCTGCCCGCAACGGCAGCTCACAGAATTCCGAAGTGATCCGCTCGATCCGGGAACGGATGGAGCGGGCAGAGAACGCCTGAAATCAACCGACCGAGGAGGTCAAGATGAGTGAACGCGATTCCGCGGCTGATGCCGCATGTTCTTCAGCCGCGAAGTTGCAGGCTGCCCAGATCGACGCCGTGAGCTTGGATGCTATTATTCGGGCGTCGGTGACCGCAAATCTGTCTGTCGATGGCGACACCGAGCGGGAAGTTGCGGAGCTCGTCCACAACGCGATCGACGGTCTACTCGCCGCAGCACAGAATCTATCGGCGAAGCTGGTTGCCAAGCTCGACGGCGTTGATGTGTGGAGGGTGCAGTCGTGACCCAGGTAGCCACAGTTCGCGAACTGCCTCCGCTGTTCGAATCCGTCTGCGATGCCGGGCAACTTCGCGGCCTTATCCTGGCCTGTGAGCTGGTCATGGATCAGATCGGCGACGATCCGGCAGGGTCCAGATACCGGATGATCAGCAAGCAGGATGAGAAGATCCTGGCCGCACTGTTGCGCTCGGCGCGGCAGTTGGCGGAGGCCTTGGAAAACGACCTTGGGAGGCTTGCGTGACCATGACCCTGTCACCTGACCGCATCCAGTACCTCGAGTTGCGCGCCACGACGGATTGCCTTCTGGGCGTCCTGAGAGACGGCATACTGGAATTCTTCGGAGCAGACGCTGAGAAAGTCGCCCAGGTTTGCGAGCTGCCTTTGACCTACCGAGGGCAGGACGTGAAGGGCTCACCGATTGCAGTCTGCGGATTTCCGGCAACTCTGGAATCTGACGTCGACGGTATCTGGCGGCGGTGGCGCCTGATCTTCGACGCCAGGTGGCGGGATGCGATCTGGGGGGCAGGCTATCCATTCGCCGTCGCGTGTGATGGCGACCTAGACGATTGCGGTCCGGAACTGAGAATCCGGGCCTTCTTTCGACCGCTCCCTCAGCGGCCGTCGCTTCGAGTGGTGTAGGGGGGATACGCTTGACGCCCCCACCTCCACTGTGAGATATGGGGGGCTACAACTGTATCCACCCCTTCCTACAGGTGAACCATGAAAACGATGAGACGCGGCCAATTTCTCCATTGTTCCGGCAGCGACCTGCCCCGCCTCAAGCAGTTCAAGCAGCGTGGTCAGCTTCCCTTTGTGATCAGTGCTGTTGATGCCGAATACGGTGGAGCGGGCTTCACTTTGGAGGATGCTTTCAGGATGCGCCTGATGCTGGACCTTTTGGGTGGCGAAGGGGATGAAACCTCCCGTCTTGGCGGTCTCGGCCCAACCTATGCTGCGAGCGTCGTTCGCAGCGCTATGCACAAGTTCCCGCGTCACCCGTTGAACCAGATCGAGCCGCTGGACTGGTTCCTTGGGGTCGCGGTGTTCGACGCCCCAGCGCCGGGCATCGGGTCCGAGCGGTATTCGGAATCCTTTGCCTGTGAGGCTTCCTACATTTCCACTTGGATCGCAAACAAGACCAAGCCCGAAGAAAACGGTGCCCGGCAGAGACTGGTGCGCCTTTTCCTGGTGAACGCCTCGCAGGCTGCCGAGTTCGTGCTGGACCGTGCTTTGGAAATCGGAATCCCCGACGAAGTCATCTTCGCCGAAGTCCCGCGCTCGGGGGTCTGACTATGGACAATGAACTGATCCTCTACGGCTCGGTCGGCTTTGACTGGTGGGGCGATGAATACTTCACCGCCAAGCAGGTTCGCGAGCAGCTGGCCCAGATGACCGGCGACATCACCGTCAGGATCAACTCGGGCGGCGGCGTCGCAAGCGAAGGTCAGGCGATCTACATCATGCTGGTCGATTACCCTGGCAAGGTGACGGTGATCGTCGATGGCGTCGCTGCCAGTGCTGCATCCTTGATCAGCATGGCGGGGGACGAGATCGTATATCGCCTGGGGGCCTGGACCCTGATCCACGACCCGGCGACGCCATGGACCCTGGGTCGGGGCACTGAGGAAGACCACCTGAAGGAAGCTGAGCTTCTGGGGGTGATCAGCAACGCCTATGCCGACATCTACGCGGCACGGTCCGGTCTGAGCCGCGAGGAGTGCCGCGACATCATGAAGGCCGAAACCGTTCTGGATGGCGCGATGGCCGTCGAGAAGGGTTTTGCCACCAGCGTCGACAACGCTTCGCAGTCCGTGCCGGAAGCCGCCTTCGACTATCGCATCTATGCCCATGCGCCAGAGCACCTGCGCAAGGAATCCCGGAAACTGGGGCGTGCCCCGACAAAGCAGGCCGTGCTGGCCATGATTGCCGGGCGGTCCGGCGAAACCCTCAGGGAGAGTTCCATGAACGTACGAGCAAACCCGGCGACGCCGGATCCCGACAATAAGTCCAAGATCGTGATGACCGCTTCGCAGGTCACCCGGGTCTACAGTGCGGCCAAGACGGCTGGCATGAGCCATGAGGCGGCGACTGCGCTGATCGAAGGCGGCAAGACGATCGAAATGGCGCTGGACGAAATCACCGCGCACTGGAAGGAAAAGGGTGAACCCGACGTGCCCATGATCGGCCACCGCACTGCGCAGATGGGGCGCGAAGAAGGGACCACGATGCGCGAAGGCATCACCGGCGCCCTGGTGGCCCGCATGACTGGCGCGCGGGAAGTGTCCGGCCCAGCCCGGCAGTACATGGGGCTGACCTTCCCCGAAATGGCAGCGACGTTTGTGGGGAGCCGGGAACCTGTCCGGACAGCGGGTGATCGGCTCCGCGCAATTGAGATGGCCACCCACTCGAGGAGCGACTTCCCGGCGATCTTCGAGAACGCCATGAACAAGTCTTTGCTGACCGTGTACAGCGCCGCGCCGGTCAGTTACCGGAGCATTGCCCAACGCCGCGATTTCCGCGACTTCCGTCCGCACCCTGTTGTTGGGGTCGGTGATTTCCCAATGCTCGAGCAGGTGGGCGAAGGCGGTGAAATCAAGTACGGCACCACGTCCGAAAGCAAGGAAACCCTTGCTCTCATCCCGTACGCTAAGTCCTTCCGGGTTTCGCGCCAGATGCTGGTGGATGATGACCTGGGTGCGATCGAGCGCCTGCTCTCGGATCGTGGCCGGGCCGTCGCCGCTTTCGAGGATAAGACCTTCTATACGATGGCTCTGGCCGGGGTGAACGCGGACGGCCCGACGCTTCTTCAGACAACGCGGCAGGTGTTCAACACGACGGATGGAACCAAGGCCGCTGCCAACGCGGCCATCACGGTCACCTCCATTGGGATTGCATGGGCGAGCCTGCGCAAGCGGAAGTCGCTGGACGGGAATGATCTTGAGCTTGTCCCGGCCGTGCTTCTGGTCGGCCCCGACAAGGAACTCGAGGCGATGCAGCTGGTGGCCGACATCACGGCGAACGAGTCCGGCAAGGTCAACCCGTACGCGGGGAAGCTGACGCTGGCAGTATCCGCCAAGATCACCGGCAACGCCTGGTATCTCTTTGCCAGCCCGGAGACGGCACCCTGCTTTGCGTATGGCTATCTCGAGGGCGAGACGGGGCCGCGTGTGCGGATGGATGAACCCTTCGGGCAGCAAGGGATGGCCTGGTCGGTCGAGCTGGACTTCGGGTGCGGCGCGATCGACTTCCGGGGTGGCTTCAAGAACGCCGGCGCGTAAGGCACGTGATGAGAGATACCCGCGCGGATGCTCCCGCGCGGTTCCACCCGGTACCGGTGGGTGACTTCCGGCCGGGGCCACCAGGGGGCGGTGTGGTGTCCAGAAAACACCCCCAGTGAAGCAAGCCTGGCCTCCTTTGCGCTTCGGCGTTGTCGGTGAGGCTTCACAAAGACCCGGTCCGGAGGGTCCTCCCCCTTCGGACCGGGACAACCACGAAACCTCAACGCTGAGACGCCCATGGCCAATCGCCCCGCAACCTTCGCACAGTCGGACCTGACCAAGGTCTTGAAGGCCTATCGGGATGCCGGATTGCCCCCGCCTCAGATCGTGATCGAGCCGAAGCGCATTACCGTGACCCCGGTTACCGGTGAGCCCGGGCCTTCGGATCCGAACCCCTGGGATCAGTGATGAAGCACAAGCGCCAGTTTCCCGGGGCGTCCCCCTACACTGATCGTCACGGGCAGCGTCGCTGGAGGTTCCGCAAGGGCGGATTCTCGCGTGAGCTGGGCACCGCCTACGGATCACCCGAGTTCCGTTGGCGGTATGAGGCGGCGGTGCAGGAGCATCGCACCGGCCTGAAAGCCGGGGCAGGGGTGGCTTCCTCGATCCCCGGGTCAGTGAGCGACCTTGTGGCGTCCTGGTACAAGTCGCCAGAATGGGCCGCGCTGGCCGATCTGACCAAGAAGACCTATCGCGGGGTGATCGAGCCTTTCCGGGAGAAGCACGGCGACAAGCCGGTGAACCGCCTGGAGCGGAAGCACGTCATGGGCTTCCTTGCGGAAAAATCCGAAACGCCCGCCGCTGCGAACAACCTTCGCAAGCGCCTTGCCCAGATCCTCGATCATGCGATTGCCCTGGACTGGATCAAGGCCAATCCGGCACGGCTGACCAAGCCCTACAAGATCGCGGGCGGTGGCTTCCACTCGTGGGATGAGGGCGAAATCGCCCAGTTCTTCGAGGTCCACCCGCCCGGGTCGATGGCTCACAGGGCGGTCACGCTCATGCTGTACACCGGCGCGGCGCGGGTCGATGCAGTGAAGCTCGGGCCGATGAACATCAAGGGCGACCGGATCGAGTACCGCAGGCAGAAGACGGCGAAGACGAATGGCGTCCTGGTGACGATCCCGGTTCACCCCGACCTGGTCGAAGTCTTGGCCGGACTGCCTACCGATCGGCCGTTCCTTGCCACGGCATATGGCGCCAGCCGGTCACCTGATGGCCTGGGCAACCTCATGCGCGAGTGGTGCGACAAGGCCGGGCTTTCGGAATGTTCGGCCCATGGCCTTCGAAAGGCCTGCGCCCGTCGCCTGGCCGAGGCAGGGGCAACAGCGCACGAGATTATGGCCATCACCGGCCACAAGACGCTGGCCGAAGTGCAGCGCTACACCGATAGCGCGATGCGAGAGGGCTTGGCGGACTCGGCGATGGCAAAGCTTGTCGCCCGTCCGACTGGTGGGCAGACCGTGGTGAACCTGCCTCTACGGTTCGCCGCGAAATCACGTCAAGCAACTGAAAAGAAAGGATAAATAGATGGGGTTTGGTAGGTCCGGAGGGACTCGAACCCCCAACCAAGGCGTTATGAGCGCCCTGCTCTAACCAATTGAGCTACAGACCCGCCCAAAGCGCGGGATAGGGCGGGATCGCGCGGGGGTCAAGCCTCGGCCGCAGCCGTCACCGGTCGCAGGTCCGCAGCGATCCGGAATCCGGGCGTCCGGGACAGTTCGGCAACAAACCGGTCGAGGAACACCGCGACCCGGCGGCTTGCCGCCGCAGTGCCCGGTGCCCGCACCAGATACAGCGACTTGGGCTTCGGGCGGATCGTCAGCAGTTCCTCGATCTCGCCCCGATCCAAGAGGTCCTGCACGAAGAACCGCGGGGCCTTCGCAAAGCCCAGGTGGCTGGTCACCGCATGCCGGATCAGGTTCGGCAACTGCGCGGCAAAGGCCGCCCGAACCGGCGCAACCGTCCCGTCCTCCAGCAGGACCGAGGTCTCCTCGGGGTCGTCCTTGTACTGGATGTAATCCAGCCGCTCCAGATCGCCGGCCCCCGTTGGCCGCCCGACCCGGTCGAGGTAGTCCCGCGAACCGATGAGCAACAACTCGATCTCCGCCAGCTTTCGCACCGTGCCCTCGCCCGGTCCCGGACTGCCGGTCCGGATCGCCAGGTCCGCGCCGATCTCGGTCAGGTCCTGCACCGCGTCACTGGCCCGCAGGTCGATCCGCAGCCCCGGATGCGTCGTCCGCAAGTCGGACAGCACCGGCACCAGCACCGACTGCGCCACCAGCATCGCGCAGGCCACCACCAGCCGCCCGTCGCCCGAAGCCTGCAGCGCCGCCAGCTCATCCCCCAGCCGCGCGAGCCGCGCCAGCACCTCGCCCGCATGCGCCACCGCCAGCGACCCCGCTTCGGTCGGCTTTATCCCGTTGCGGCCTCGGATGACCAGCTCCACCCCATAGCCCTGCTCCAGCGCCGCGATCTGCTGGCTGACCGCGGGCTGCGTGATCCCCAATCGCCGCGCCGCCGCCGACAAGGAGCCTTCCTCGACCGCAGCCACAAGCGAACGCAGGGCAGCAAGGTTTTCCATAATCCAGCCTTATACCCTCCATTAGCAGATCGGGAATGTCCGCCTCTTACCCCTAGCGTTAGTTATGGCGGCACGGAATGCAATCCCGAAAAGGACCTGACCCATGACGTTAAGCCGCCGCCGCTTCCTCTCTGTCGCGACCCTCGCCCCCGCCGCCCTTGCCGCCCCGACCATCTTACGTCTCGGCACCCCCGCCGCCGCCCAGGAGGCCGCCCCCGCAGCCCTCCCCGGCGTCATCCGCCGCAAGGTGGGCGAGGTCGAGGTCTTTGCCCTGATGGACGGCTCCGTCACCTTCCCGACCGCGATGCTTGCAGGCTTTGACGCCGCCGCCGGGGAAACCGCTGCCCGGGCCGCGCACAAGCCGTTCGATCCCGCCAACATGACCCTCGGCATCAACGCCTACCTCGTCCGCAGCGCAGGGCGCGTGATCGCCGTTGACACCGGCGCCCCCGCCGCGATGGGGCCGACCGTCGCGCACTGGGCCGCAGCGCTGCAGGCCGCGGGCGTGACTCCCGACCAGATCGACACCGTCTTCCTCACCCACCTCCACCCCGATCACGTCGGCGGCCTGACCGACATGGCCTCGGGCGCGGCAACGCTTCCCAAGGCGCAACTCATCGCTTCCGAGGCGGATTGGGCCTTCACCCACGACGATGCCGTCTATGCAAGCCTGCCAAAGGACGTGCAGGGCTTCTTCGACCTCTCCCGCGCTTTGGTCGCGCCCTACGACACCGGCAAATCCCTGATCCAGCCGGGGGCCGAGATCGCGCCCGGCCTGACCAGCGTCGCACTGCCCGGCCATACCCCTGGCCACCTTGGCCTGCGCATCGACAGCGGGGCCGATAGCCTCCTGATCTGGGGCGACCTCCTCCATGCCACCGCCTTCCAATTCACCCGTCCCGACTGGGCCTTCGCCTTCGACACCGACCCGGCCCTTGCCACGGACACCCGCCGCAAAACGCTCGACATGGCGGTCGCTGATGGGATGATGGTGGCCGGCATGCACCTCGACTTCCCCGGCTTCGGCTACGTCGAAACGGCGGGCGAGGGCTACCGTTTCATAGCCACCCCCTACGACTATCGCGCCTGAACCCATCGCCCGCGCCGGAACCTTTCGGCGCGGGCTTTCCTTGCCCCGTCATTTGCCCTAAAGCGCCAGCAAACGTCGCATCGCGGGGGCTTTCCATGACGGTCAAAGGACACAACGGGCTGACCTATGCCGATGCGGGCGTGGACATCGACGCCGGGAACGCCCTCGTCGACCGGATCAAGCCCGCCGCCAAGTCGACCACCCGGTCGGGAGTGATGGGCGGTCTTGGCGGCTTCGGAGCACTCTTCGACCTCAAGGCCGCAGGCTACCAGGACCCGATCCTTGTCGCCGCCACGGACGGCGTCGGCACCAAGCTGCGCATCGCCATCGACACCGGCCACGTCGACACCATCGGCATCGACCTTGTCGCCATGTGCGTCAACGACCTTGTCTGCCAAGGGGCCGAACCCCTGTTCTTCCTCGACTATTTCGCCACCGGCAAGCTTGAGGTCGAAGAGGCCACTCGCATCATCACCGGCATCGCCAAGGGCTGCGCTGACAGCGGCTGCGCTCTGATCGGGGGCGAGACGGCGGAAATGCCCGGCATGTACCACAAGGGCGACTTCGACCTTGCAGGCTTCGCCGTCGGCGCGATGGAACGCGGCCAGGACCTGCCGCGCGACGTGCAAAAGGGCGACGTCCTCCTCGGCCTCGCCTCCTCCGGTGTCCATTCCAACGGCTACAGCTTCGTCCGGAAGGTCGTGGAACTGTCTGGCCTTGGCTGGGACGCGCAATCCCCCTTCTCCGAAGGCACCCTCGGCCAGGCGCTCCTGACCCCGACCCGGCTTTACGTCAAACAAGCCATCGCCGCCGTCCGCGCGGGCGGCGTCCATGGCCTTGCCCACATCACCGGCGGTGGCCTGACCGAGAACCCCCCGCGCGTTCTGCCGGAAGGCCTCGCCTGCGAGATCGACCTTGGCGCCTGGGCCTTGCCTCCCGTCTTCCGCTGGCTTGCGACCACCGCGAACATGTCCGAGCCCGAGCTTCTCAAGACCTTCAACTGCGGCATCGGCATGATCCTCGTCGTCGCCGAGGACCGCGCCGAGGCCCTGACCGACCTCCTGCAAGGCGAAGGCGAGACCGTCACCCGCTTGGGCAGCATCGTCGAAGGGCAGGGGGTCATCTACAAGGGCCGCCTGCTGTGAAGCGCGTCGCCATCCTGATTTCCGGGGGTGGCTCGAACATGCTGGCGCTCGTCCGCGACATGGCCGAGGGCGCTTACGCCGAACCCGTCCTCGTCGCCTCGAACGATTCCGCCGCTGGCGGCCTTGCGAAAGCCGCAGCCCTGGGTGTCCCCACTGCCGGCGTCGATCACCGCCCCTATGGTCGCGACCGCGAAGCCTTTGAGGCCGAGCTTGCCCGGCACATCGACACGAGCAGCCCCGACATCCTTTGCCTCGCAGGCTTCATGCGTATCCTGACCCCCGGCTTCATCCAGCGCTACGCAGGCCGCATGCTGAACATCCACCCCTCGCTTCTCCCGAAATACCCGGGCCTTCACACCCACGCCCGCGCCCTCGCCGCAGGCGACGAGGAGGCAGGCTGCACCGTCCACGAAGTCACCGCTGACCTCGACGCCGGTCCCCTCCTTGGCCAGGCCCGCGTGCCGGTCCTGCCGGGCGATACCGAGGATACCCTCGCCGCTCGCGTCCTGACGCAGGAACACCGGCTATTCCCGGCCGTTCTCCGCCGCTTTGCCATTGGCGACCGGACTCCGGTCCTACTCCCCTGACGGCCCATCCGGCCGCGACAGCACGAAACTCGCGCCCACCGCGATCAAAATGCCCTGCACCAGCAGGATCTTCCACGACAGCGCCAGCCCCACGGACAGCCCTAACACGGCCCCCATGCTAACCACCGCGAACCGCTTGGCCTTGCGCGAGATGGCACCGTGCTCTTCCCAGTTCCGGATCGGCGGGCCAAAGGTCGGATGATTCAAAAGCCAGCCATGCAGCCGGGGCGAGGACCGGGCGAAACATGCCGCCGCCAGCAGCAGGAACGGCGTCGTCGGCAGGACCGGCAGCACCACACCCAGAAGCCCCAGCCCCAGGAATAGCCCGCCCGCCGCAAGCCACAGACCCCGCATCCAACCCTCCGCAAAGCGCCACCAAGACACGCCCAAACCGCAGCCACAAGGCTGCTCTTCCCTTTTCTCCCGGTTCCACCTATAGCAGCCCGGAAAATGGGCGGGATGACCCCGCGGGCGAAAGGTTTTCCATGCGCACGATCACCACGACCGAAGACCTCGCCAACTATTGCGCTCTCGCCAAATCGCAGCCCTTCGTTACCATCGACACCGAGTTCCTGCGCGAACGCACGTACTGGTCCAAGCTCTGCCTGATCCAGATGGCGCTTCCCGGCGCGGGCGAGGCTGTCCTCATCGACCCGATCGCGGGCGACGAGATGTCGCTTGAACCGCTCTACGACCTCTTCCGCCACGAGGCGACCGTGAAGGTCTTCCACGCCGCCCGGCAAGACCTGGAAATCTTCTTCGTCGAAGGCAACACCTTCCCGTCGCCCCTGTTCGACACCCAGATCGCCGCCATGGTCTGCGGGTTTGGCGAACAGGTCGGCTATGAAACCCTGGTCAAGAAGATCGCCCGCGCCGATCTCGACAAGACCTCGCGCTTCACCGACTGGTCGCGCCGTCCGCTCTCGGACGCGCAGAAGGAATATGCGCTGGCCGACGTGACGCATCTGCGGGTGATCTACGAATGGCTCGCGGCCCAGCTGAAGAAGAACGGCCGCGCCGAATGGGTGGCCGAGGAACTCGCCGTCCTCACCGATCCGGCGACCTACACCGTCGCCCCCGATGACGCCTGGCAGCGGATCAAGACCCGCACCACCTCGGGCCGCTTCCTCGCCGTGGTCAAGGCGCTCGCCCGCTTCCGCGAGGCCTATGCGCAGGGCCAGAACGTGCCGCGCAGCCGGGTGATGAAGGACGACGCACTTCTCGAACTTGCCTCGACCCGCCCCACCACGGCCGAGGAACTGGGCCGCTCGCGCCTCCTCATGCGCGAAGGCCGCAAGCCCGAGATCGCCGAAGGCATCCTTGCCGCCGTCAAGGCGGGGCTGGAGATGAAGCCCGAGGACATCCCCCGGGTCGAAACCTCGCGCGAACAGATGCAGGTGAACCCAGCACTAGCCGACCTTCTGCGCGTCCTTCTGAAGGCCAAGTCGGAATCGCTGGGCGTCGCCCCCCGCCTGATTGCCTCCTCCGCCGACCTTGACCTGATCGCTGCTGGGGACCGCACTGTTCCGGCCCTGACCGGCTGGCGGTTGGAGGCTTTCGGCGACGATGCCATGCGCCTCTGCAAGGGCGAGATCGCGCTGTCCGCCAAGGGCAACGAAGTGCGCGTCGTCCGGCTGTAGCGTCGCCGGAGTTCTCAAAAACTCCGGACCGGAGCCTTCAAAGGCTCCGCGCCGATTTCTTCGAGGAAATCGCCCCTACCGCCGCGAGGCCCGGGCGTTGGTGGCGCCCTGCACCACGATCTCGCGCACGTTCTCCAGCTTCACGTCCGAGATGTAGATCGCAACATCGACCTGCCGCGACTGGGCCGTGTTGACGTCAGTCCTCGTGACCGGCGGGAACACCCGGAACTCGTAGACCTGCGTGCCACCCTCGCTCAGCGGCAGTGGCACCAACTCCGCGCTCCAGTAGCCCTGCACCGGCATCTGCCCGCGCGCCCGGATGATCGCCCCGCCCGGGATCGGCTCGACCGCCAGCGACATGACCACCTCGGCCAGCAACCGCCCGTCTTCCTTTGCCTCGGGCAGCACGATGGTCTCGCGCGGCTCGGACTTGCGGAACCAGTTGAACGGGTTGAGTTTGCTCTGCCGCAAGCCCCCGCAGCCCGCAAGGGCGACGGCCAGGCCAAGAACGAGGTGACGGCGGGACAGGGACATGGGGCAAGCTTCCTGATGCGTTGCCCCTTGGGTAGCCGATGGCACCGCGTTTGAAAAGCGCTTCTCTGGGAAAGCCCCGCCCCGGGGCTGGACCTTTTTGCCGTGGCACCTTACCTCCAGCCAAAGCCGGGAGACAGCCATGGCCACCGCAGCCTTCGAAGACATCGCCGAAACCTTCGACTTCCTTGACGACTGGGAAGACCGCTACCGCCATGTCATTGAACTGGGCAAGGCGATGCCGCCCCTGGACGACAGCTTCAAGGTCCCCGCGCTCAAGGTTCAGGGCTGCGCCAGCCAGGTCTGGCTGCGGCCGATGATCGACGGCGGGACCTTCGACTTTCAGGGCGACAGCGACGCGATGATCGTGCGCGGGCTGATCGCCGTCCTGCACGCGCTTTACTCCGGCGTGCCCGTGGCCGAAGTCACCAAGATCGACGCCACGGCCGAACTTGGCCGCCTTGGCCTGAACGAACACCTCTCCAGCCAGCGGTCGAACGGGGTCCGCGCGATGGTCCAGCGCATCCGCGAAGAGGCCGCTAGCCGCGCGTGAGGGTCACCCGGTCGGGGTAAAAGGCCAGATGGCCGGCGATCTCGGCCACATCGTCCTTTGGCGTCTCATAGGTCCAGACCGCATTGGCCAGCATCCCGAAATCGCCCTTGATCGAATAGTAGCTTGCCTTGCCCTTCCACGGGCAGGAGGTTGCATGGTCTGTCCGCACAAGGCGCGCCATGTCGATATCCTCGCGCGGGACATAGATGACGGGGGGATAGGACCCCTCCTTCAGCTCCAGCGCCCGCGCGCTTGTCCCCAAGACGGTCGAGCCCGCCATGACGGTGACCGGACCCTGGACCGGGGAGATCTTGATGTGATCGGCCATTGGTACTTCCTCAGATCGGGGCGCAGGCATGTGTCAGCCAGGTCAGCGTAGCACCGGATACCCGGCTGCCAAGCTTTTCCAGCACCTCGGCGTGATAGGCGTCCAGCCAGCGCGTCTCTCCCGGCGACAATTCCTCGCGCAGGATCAGGCGGCGATCGAAGGGAACAAAGGTCAGCGTCTCGAACGACATCTGCGCCCGGTTGTCGCCAAGGGCAGGGGCCTCCCCGACGACGATCAGGTTCTCCAGCCGGATGCCGAAAGCGCCTTCGCGGTAGTATCCCGGCTCGTTCGACAGGATCATGCCCGGTTCCAGTGGCACCTCCGAGACGCGGGAAATCCGCTGCGGCCCTTCGTGAACGCTGAGAAACGCCCCGACGCCATGCCCGGTGCCATGATCGTAATCCTGTCCAGCAACCCACAGGTTGAACCGGGCGAGCGCGTCAATGTCCCGCCCCGGCAGCCCCTTCGGAAACCGCACCCGGCTGATCGCGATAAGGCCCTGCAGCACCCGCGTATAGCACTCCCGCGCTTCCTGTCCGGGATCGCCGATTGCAATGGTCCGGGTGATGTCCGTGGTCCCGTCCAGATACTGCGCCCCCGAATCGACCAGGAGGAGTTCGTTCTGCTGCACCGGCCGGTTGGTCTCTTCCGTCACCCGGTAGTGCATGATCGCGCCGTTCGGCCCCGCACCGCAGATCGTGTCAAAGCTGATGTCGTGCAGCGCATTCGTTGCCCGGCGGAAGCCCTCCAGCGACTGGACCACCGAAATCTCGGTCAGCCCACCCGAGGGCGAGGCCTCGTCCAGCCAGCGCAAAAACTCCACCATCGCCGCCCCGTCGCGCAGATGCGCCTCCCGGGTCGCCGCAATCTCGGCCGCGTTCTTGCAAGCCTTGGGCAGACGGCAAGGGTCATCGCCCCAGACGACCTCGACCGCCGCCGTTTTCAAGATGTCCGACACGGCCAGCGGAGCGGTCGTCTTGTCGACCCGCACCGGGCCGCTCAGGCCTTGCAGGGCGGTCGAAAAGCCCTCGATTGGATGGACCTTCACCGCATCGCCCAGATGCGCACGGACCGCATCGTCCAGCTTGCCCGGCTCGACGAACAGGTCCACCGACCCGTCGTCCTGCAGCACCGCAAAGCCATGCAGCACCGGGTTCTTCGGCACATCCGCGCCCCGGATGTTCAACAACCAGCACAGCGAATCCGGCAGCGTGATCACCGCCGCCGTCTGCCCCGCCTTGCGCAGTCCCTCGGCCAGCCGCACCCGCTTGGCCTCATGGGCCTCCCCGGCCAGTTCCACCGGATGCACAAAGGCCTTGCCCCTGGGCGCCGCAGGCTGATCCGGCCAGATCGCATCAACCGGATTTTCACTGACAGAAGAAACGGTTACGCCCGTCCCCTCAACTGCTTTCTGAAGTCTCTCGACCTCGTCCGCCGTGTGCAGCCAAGGGTCGAACCCCACCACGCCCGCGGCCAGCTTTTCCTTCACCCACTCGCCCGGCTTGACCTCGGGCCAGGGCACCGGAGTGAACACGCCAAGATCGACCTGAGCTTTCACCTGCGTCCGATACCGCCCGTCGATGAACACCCCCGCCACATCCGGCAGCACGATGCAGAACCCCGCCGACCCGGTGAAGCCGGTCAGCCACTGCAACCGCTCATCCCGCGCCGCGACGTATTCGCCCTGGTGCACATCCGACCGCGGCACGATGAAGCCCGCAAGGCCCGCCGCCGCCAACCGCTCCCGCAAGGCGGCAAGCCGCGGAGGCCCCTGATCCGGCGAAGCATGACTGTCAAAGGTCTGGAACATCGGGCTCTCTCCCTGTGAAAAGGGCTCAGCTCGCCCGCCGCATCCCCAGCGCCCGGGCGCGTTTCTTCGGGTCCACCTCGAACAGCGATGCCAGCTGCTCCGTCATCGCACCCGCCAGCTGCTCAACGTCCGTGATCGTCACCGCACGCTGGTAGTACCGCGTCACGTCATGCCCGATGCCGATGGCGATCAGCTCCACCGCCCGCCGCCGCTCCACCATCGCGATCACGTCGCGCAGGTGTTTCTCCAGGTAATTCGCGGGGTTGACGGACAAAGTTGAGTCGTCCACCGGCGCCCCGTCACTGATCACCATCATGATCTTGCGCTGCTCGGGCCGCGCCATCACCCGACGATGCGCCCATTCCAGCGCCTCGCCGTCGATGTTCTCCTTCAGCAACCCTTCCTTCATCATCAACCCAAGGTTCGGCCGCACCCGCCGCCACGGCGCATCCGCCGACTTGTAGATGATATGCCGCAGATCGTTCAGCCGCCCCGGCATCTGCGGCCGCCCCTGCGCCAACCAGCGTTCTCGCGACTGCCCGCCCTTCCAGGCCCGCGTGGTGAAGCCCAGAATCTCCACCTTCACGTTGCACCGCTCCAGCGTCCGCGCCAGCACATCGGCACAGATCGCCGCGATGGAAATCGGCCGCCCCCGCATCGACCCGGAGTTGTCCAGAAGCAAAGTCACCACCGTATCGCGGAATTCGGTGTCCTTCTCCCACTTGAAACTCAAGGGGGTCGTCGGGTTCGCCACCACCCGCGCCAGGCGTCCGGCGTCAAGGATGCCTTCCTCCTTGTCGAACTCCCAGCTGCGGTTCTGCTGCGCCTGCAACCGGCGCTGCAGCTTGTTTGCCAGCCGCGACACCGCGCCCTTCAGGGGCTCCAGCTGCTGGTCCAGGTAAGCCCGCAGCCGTTCCAGTTCCGCCGGTTCCGCCAGGTCCTCGGCCTTGATTTCCTCATCGAAATCAGTCGTGTAGACCGAATAATTCGGGTCCGCATCGGAATGCGGCGCAGGCGGCGGCGGCTCCAGCGGCGCTTCGCCCTCGGGCAGCTCCGCCTCGTCGCCTTGCTCCATATCGGCGCTGTCCTCCATCGTGACCTGCGCCTGGGACTGATCCTGCTGCTCCTCCTGCGACCGCTCCGGAGACGCCTCGGACTCGTCCGCTTCGTCCTGTTCCTCACCGGCGGAATCCGGCGAATCCTGATCCTCTTCGGCCTGATCATCGCCTGCATCCTCGGGCGCGTCCGGGTCATCACCCAACTGGTCGCCATACCCAAGGTCCGCGATCACCTTCCGCGCCAGCCGCGCGAAGGCCGCCTGATCGGCCAGCACGTGGTCCAGGTTCGACAGCGTCTCCCCCGCCTGCTCCTCGACGAAGCCGCGCCACAAATCGGCGGCATGCTCTGCCGCCTTCGGCAGCGCGCGCCCCGTCGCCATCTGCCGCACCAGATACCCCGCCGCCACCGGCAAGGGCACCTCGGACGCCGCCGTCACCTGGCCATAGCCCTTGCGGTCCGCCTCGTTCGCGATCTTCGCGTCAATATTCCCCGCCGTCCCCGGCATGTCGCGCGCACCCACCGCCTCGCAGCGGGCGTTCTCCATCGCCTCGTAGATATCCCGCGCCAAGGGTCCGGTCGGCGCATACTTCGCCGCCACCCCATCGTCGTGATACCGACGCCGCAAGGCAAAGGCATCCGCCGTCCCGCGCGCCAGCAGCACCTCGTCCCGCGTCATCCGGCGCGAGACTTGTGGCAGGCGCACGCCCTCCTTGTTCATCCCGGCGGGGTCGACCGAATAGGTGACGGTCATTTCCGGGTCATCCGCCATGGTGCGGGTGGCCTCGGCCAGGGCTTTCTTGAACGGATCGGCGGGATTGTCGGTGGGCTTGTTCATGACGAAGATAAAGCACCCCGCCCTGACCGCGGCAAGCCCGCCCGCAGGCCGGGGGCAGGAAAAACCCACTGTGCGGTCCGGGGAGGGCGGGCTAAGCGAGAGCCAGCCGATGAAGGAGCCCCCGATGCGCGCTGCTGCCATGCTTGTCCTGTCGACGTTGCCTTTGCAGGCGCAGGTCGCCGACCCGCTGCCCAACTTCGATCTTGATGCGTCGATCACCTGTCTCGCCTACGCCGTGAACGAGATTCAACGGAACCCGGACGTCGCTGCCAGTCGCGCCGAATGGATGGTGTTCTTCTCGCGCCTGATCGCAGCCAAGTCCGGCCCCAAGGACCACGCCGCCTTCGAGGCCCGTTTTGCCGAGGAACTGGCCTATCTGCGCAACCCCTATGTCGAAGAAGGTGTCGCCGCCACGCCCGACGAGGTGGACGAAATCCTGACCGGCACGGGCAAGATGTGCTGGTTCCAGGCGCTTGCGGCCGAGGGCGGGCCTTACGTGGGGCAATAGTCCGCCGTGCGCTTCCGCACAGACCCGGCGCGGTCGTGCGCAATTGGCAGGGCGGACAATCCGCCACAGATAAGGAGGGCAGAGAACATCACCCTTCGTGAAGGAAAGCTTCCATGGCCAACAAACCGAAAATCGCCCTGATCATCGGGTCGACCCGCCAGCACCGTTTCGCCGACATCCCGGCCGCATGGATGAAAGCCCAGGCCGACGCCCGTGGCGACATGGATGTCGAGGTCGTAGACCTGCGTGACTTCAACCTGCCGATGTTCGATGAACCGGCCTCGGACGCCTATGTGCCGTCCTCGAACGCTGCCGCGGTTGCCTGGCAGAATAAGATCGCAGGCTTTGACGGCTACATCTTCGTTGTCGCCGAATACAATCACTCGGTCACCGGCCCGCTGAAGAACGCTCTGGATCAGGCGTACGTCGCTTGGGCCCGCAAGCCGATGGCGGCGATTGCCTACGGCTCGATGGGCGGCGCCCGCGCGCTGGAGCATCTGCGCGCCATCGCGGTCGAGCTTCAGATGGTCCCGACCCGCAACGCCGTCCACATCGGCGGCGGCGACTTCTGGAAAGTGCACCCCGGCATGGGTGGCTCGGGCAACCTGGCTGACATCGAAGGTGCGCTGCTGCCGTCCGCTGCAGCCACGCTGGACGACCTGGCCTGGTGGGCCAAGGCCACGATGGCCGCCCGCGGTTAACTGAGAATCATCATCCTGCAATCAGCGGCCAGGGCTTCGGCTCTGGCCGCTGCCATTTCCGCAAGTCTCGGGTCCTGCGCAAACCGCGCCTGGTGCAGGAGGCCCCGCTGCGCCACCTTTGCGTCGATCCGCCAGGCCATGACCTGCCGTCCCGCGCCTTGCGGCATCGAGGCGTCGATCAGCGAGACCACGGCCGTCAGTTCCTCGGCCGTCCGCTCCGACCCCGGTCCATCGAACATCCACTGGTCTTCCATCACCGCCGACAGCCGCCCGGCGCAGACCGCAAACTCACGCAAAAGGGGATCGGCCGCTCCGGGGGCAGGGGCAACCCCGAGCATGAAGACGGCCAGAAAAGTTTCCAAACCGCGCGCCATTTGGGCATTGGGCACGCAAAAGCGCACTTTTTCAAGGCGGGAAGATAACTTTTGGCTGCTACTTGCTACTGCGCGCTAACAACATACCGGTAAGCCTGACCGCAGGCGATGAACTGATGGGAATAGAAGCTTCCTTGAGGAAAGTCTGGACGATAACTGTCGGCCAAGAGGAGATTGCGGCTTTCCGCCCGCGCGGCCTCTAGCTCGGGCACAGAAGGCCGCTCACGTATAGTCTTGGCGGCATCAAAGTAGGCTTGACCTTGGATGATGAGCGGATCGGTTTTATGCTTTGGCTCGATCGCAACGGCCCCGTCCGAAAGACCGGCGCACGATGCAAGCATTAACGCATAGTGATTGCTGGGACGCCCAACCTCAGGCTGGACCAGTTTTGGCACTGGGCAAGGCAGCGGTTCATTTGGGTCGAAAAGGCGCCTGAGGTCCTGACGGTCCACGCAGGGTTCTTGCGCGAATGACGGTGCTGAACAGAACAAGCAGACGGCGAGAGCAAGTGCTAAACTTGCCCTCGCCAATCTCATGTCACTTCATCGCCATCGAGGCCGCACTCTCCGGCAGCTCCTCGGCAAAGCAGCGCTGGTAGAACTCGGCCACGGTCTGGCGCTCCAACTCGTCGCACTTGTTCAGGAAGGTCAGCCGGAAGGCATAGCCGACGTTGCGGAAGATCTCGGCGTTGGCGGCCCAGTTCAGCACAGTGCGTGGCGACATGACCGTGGACAGATCGCCATTCATGAACGCCGTCCGCGTCAGGTCCGCCACAGTCACCATCTGGCCAATCGTCTTGCGGCCCTTCTCGGTGTTGTAGTGCGGAGACTTGGCCAGCACGATGGCGGTTTCCGCATCATGCGACAGATAGTTCAGCGTGGCGACCAGCGACCAGCGGTCCATCTGCGCCTGGTTGATCTGCTGGACCCCGTGATAAAGCCCTGTGGTGTCCCCCAGACCCACCGTGTTCGACGTCGCGAACAGCCGGAACGACGGATGGGGGGTGATGATCTCGTTCTGGTCCAGCAGCGTCAGCTTGCCGTCATGCTCCAGCACCCGCTGGATCACGAACATCACGTCCGCCCGGCCCGCATCGTATTCGTCGAACACGATCGCCACCGCATTCCGCAGCGCCCAGGGCAGGATCCCCTCATGGAACTCGGTCACCTGCTTGCCATCGCGCAGCTTGATCGCGTCCTTGCCGATCAGGTCGATCCGGCTGATGTGCGAATCAAGGTTCACCCGCACGCAAGGCCAGTTCAGCCGCGCCGCGACCTGCTCGATGTGGGTCGACTTGCCCGTCCCGTGATAGCCCTGGATCATCACCCGCCGGTTATAGGCAAAGCCCGCCAGAATCGCCAAAGTCGTATCCGGGTCGAACTTGTAGGTCGGGTCGATCTCCGGCACGCGGTCAGTGCGCTCGGCAAAACCCTTGACGCGCATGTCGGTGTCGATCCCGAACACATCGCGTACCGAGATTTCCTCGGTCGGTTTCATCACCTGATCCAGCATCGCCATAGTCCACCCAAAGCCGCCCGGCACCCCATTGCGCCGCACCGGGCCATCCTTGGAACATATCGCGGGGGGGTTCAAGGGGAAGGGCCGCTTCCCAATTGCGTGACCAAGCAACTTCCCGCTTCGTCTCCCCGTATCTGCGGGCATATCCTGACCTGCAAAGGAGCCCCTCATGCACCGCCGCCTTTTCCTCCTGACCGTCCTCGCCGCCCCAATGGCCCGGGCCGAAAGCTATGAAGTCACCCTGACCGAGGCCGAATGGCGCGCCCGCCTGACGGACCTCGCCTACCGCGTCCTGCGCGAAGAAGTGACGGAACGCCCGAACACCAGCCCCCTGAACGCCGAGAAACGGAAAGGCACCTACCATTGCGCCGGCTGCGACCTGCCCGCCTTCTCGTCTGACACGAAGTACGAAAGCGGCACCGGCTGGCCTTCGTTCTGGGACCCCCTGCCGAACGCCATCGCCACGCGTGAGGACGGCGGGATCTTCGGCGCCCGAACCGAGGTCCACTGCCGCCGCTGCGGTGGACATTTCGGCCATGTCTTCGCAGACGGCCCCCCGCCCACTGGCTTGCGCTATTGCATGAACGGGGTGTCGCTGCGGTTTGTTCCGGCCTGAAGCTCCTGGCCCAAACAGGGTAGGAGTTCCAGACTTCCGCAAGGATTGACCGCGGACTAGACCGGACGCTGCCCGAAGGTGACCGAGGATGCCATGATCCCAAAAGACCGTCTATTACCTGCCATTGCGATGGGCCTCGCTGGCGGTGCGGTTATGCTTGCCATGCTCGGGACGCTGGAGGGCAACGTCTTTGCCCTGATCCTCCCCGCTGTCGGCGGCGCGTTCCTGTCCGGGCTTGCCTGCGCCGACCTTTTCCGCCAGCCCGGCGCGAAGGGCCTCGCAGTCGCGGCACTTGGGGCGGTTGCGGCAACGCTGCTTGGGGCCGCGATTGCGGGGCTCGGGCTTGGTCTCCTCCTGGGGCCCACCATTGCCGGTGCCTTGGTTGCGCCCTATGCCGTGGCAGAGGCCATCATGAAACAGCCCGCCGTCCTGGTGACCTGGATCGTCAGCATGTCTATCACTTGCGTGCTGTTTCGCCGGACGGCACAGACTGCCGTTCCGATCGGCTGAAGTGCCTACTCCCTGAAATACCGGCTGTCCTTCAGCTGGTCCCAGGCCCAGACGACCTCCTGCAATCGCTCCTCATCCCGGCGGTCGCCGCCGTTCATGTCGGGATGCAGGTCCTTCACCAGGACCTTGTACTGCTTGCGGATTTCCGTCTTCGTCCAGGTGTCGCGCGCATCCAGGATCTCGATAGCCTTGCGCTCGGTCGGCGGCAGCTTGCGCGTCGCAGTCGATACCGGACGCCCCGGGTTCTGCGTCGCCTTTTCCCCCAGCAGCGACATCGGGTCGTTCACCCCGAGCCTTGCCCAGGCATTGCCATCGCCCTGGCGGCTGAAGGGCTTCGTCTCGCGCTCCCACAACCGGTCCTTTTCCAGGAACTTCTGGAACTCCTCGTCCGTGGTGCCCTGGAAGAAGTTCCATTTCAGATTGTATTCGCGGATGTGGTCCTTGCAGAACCAGAAGAACTCATCCAGCTGATCGGGAGATTTCGGTGCCCGGAAAGCGGCCTTGTCCTTGCAGCCCGGGTAATCGCAGGGCTTGTCGGCCGTTTCGAACGCGCCCGACATGCCTCTCCGACCCGCAGTCTTGCGCTTCTTGGCCGCCGCGGCGCTGATGTTGAACTCGAAGGGCGGACGACTGGACATACGCTTAAGGCCTTTCCGACTCGGGGCCACGAGTTTAGGGCTTTTCCCGGAAGTTAGAAGGGGGCTGGCCTGACATGACGGTGAAAGAGGAAATCGAGGACCGCCTGACCGCCGCCTTCCACCCTTCGGTGCTGCAGGTGGTGAACGAAAGCCACAAGCACGCGGGCCACGCCGGCGACGACGGCTCCGGTGCCAGCCACTTCCACATCACGATCCGGGCCGAGGCTTTCGCGCCGATGAACCGGGTCGCCCGGCATCGGGCCGTGCAAAAGGCGCTTGGCGACCTCAATCAGCGCATTCACGCCATCGCGCTGGACATCGGCTGACCATGGTCGGCCCCCGAATGACCGGACGACCTTTAGCGAACCAGGCATAAGCTCAAGGACTGGCTCAGTCTTCGGCAAAGCCGCGCAGGCGTAGCGCACGGTCTTTGTGCCGCACGACAAAGCCCGCCTGACGCGGCCAGTCCGCATAGGGGTCCGCAGTGCCGCCCAGTTCCAGCCGGGCATGGAGCGGCCAGTTCGGGTCGTCAAGCGCCGCGCGCCCAAGCGCTACAAGGTCAGCCGCCCCGTCGCGCACGACAGCCTCAGCCTCGGCCGGCGTGGTGATCAATCCCACGGCCATGGTCGGCAGGCTCGCCCCGTCCCGAACGGCCTGTGCGAGAGGAACCTGATAGCCCGGCCCGACCGAGAAGACGCCGCCCTCGAAGCCCCCGGATGAGCAGTCGATGAGGTCCGCCCCGATTTCCTTCAACGCGCGGGCGTAAATGATGCTGTCCGCAACGGTCCAGCCGCCGTCAATGCCATCCTGGGCCGAGATGCGGACAAACATCGGCTTTTCGGCAGGCCAGGCGTCCCGGACGGCCTTGGCCACCGAAAGGGGGAAGCGCATCCGGTTCTCCAGGCTGCCGCCAAAGGCGTCTTCGCGCTGGTTGGCAAGGGGTGAAAGGAACTGATGCAGCAAATAGCCGTGGGCCGAGTGAAGCTCCACCAGGTCAAATCCGGCTCGTTCCGCCCGCTCAGTGGCCGCGACAAAAGCGGCCCGGATACCGTCCATCTCGGACGGTGCCAAAGCATGCGGCACCTTGTACTCGACCGAGTTCAAAGCGTGCGGAATGGCGCTGGGTCCGACCGTTGGCCAATCCTCGAACCCGACCCGTTGCTTCTCTTCCTCGGTCTCGTCAAATTGCCCGCGCCACCAGACCGCAGAGGATGCCTTGCGACCCGCATGGCCGATCTGGATGCCTGCGGCTGCTCCGTGACTGCGCAGGAAGTTCACAATACGGGCGAGGGGCGCGATATGGTCGTCCGACCAGAGGCCCAGGTCCGCATAAGAGATGCGCCCCTCGGGTGTGACGGCCGTGGCCTCGACGATGACCGCCCCGAAACCGCCAAGGCCGAAGCGGGCCAGATGCGCGAAGTGATAGTCGTTCGCCAAGCCGCCCTTGGCCGAATACTGGCACATGGGCGACAGAACGACGCGGTTCTTGAGGGTCAGGCCGCGAAACGTGGCAGGCGACAGCAGAAGGCTCACTGAGGCAGGCTCCTTGCAGGTCCAGGTCGATCCCAAACCACTTGGGTCGTGCAAGATGCTGAACGGGCTGTAAGGTCAAGCCCCACAGACTTTCGCCGCAAGCGTCTCTCTGTTGTTGAGCAAGCGTAGGGTGGGTGATTTCACGCAACCTTTGCCATCATTCCCATGCAATCCGCTTCCCTACCTTCGCGTCCACTCCCGCCCAGTCACTCGCAAACCCCGGTGCGTGAAATCTCGCACCCGACCAACTGCGGCGACCGTAGGTGCTTCGCTGTGCTGCAAAGGCGTCGGACAGTATTCTCGGCCAGCATCGCGAGGCATTCCGCGACGATCAGGTCATCCTCCGCATCCGACCGCGCAGAAGCTTCGATGCGCGCCAGGCGCAGGCTTCGACCGTGCGTTGTCATCGCCCAACGTGGGAACCTTGTCCCCTCCCTCCGGTTGTCGCGTTGACCCCGTCATCAGAGGACCCGCCACGTTTCCCCATCTCGGCTTCTGGCTGATCGCGCGCTGGACGTCCTCGATGGCCGGGGCGGTCGTGATCCTCAACCTCTCGCTCGGCCCCTGGACGCTTGGCACCTTTCTCGGGGCTGTTGTCGCAGGTCTTGCCATCGGCATCCCCGGCCCGCTCCTGACCTGGGTTCGCCCGCGCCCGAACCGGGCACGTCAGGTCGGCGTGCTTGGACAGGTCCCGCCGGACAGGCGCTGAACCGCCGCAACCCCCTTGCCCATGGTCAAATACTCTCTGGGGGTTTGGGGGGCGAAGCGCCCCCAATGACCGAGGAGGAGGCGAAAGCCCGACGACGAGACAAAAGGTCTTCGCGCGTCAGCGCTCCATCTGAAAACCGCCCGAATCCACCCTGCGGACAGGTGTTAAGAAACCCCTAACGTCCGCGACCAACCCCTTGATTCCAAACACCCATCACAGTTTGTCCACCGTGGACACTACCCCGCCTTCACTCGCAGCCGCCAGGCGTGGAGGAGCGGCTCGGTGTACCCCGAAGGCTGCTCTCGCCCCTTGAAGACGAGGTCACAAGCCGCCTGGAACGCCGCCCCCTGAAAAGCCGGGGCCATCGGCCGGTACACCGGATCGCCCGCATTCTGCCGGTCCACCACAGCCGCCATCTTCCGCATCGCCTCCATCACCTCGGCCTCGGAAACCACCCCGTGGTGCAGCCAGTTCGCCAAGGCCTGCGCCGAGATCCGGCAGGTCGCCCGGTCCTCCATCAGCCCCACATCATTCACGTCCGGCACCTTGGAACAGCCCACCCCCTGATCGATCCAGCGCACCACATACCCCAGGATCCCCTGCGCGTTGTTCTCGACCTCCCGCACCACCTGAGCCCGGGTCCAGGCCTGGAAACTCGCCAGCGGGATATCCAGGATCCCATCCACGTGCGCCCTGCGCCCCCCCTTCGCCAATCGCGCCTGCACCGCGAAGACATCGACCTTGTGGTAGTGCAGGGCATGCAAAGTGGCCGCCGTCGGAGACGGAACCCAGGCCGTATTCGCCCCCGCACGGGGATGGGCGATCTTTTCGTCCAGCATCCCCGCCATCAGGTCCGGCATCGCCCACATCCCCTTTCCGATCTGGGCGCGGCCCGACAGCCCGCATTCCAGGCCAATATCGACGTTCAGGTTCTCATAGGCCGTGATCCAGGACTTCCGCTTGATGAAGTCCTTCCGGCTGAACGCCCCCGCCTCCATCGAGGTGTGGATCTCGTCCCCGGTCCGGTCGAGGAAACCCGTGTTGATGAACGCGACCCGCCCTTTCGCCGCCCGGATACACTCTTTCAGATTGACCGAGGTCCGCCGCTCCTCATCCATGATCCCCAGCTTGACCGTCGCCTTCGGCAGCCCCAGCACTTCCTCCACCCGCGCCATCACGGCGTCGGCGAAGGCCACCTCTTCGGGCCCATGCATCTTCGGCTTCACCACATAGACCGACCCCATCACCGAGTTCCGCATCCCCTCGGTCTTCTTCAGGTCATGCAGAGCGATGGCCACCGTCACCATCGCGTCCATCAGGCCCTCTGGCACCTCCGACCCATCCGGCAGCAGGATCGCCGGGTTGGTCATCAGATGGCCCACGTTGCGCACCCACATCAGCGCGCGGCCCTTCAGAGTGAAGGGCGAGCCGTTCGGGTCCAGATACTCCCGATCTGCCGCCAGCCGACGTTCGACCGTCCGGCCGCCCTTCTGGAACGCCTCCGACAGGTTGCCCTGCATCAGACCCAGCCAGTTGCGATAGGCCCCGACCTTGTCCTCGGCATCCACGCAGGCGACCGAATCCTCGCAATCCATGATCGCCGTCAGGGCGCTCTCCAGCTGCACGTCGGCCAGCAAGGCCTGATCCCGCGAGCCGATGAAATGCGCGCGGTCGAAGACCAGCTCCACATGCAACCCGTTGTTCCGCAACAGAACCGCGTCCGGGGCCTTCGGATTGCCCCGGTAGCCCGCGAACTTCGACGGATCGACCAGCGGCAGGTCATCGACCAAGAGCGCCCCGTCCTTCACCACGTAGCGGCGCACGTCGGCATGGCTGGTGCCGGCAATCGGGAAGGCCTCATCCAGGAAGACCCGTGCCCGGGCGATGACCCGCGCGCCGCGACCCCGTTCATAGCCGCCTGAGGGGGGCAGGGAGCCCATCGCGTCGGTGCCGTAGAGGCAGTCATAAAGGCTCCCCCAGCGTGCGTTGGCGGCATTCAGCGCATAGCGGGCGTTCGTCACCGGAACCACCAGCTGAGGCCCTGGAATCTTGGCGACCTCTGGGTCCACGTTCGTCGTTTCGATCGTAAACGCCGGACCCTCGGGCAGCAGATAGCCGATCTCGGCAAGAAACGCCTTGTAGGCCGCATGGTCATGTGGCTGACCGCGACGCGCGATGTGCCAGGCGTCAATCTTGGCCTGCAAATCGTCGCGTCGGGCCAGAAGCGCACGGTTCTGCGGTGCGAAATCGGCCAGAAGGCCCGCGAAACCGGACCAGAAGGCTCCGGCCGCGATCCCGGTCCCCGGCAGCGCCTCGTCCTCGACAAAGCGGGCCAGCACCGCGTCCACCTGCAGCCCCGCCCGATCCAGTCGCTCGGTCATCGCTTATCCTCCGCCGGGCCGTCGGGCCGTTCTGTATGCTGTGGCACACAGTAGGCGAGGGCAGGGACATCGGCAAAGGAAACAGCGGCGGAATTTCAAGGAGGCCCGAAAATCACTTGTCGTGAAAACCGGAAGGTGAGAAACTTTGCCAACTGGCTAAGTTTCTACTTTCCTGCGTCCAAGAAGGGTGTATAGTTAGCGATATGGCTAAGCATGATCCCCAGCTCGACCTTCTGTTTCACGCGCTCTCGGACCCGACCCGGCGCGTGATGTTGAACCGGCTTGCCAAAGGACCTGCGCCCGTGACGGAACTGGCAGGGCCTTCGGGGTTTAAGCTTCCGACGATCCTGCGCCACCTCTCGGTGCTGGAGGAGGCGGGGCTGGTCGCGACGCAGAAGGACGGTCGCGTCCGGTCTTGCGCCTTTCAGCCCAAGGCGCTGCAACCGATGACCGACTGGCTGGACGACCAGCGCAAGGTCTGGGAGGCGCGGCTGGATCGTCTGGACGACTATGTAACGAACCTCATGAAGGAGCGCGAGAAATGACCACCGACCTGGACCCCACAACCGACCTGAGCTTCACCCGGACCCTGGCGGTGCCGCGCGCGCTGGTGTGGGAATGCTGGACCGATCCAAAGCACATCCCGCATTTCTTCGTGCCGAAGCCGCACAAGGTCACTGCCTGTGACATCGACCTCAAGGTCGGGGGGCGCTTCAACACGACTTTTGACGTCGAGGGCAACGTGATGGAAAATCACGGCGTCTATCTGGAGGTCGTTCCCGGCGAAAAGCTTGTGTTCACGGACACATACACTGAAGGCTGGAAGCCTGCGGCGGAACCTTTCATGACTGCGATCCTGATCCTGTCCGACGCCCCTGGCGGTGGGACCACCTACACGGCCATCGCCCGTCACCGGAACCCGGACACCCGCAAAGCACACGAGGACATGGGTTTCTTCGACGGCTGGGGAACCGTCGTCACGCAGCTTGAAGACTATGCCAAAGGCCTGATGAAATGAGCCGGGACCTGACCTCCGACCGGTTTGCGACCTTGAACTTCGACCGCAAGGTCGCAGCCCCGGTGTCGACGCTTTATGCCGCCTGGACCTCTCCGGCAGCCCGGGCGGTCTGGGCCTCGCCGTCGCCCGCCGTGACGGTGGAATTCCTGGAATCCGACGCCCGCGTCGGCGGCCGCGAGGTCTCGCTCTGCAAAGTGGCGGGACAGCCGGACATCCGGGTCGAGGCTGGCTGGCTGGATCTTGTGCCAGAGGCGCGGACGGTGGGGTACGAGGTCGTCGCCCAAGAAGGCGCACGGCAGTCGGCGGCGCTGGTCACGGCCGACTTCTCGGGCGACGGGGAGGAGAGCCGGATCGCTGTGACGGTTCAGTTGTCCTCGCTGGCCGAGGACATGGCCGATGGCTACCGCCAGGGCTTTACCGCCGGCATGGCCAATCTGGGCGCGGTCGCCGAGCGGACCATGCTCTTGCAGCGGGTGATCAAGGCCCCGGTCCCGGTGGTCTGGGGCGCCTGGATGAACGCCGAGTCCTTGCCGAAATGGTGGGGGCCGGACGGGTTTTCCTGCCAGACCTCGCGTATCGACCTGCGGGCGGGCGGTGAATGGGTGTTCGACATGATCGCGCCCGACGGCACGGTCTTTCCGAACCACCACAAATACGGCGCAGTGATCCCGGAAGTGCGGCTCGACTACACGCTGCACTGGGGCGAGAACGGGCCGAAACATGCCGATGCCTGGGCCATGTTCGAAGATCAGGGCGGTGCGACGCGGGTCACCCTGGGCATGGTGATGGCCACCGCCAAGGAATACCACGACGCCAAGGGCTTTGGCGCGGTCGAGCTTGGTCTGCAGACCCTGGGCAAGCTCGCGCGCGCTGTCGGGGCCGACTAGGTCAGTTCGTCGGCGCGCCGCCTTCGGCCTTGCGGCGGGCGACGAACGCCTCCAGCGCCTCGCGGGTGGCGGGGTCAAGGGGGGGCTCTTCGTAGGTGGACAACAAATCCTTCCAGATCCGGCTCGCCCGTTGCGGAGCCTCCTCCGACCCCCGCGCGGCCCATGTCGGATAATTGTCCCAGTTCGACAGCATCGGCGGGTGAAAGGCGGTTTCATACTGCGCCATCGTCTGCGCCGTGCCGAAGAAATGCCCGCCCACCCCGGCTTCGGCGATGGTATCCAGCGACAGGGCCTCCTCGGTGACCGAGATCGGCCGGAAATAGGCCTGCATCATCCCCAGAAGCTCTGCGTCGAGGATCAGCTTCTCGAAGCTTGCCGTCAGCCCGCCGTGCATCCAGCCCGCGCCGTGGATCACCAGATGCGCGCCGCCCATGAGACACCCCCACAGCGACATCATCGATTCGTAGGCTGCCTGAGCGTCCAAGGCATTCGCCGCCGTGGTGTTCGATGACCGGAACGGCACCCCGATCCTGCGGGCAAGCTGGCCTGACGCCTGCGCCGCCTTGGCATATTCCGGCGTCCCAAAGGCAGGGGCCCCGGTCTTCATGTCAACGTTACTGGTGAACCCGCCATACATCGCCGGCACCCCCGGCCGGACGATCTGGGTCAGCGCGATGCCGAACATCGCCTCGGCATGCTGCAACACCAGCGCCCCCGCCAGGCTGACCGGAGCCATCGCTCCCGCCAGCGTGAACGGCGTCACGATGGCCACCTGCCCATGCTCGGCCAGCGCGATCAGCCCCTGGCTCATCGGGTCGTCCAACTGGCGCGGAGAGTTCGTGTTGATCACCCCCATCATCATCGGCTGCCGCGCCAGATCGTCCAGCGACCAGCCCATCAGGGTCGCGGCCATGTTCAGGCCGTCCATCGTCCGCTCGGTCCCGAGCGCGTTCAGGTTCCAGCTTTTATCCAGCAGAGTGCTCTGCGACAGATAGAGGTCGAGGTGCCGAGTGTTCGCGGGCAGGTCCATCGGCTCCAAAGGACCGCCGGATTCCTGCTGCAGCACGTTCAGACTTTGGCACAGGCGCAGGTAATCCTGCATGTCCTGCAAGGTGCCGTCCCTCCGGCCCCGGTCGAGGTCCATCACATAGGCCGGGCCGCCGACGGTCGAAAACACCATGTCGTTGCCGCCGAACCGTAGGTCCTTGGCGCGGTTCCGGGCGGCGATAGTAAAGGTCCGTGGGACAGTTGCCAGACGCTCTTCGATCAGGCCGGGGTCGGGGTAGACCATCTGCCCGTCAATCCGCGCCCCGGCCCCCCTGAACAGGTCCAGCGCCCGCCGGTTCAAAACCCGCATCCCTTGCGTCGCCAAAAGCTTCAAGGCTGTATGATGGATCGCCTCGACATGGTCTTCAGACAGGACCCGGATCGGCTCATACTGCCTGGGCACCTGGCCAAAGGGCGGCTGCGGGATCGCGTTCGGGGTCCGGGCAGGACGGCGCTGGCGCATCAGGGGGTCCTTATCGGAGCACGCTCACGGCGCGGGGGCAGGTCCGGTTCACCCAGAAGGCGGGCAAAGCGATGGGCCGAGTGGACGGCATCAGCGATCGAGGACGGCGCGAGGCAGTCGCCGATCCTTGAGGCGGTGATGCCTTGCGCGGAAAGGGCGTCCAAAAGCGCGGTATCGGGCAACCGCCCCGTGCAAAGGATCAAAGTTGCGCAGGGCAGGGGCTCTGTCCGCCCGGTATAGACGCAAGCCAAAGTGACCGCGCCGTTCCCCTGCGATTTCAGAGCCTTGAGCGGATGCAGCCGAACCCCCGCCTCGATCAACCGGGCCTGCAGAAAATCCTGCTCGTTGGTCAGCACGGTCCACGACGATGCCACTGCGGCGGTCGTCACATAGTGGACCTCATGCCCTGCTGCAGCCAGCTTTTCAGCCAGGGCACCGCCCATGAAATAGTGCTCGTCGTCGTAGATCACGACCGGCCCGCGGATCGCAGCACCTGCAAACACATCATCCGGCGTCAGTGCCTGCGGAAACTCCGTTGGCCGGATCGCGTAGACCCCGACCCCATCCCGCCGCCAGTGTGAGCCTGTCGCCAGCACAACATGATCCGCCCCGAACTCGGCCACATCCGCAGCCCCCATCCCGCTGGCCGGGAACAGCTCCACATTCGGCAGTTTGCCGATCATGTGCAGCCGCCAGTCGCGGACACGCATCCAGGTCTGCAAACCTGGCAAGGTCGCCTCGCGTACCAGCCGCCCGCCGAAGGTCTCTTGAGCCTCCGCCAGTGCCACCTCCAGCCCCCGCCGCCCCAGCGTCAGAGCCGCCTCCAGCCCCGCCGGGCCGCCGCCGATCACCAGTGCCGTTTCGCGCCGGGGGTAAACCGCGATCCGCTCCGGATGCCAGCCACGCCGCCATTCCTCGCCCATCGTCGGGTTCTGGGTGCAGCGCAGGCCGACGCCTTCGTTGTTCGCCGCCCGGCAGATGTTGCAGCCGATACATTCGCGGATTTCATCCTCACGCCCGTCCCGGATCTTCGCGGGCAAAAACGGGTCGGCGATAGAGGGCCGTGCCGCGCCGATGAAATCCTGCACCCCGCGTTTGATCTGGCTGACCATCCGGTCCGGGGACGTAAACCGCCCGACTGACACCACCGGCTTTGTGGTCAGGGACTTCACGAAGGCGACATTCTCCTCCTGAAACCCCTCCGCCGAAAACCGCGCCGACCGCGAGTCATTCCCCAGCGCCCCTGCCACGTTCACATCCCAAAGGTCCGGCAGGTCCGCCAGCATTTCGATGATCTCGCGGCCCTCGCCTGCGGAGGTGATACCTTCCGGCCCGTGCAACTCATCCACCGCCAGCCGCACCGCAACGGCGCAGCTGTTGCCCACGGCCTCCTTGGTGTCTTCGATCATCTCGCGCAGGAGCCGCACCCGGTTCTCCAACGACCCGCCATAGGCATCGCCCCGCTGGTTCGTGCGGCGCGAGAGGAACTGGAACGGCAGGTAGTCGTGGCCCGCATAGACATAGACGATGTCGAACCCGGCGCGCTTGGCCCGCAGCGCGGCATCCCGCTGCCAGCCCCGGAACGCCTTGATATCGCTTGCATCCATCGCCCGCGCCGTGGCTGGCAAATGATACAGCGCAGGCTGCACATCGGGTGCTATACCCGGCACCCGCGTCATCCGGTTCGAGGCATGCGCGCCCCCGTGCCACAGCTCGATCCCCGCCAGCGACCCGTGGGCATGGATGGCCTCCGCGGTCAGCGCCAGCGGAGCAATGTCGTCGTCATCCCACAGCGTCAGGAAGGCATAGGGGCTGTCGTCCGATGTCGGATGGATCGAGCAATATTCCGTGCAGACCACCCCCCAGCCGCCCTCGGCCTTCACGCCGCGCAGGGCCGCGCCGGATTGCGGGCGCTGCCAGCCGAAACCGGTGGCATGGGGCGTCTGGTAGAACCGGTTGGGGGCGGTGACCGGGCCGATGCGGACCGGTTCGAACAGGATGTCGTAACGCGGGTCGCGGGGCATCTTGGGGCCTTCATCCATTCTCGCGACAGTAGGGGCGGCGGCGAAGGGGCGTCAAGCGCGGCCTAGAACGGCAGCGTCATCTGCGCGACCGGGGCCTTGCGGACCGGACGCCGCCCCTCGCGGTTCCCGGCCCGGCTGGCGTGGCGCTGGACGATTCCTGCCGCAGCCTCAGCGAATCCGGCTGACCTGCGGGCCAAAGTGATCCGCTCCTTCGCCTCACGGGCGGCGGTGGCGACGTCGATGATCGGCTCGGGATACCGCCGCCCTAGAAGACTTTGCGCCTCGGGCCAAAGCCAGGGCTCCTGCAGGAAGGCGTCGGGCACCCCGGCCAGTTCCGGCAGCCAGCGCCGGGTGAAAGCGCCGCCCGGGTCCTGGTCCAGCCCCTGCTTCACCGGGTTGTAGATGCGGGGAATGTTGATTCCCGTCGTCCCCGATTGCATCTGCACCTGCGGCCAATGGATGCCGGGTTCATAGTCAGTGAACATTCGCGCCAGATGCGCCCCCGTGGCCCGCCAATCCAGCCAGAGGTGATAGGACGCGACCGAAATCACCATCGCCCGCATCCGGAAATTCAGCCAGCCCGTCGCCCGCAGATACCGCATGCAGGCGTCCAGGAACGGCAGCCCCGTCTCGCCATTCGCCCAAGCCGCCAGCCGTGTCGCATCCATCTCTCGCGGGTGCGATACCGCCACCGGATGCAGATCGCGGGTCTCGATCGAGGGCTGATCCTCCAGCTTCTGCATGAAGTGGTCCCGCCAGGCCAGCCGCGACTGGAAGCTGGAGAGCGACCCGCCCCACTTGCCTCCGGGCCGTTCCGCCTGCCGCACGGCCGTTGCCTGCACTACCTCGCGGATCGACAGGGAGCCTACGGCAAAATGCGGGGAAAGCCGCGAACAGGCCCGTTCCGCGGTCAGGGGCGAGGACATCGCCACCCGGTACGGCTCGCCCCGTCGGCCAAGGAAGCTGTCCAGAACTTCCAGCCCCCTGCCGCGGCCGCCAAGCTGGCGGTGCGGGCAGGGATCGGGGTCCAGTTTCAAGGCGCGGGCCGTGGGGATCAGGCCTGGCTCCACACTCTCGACCGCGCGCAACGCGGGAACCGGCAGGGCAGGGGCGGCCATGAACCCGTCCCGACTGGCTGCCCAGATGTCCCGCGTCGGCAGGCGGCGCACCACGCCTGACTGCGGGACTTCGGTCCACTGCACCCCCACAGACCGCGCCCAGGCCGCCACTCGCCGGTCGCGGGCGTAGGTCCAGAGGCTCCCGGTCTCCTCATGGCTGACGATCCGCCCTATCGCATGACGCTTGCACAACCCCGCCAGCACCTGGACCGCATCGCCGACCCGCACCACCAGCGGTGCTCCGATCCCCGCCAGTTCTTCCCGCAGGTCGACCAGCGCCTCGGCCACCGCCTCCCACTGTCGTCCTGACGCATCCGGCTGCGCCCACAGCTCCGGCTCCACCACATAGACCGGCAGAACCGGCCCCAGACCCGCCGCCAGCACCAGTGCCGGGTGGTCATGGACCCGCAGGTCGCGCTTCAGCCAGACGAGAACATTCATGGAACATGAGATACCGCCGCCCGCACAGATTCGTAAAGCGGCAAAAGACTGTTACCGGCCTGCCCCTTGCGTCCCGCCCCATTCCCCGTAGCTTCGACGCAAAGGGAGCCCCGCATGTCCGAGCAGAAGACCATCTACCTCGCCGACTACCTGCCCTACAGCCATCTCGTCGACAGCGTGGACCTGACCTTCCGGCTTCACCCCACGGCGACCCGGGTGCGCGCCCGTCTGAACCTTCGCCCCAACCCCGAACGCAAGGACCGCAATCACCTCCGTCTCGATGGCGAGGGGCTGACGCTGATCTCCTGCACTTTGGACGGCCAACCCATCACGCCGACGATCGACGCCCAGTCCCTGACCATCGCCGCCCACGAGCTTCCCGACGGCCCCTTTACCCTGGAAACCGAAGTCGTGATTGCGCCCGAGGCCAACACCGCGTTGGAAGGTCTGTACATGTCGAAGGGCATGTATTGCACCCAGTGCGAGGCCGAGGGCTTTCGCAAGATCACCTACTACCCCGACCGCCCTGACGTGATGTCGCGCTTCAAGGTGCGGATCGAATCCGACCTGCCGATCCTTCTGTCCAACGGCAACCCGACCGCCCAAGGCGAGGCTTGGGCCGAATGGGACGACCCCTGGCCCAAGCCCGCCTACCTTTTCGCGCTTGTCGCCGGTGACCTGCGCGCCCATTCCGCCAAGTTCACCACTGCCTCCGGCCGCCCCGTCGACCTCAACATCTGGGTCCGCCCCGGCGACGAAGACCGCTGCGCCTATGCGATGGACAGCTTGATCCGGTCGATGAAGTGGGACGAACAGGTCTACAGCCGGGAATACGACCTTGACGTCTTCAACGTCGTCGCGGTCGACGACTTCAACATGGGCGCAATGGAGAACAAGGGGCTGAACATCTTCAACTCCCGCTATGTTCTGGCTTCGCCCGAAACCGCCACCGACGATGACTATTACCGGATCGAGGCGATCATTGCGCACGAATACTTCCACAACTGGACCGGCAACCGCATTACCTGCCGCGACTGGTTCCAACTGTGCCTGAAGGAAGGCCTCACTGTTTTCCGCGACCACCAGTTCAGTGGCGACATGCGCTCCGCCGCCGTGCGCCGGATCGAGGATGTGGTGACGCTCCGCGCCCGCCAGTTCCGCGAGGATGACGGCCCGCTTGCCCACCCCGTCCGGCCCGAAAGCTTTATCGAGATCAACAACTTCTACACCGCCACCGTCTACGAAAAGGGCGCCGAGCTGATCGGGATGCTGAAGTCCCTCGCGGGTGAGAGCGGCTACAAACGCGCCCTCGACCTTTACTTCGACCGCCACGATGGCGACGCTGCCACCATCGAGGACTGGCTCAAGGTCTTCGAGGACGCGACCGACCGCGACCTTTCGCAATTCAAGCTTTGGTATTCCGAAGCCGGCACCCCGCGCCTCAAGGTCACCGATGCCTGGGACAACGGCGTTTACACCCTGACTTTCACGCAGACCAACCCGCCAACGCCCGGCCAGCCGGAAAAACAGCCGAAGGTGATCCCGATCAAGGTTGGGCTTCTGAACCCCAATGGCGACGAGGTCGTGCCCACCATTATGCTGGAGATGACCCGGCCCAAGCAGTCGTTCCGCTTTGACGGGCTGGCGGCCAAACCCGTCCCCTCGATCCTTCGCGGCTTTTCGGCCCCGGTGGTGCTGGATCGCAAAGCACCCGCCGAAGAACGGGCCTTCCTCCTCGCGCACGACACCGACCCGTTCAACAAGTGGGAGGCGGGCCGGGCGCTGGCCAAGGATGTCCTCGCCGAGATGGTGCTGAAAGCGGCCCCGGTCAGCGCAAGTTGGCTCGACGCCGTGGCGGCGGTCATTTTCGATGACAGCCTTGATCCTGCGTTCCGCGCCCTCTGTCTGCGTCTCCCGGGCGAAGACGACATCGCGCAGACCATCCACGCCATGGGTCGCATTCCCGATCCTGCCAAGATCCACGCGGCACGGCGCGAAATGTCCGGGGCGCTGGCGATCCGGCTGGGGGACGGTTTGCTGCGTCTTTACAAGGATCTGGACGACAATGCTCCGTTTTCACCTTCAGCGGCCCAGGCGGGTCGTCGGGCGCTGAAGATCGCTGCCCTTGGCCTCTTGTCCCGCCGTGACGGGGGCAAGCTGGCCGCGTCGGCCTTCACCCGCGCCCGTAGCATGACCGAGGAAATCGGCGCGCTGGCAGCCCTGCTGGATGCCCGCCAGGGCGAGGCCGAGCTGGTCACCTTTGCTGCCCGCTGGGGCCGCGATGCCAACGTGATGGACAAATGGTATGCTCTGCAGATCGCCTATGCCGACCCGGCCGAAGCGGCTTCCGTTGCGGCGCATCTGATCGAAGCCCCCGGTTTCGACTGGAAGAACCCGAACCGCTTCCGCACCGTGATCGGTGCGCTGGCGGCGAACCATGCGGGCTTCCACCATCGTTCGGGCAGCGGTTACCGCATGGTGGCGGACTGGCTTCTGAAGCTTGATCCCTTGAACCCGCAGACCGCCTCGCGCGTCTCGACCGCCTTTGAAACCTGGCCGCGCTACGATGCCGCCCGGCGCAAGCTCGCCAAGGCCGAGCTGGAGCGTATTCTGGCGACGACGGGGCTTAGCGGCGACCTGCAAGAGATGGTCGAACGAATGCTTGCCGCAGGGTGATAATTCCATAGTATCCGCAGCATCACGGATCCGTGTGTTGTGGCCTCAGTTTAAACCAGTTCGAGCGAACCATGCCTTACATCATCGCTATTTTGGGCCTGTTGGCCGGTGCCTATTTCTGGGTCATTCGCGCCCGTGCTGCAGCAGACGCGGCCCGCGAACTGACGGGAGTTGCGCAGGACGTGATGGCCGCCGCACGCCGCTTCGGCTTTCGGCGCAAGCTGAACACCCACCCGGTCGAATCGCTGGAAGAGCCGGATGTCGCTATCGCCGGGGCGGGCATCGCCTTCCTTGAACTCGGCGGGTTGCCCTCGGCCGAAATGCACGACCGGCTGATTGCCAGTCTGCAATCCCACCTTGGACAAAGCCACGGCAAGGCCGAAGAGGCCGTCGTTCTTGGTCGCTGGCTGGTCGCGGAATGCGGTGGCGCTCAGGCCGGTCTCGCCCGGCTGACGCGGCGGCTGTACAAGATGCGGGGTGCCGACAGTTTCCAGCCGCTGATGGCCGTCTTGAAGGACGTTGCGGCCGCTGGACGTGACCAGTCGGTCTCAACCCGGCAACGCGAAGCGCTGGAAGAAATCGCTCAGCTGTATCGAATCAGCTAGGCCTCAGGCCTTGCAATAGGGCTGCTGGCTGGTCCATGCCGACATGGCCGACCGCTTTTCGCTGGACCGCAGCGGCGCCCAGTCGCGCCCGATGCCCCGATTGCCGCCCCCGGCGACCATGCCGTCCTTGGCCACCTGGGTCGACATGATCTCGACCGCGCATTCCAGGTTGGCCTCGCCATCCTTCAACGCCACGACCGAGGTCGCCTCGCAGCCGTAATTTTGCGCCGACCGCGGGTCGATCTGCATCAGCCCGATCCAGCGTCCGCCACCGCCCGAGGCCGCCGGATTCCACGTGCTTTCGTACTTGGCGACCGCCGACAATAGCCCCGCCCAGAAGGCCCGACGCTGATCTACCGTCGCGTCGACATAGCCCGGACACCAGGTTTCGATGTCCGCCGGAACCTTTTCCGACAGGACCTGATCCTTCGTCGATAGCGCGACCAGGGTTGATTCGGTCCACTCCGCACCTTCGGGATGGTGGTCCCACTGCATCGGAGGTGCGACGAAAGACATCTGCTCGGCTGGCTTCGTGTTCACGCAAGCCACCAGCGAAGTCGCTGCAAACATTCCGATTATTCCGCGCTTAACCATGGACCTGTCACCCGAAAATCACTGCATTTCCCTTTTTTCGCCCTGATCGGAGGTCACGGTCAGCCAACGGCAGCCCAAAACCTGCCCGGAGAGCGAGTCGATGCTAGTTACACCGTCACTTATGCATGTGAAAACCCGTACGGGTCGCCATCAGCAAGAAGATGCCTTGGCACTTCGGGCAAATGGCGCTGTTGCGGCGCTCATGCCCGACGGTCTGGCAGCCGATCAGGTGCTTGCGCGGCTCGACGCCCCGGTGCTGCGTCTTGGGGCGGAACGGACCGAATGGCAGTGCATCTCGGACGACCACGCGGCCATGGCGGCGGCAGGCGAATGGACCGATCTTCTCGAAGCCTTGCGCTACACCGACCAGGAACGCGTGATGGCGTCCGGCGGCCACCGCGTCGCCCCTCTCATCAGCCAGGGCATGCGCTCGGGCCTCACCCTCGCGATCAACCGCAAGGATTGGGCGGCCGCCCAGGTGGAACTTGCAGCGCTTGAGGTCCTGCACGAACGCAACCCGGACGACTACTGCGCCGCACAGGTGGTGGCGCAGGGCCACATCGACCTGGCAACCGCACGGGGCAAGTCCGCGACACAGGGCCAGATCTCCCGCGATGTCTGGGCCGAAGGCGCCAGCCATTTCGAACGGGCCGAGACGCTGGTCACCCAGTTCGACCCGATCGAAGAGATGTCGCCCCTCCTGGCTGCAACGCGCTATGCCCTTCTGCCCGGGATCGAAGAGGCGGCCTCGGTCTGCCGCGAATGGTATCAGGATTGGGTCGATCTCGACCCCGAGGATGCCTCGGCCCATGCCGCACATGCCTTGAACATGCTGCCCGGTTGGCTTGGCTCGCTGTCCGGTTTCGAACGCGAGGCACGCCGCGCCGTTCGTATGACCGAAGGTGTCACCGGCAAGGCCGCCTATGCGGTCTACCATATCACGGCGGCCGAAGCGCTGGGCGACCTCTCGCCGACCATCGACCTCGAATACTTCTGCGAAGCGCTGGCCGACTATCAGACCTCGACCGGCTGCCAGCACCGCGCCAACGTCGCGGCAAACCTCCTGGCCGGCATCGCGATGGAATACCGTCGCGATCCCTCGGCATCGGCCTACCAACTGACCAAGGTGCGCGCTGCCTTGTCCGACGTTCTCTGGAACCGGCTGCGCGAAGTGCAGATGGATTGCTGGACCCGGGGCACCGAAGGCCTTGCCTTCGCCATGGCCGAGGTTTTCGGCCCCGCCCTGAAACGCGGTGCGCGGATCGTGCGACGCGGCGACGGGCTCGGCACGCTGGTCCGCCGCACCTGACGCCGTCCTGGACGGACATATCCCCCGACCTCCGCCCTCTTGCCCTGTCGCGGCTTGCGGCCTAAACCCGGCCTCAAGTCCATTCGGAGGCCGCCATGCTTGACCTGACCTTTACCGCGCCCACACCCAAGGTGATCGCCGGGGCCAAGCACGACTGGGAACTGGTCATCGGGATGGAAATCCACGCCCAGGTTTCGTCCAACGCCAAGCTCTTCTCCGGCGCCTCGACCACCTTCGGGGCCGAGCCCAACTCCAACGTCGCCTTCGTCGATGCCGCGATGCCAGGGATGCTGCCGGTCATCAACGAATTCTGCGTCGAGCAGGCGGTCCGCACCGGCCTGGGCCTGAAAGCGCAAATCAACCTGACCTCGGCTTTCGACCGCAAGAACTATTTCTACCCCGACCTGCCGCAGGGCTATCAGATCAGCCAGCTTTACCACCCCATCGTGGGTGAAGGCGAAGTGCTGGTCGAACTTGCCCCCGGCGTCGCGCGCCTGGTCCGGGTCGAGCGTATTCACCTGGAACAGGACGCCGGGAAATCCATCCACGACATGGACCCGACCCTCAGCTTCGTCGACTTCAACCGCACCGGCGTCGCGCTGATGGAGATCGTCAGCCGCCCCGATATCCGGGGCCCGGAAGAGGCTGCGGCCTATGTGACCAAGTTGCGCCAGATCCTGCGCTACCTTGGCACCTGCGATGGCAACATGCAGAACGGCAACTTGCGCGCCGACGTGAACGTCTCGGTCTGCCGTCCGGGCCAGTATGAGAAATACCAGGCGACGCAGGACTTCTCGCATCTGGGAACGCGCTGCGAAATCAAGAACATGAATTCGATGCGCTTCATCCAGGCCGCGATCGAGTATGAGGCCCGCCGCCAGATCGCCATTCTGGAAGACGGCGGCAAGGTCGTGCAGGAAACCCGCCTCTACGACCCCGACAAGAACGAGACCCGGTCGATGCGGTCGAAGGAAGAGGCGCATGATTACCGCTACTTCCCCGACCCCGACCTGCTGCCGCTGGAAATCGAACAAGCCTGGGTCGACGACATCCACGCGTCAATGCCGGAACTGCCCGACGCCAAGAAGGCCCGCTTCATGGCCGACTATGGCCTGACCGACTACGACGCGAACGTGCTGACCGCTGAACTTGATAGCGGCCGTTATTTCGACGATGTCGCCAAGGGGCGCGACGGCAAGATGGCCGCGAACTGGGTCATCAACGAGCTGTTCGGGCGGCTGAAGAAGGAAGGCCACGACATCACCGAAAGCCCGGTCTCTGCTACGCAGCTGGGCGGGATCATCGACCTGATCGCCGCCGGCACGATCAGCGGCAAGATGGCCAAGGACCTGTTCGAGATCGTCTACACCGAAGGTGGCGACCCGGCGAGCATCGCCGAAGCCCGCGGTATGAAGCAGGTCACCGACACCGGTGCCATCGAAGTGGCCGTGGACGAGATCATCGCTGCCAACCCCGAACAGGTGGAAAAGGCCAAGGCCAACCCCAAGCTTGCGGGCTGGTTCACCGGTCAGGTGATCAAGGCCTCGGGTGGCAAGGCCAACCCGGCGACGGTCAACGCGCTTGTTGCCAAGAAGCTCGGCTTGTAAGCCGGGGACCCAAGACTTTTCGAAAAGTCTTGCAAAATCCATCGAAGGATTTTGGCCCTGCCTGTTGCCCAACAGGCGCGGTTCTGCCGGAAAAAGCTTCCGTGATTTGCGGCAAGCCGCAGAATCTCTTATGTGTTTCCCCGGACAGTGCGGGAGCAACCCGATGCAGCGGTTTGAGTACAAGGTAATTCCGGCCCCCAAGCGGGGCGAAAAGGCGCGCGGTGTGAAGACCACCGAAGACCGCTTTGCGCTGGCCCTGACCAGTCTGATGAACCAACTCGGTGCCGAAGGCTGGGACTATGTCCGCGCCGACGCGCTGCCCTGCGATGAGAGGGTTGGTCTGACCGGCACCAAGACCACCTTCCAGAACATGTTGGTGTTCCGCCGGGTCATTTCGACCGGCTCCGCCGCAGTCGGGGCCGAAACGCGGCTGATCCTGCGGGAACCCGAACCTGCTACCCCGCGGCTTGGCCCGGCCGAGGCCCCGATGCCAGGCAATGCGCCTGCCGTCGGCCCGGCAAAGCCCGACGTCGCCGCCGAGTGATCAGCCCGCCGCCTGCAGCGCCATCGGCAGGGCTTCCTCAAGAATATCAAGCGTCTGGTCGTCGCCCAGACTGATCCGGATGCAACGGTCCAGGGGCGGCACTCCCGGCATCCGGATGAAGACACCCAGCTTGCCAAGTTCGGCCAGAATCTTGCGTGCGTGGTCGCCGTCGCGTCCACAGTCGACAGTCACAAAGTTGGTGGCCGAGGGCAGGGGTCGCAGCCCGTTCGCCGTCGCAATCACCGCCAGTCGCGCCCGCGCGGCAACTGTCCGCCTCTGCACGCTTTTCAGCCAGTCCTGATCCTGCAGCGCGGCCAATGCTCCGGCCTGGGAGATCCGGCTTATCCCGAAATGGTCGCGCACCTTGTCGAAGGCCAGCGCCAGCTCGGGATTGGTGATCGCATACCCCACCCGCGCGCCCGCCAGCCCGTAGCCCTTTGAAAACGTGCGCATCCGGATGACCTGTGGATGGTCCACGGCAATCGAGGGCACCGCGTCCGGCGGGGCAAGATCGGCATAGGCTTCGTCCAGGATCAGCAGGGTGTGGTCGGGCAGGTTGGCGACCATGTCTTCAACGACCGACGCCGGATGATGGCTGCCCATCGGGTTGTCGGGGTTGGCAAAGTAGATCAGCCGCGCGCCCGTGGATCTCGCCGCAGACAGAAGCGCTTGTGGGTCCTCGTGATCATCCCGGTAAGGCACGCGGTTCAGCTCGCCACCATAGCCCGCGACATGGAAGTTGAAGGTCGGATAGGCCCCAAGGCTGGTGACGACCGGGATGCCCGGCTCCAGCGTAAGGCGGCAGATGAGACCGAGAAGCCCGTCGATCCCGGGACCGACAGCGACATGGCCGGGGGTCACACCGTGGTGGGCGGCAAGCGCCTGTTTCAGATCATGATTTTCCGGGTCGCAATACATCCACGTGCCCCGCACCGCGGCTTCCATTGCTGCGATTGCTTTTGGCGAGGGCCCGAATAACGACTCGTTCGCGCCCAACCTTGCGCGGAACGGGATGCCCGTTCGCCGCTCCAGCGCTTCGGGTCCGGTGAACGGCACAGTGGAGGGCAGGGCGGCGGCGTGGGGGATCAGAAAGCGGCTCATGGCGCGAAAGCTGGCATGCGGACCGACCAGCGCGCAAGGGGGACTTAGCGCAGGAACTTCCGGCGGCTCTCCTCGGCGATGGCCTGCAGCATCTGCAGCCGGGCAAGCTCTGCCATCGCGGCCTTCCGTTCGCCCGCGTCGGTCAGCCCCGCCAGCACCAGACGCTGCGCCGCGACCCGTTTTTTCAGCGTGATCTCCTCGGGCAGAACCCCCGCCTCGGCCATGATCCGGAAGCCCACCGCATCGCCCGCCGATACGTAAGCATCGCCGGGCCGCTCGGGCAGGGGTTTGCCCTCGCCCTCCAGATGGTCAAGCTGACCCTTCAGGCGCGCGGCCTGAATGCGGCGTTCGGCAAGGCGAGAGAGCCAGGACATGCGTCACCTCTGGCACAAAGGTGAGCGCAGCGGGCGGGCGTTGCAAGGGGGGCCCCCTTGTATGATTGTGAACAGGTGACCCTACTTGTCTGCGGGGCCGTAGGTCACAGTCAGCGCGTAATCGGTGACCCGGGGCGGGCGGCCAAGCTTTGCCAGATCCACCATCGGCGGCGAAAGCCGGGCCAAGCCGAAGGTCATCCCCGCCACCGTGGCAAGACCGCTAGCCTCGTCGCAGGTATTGCAAAGGGTGATCGCCGTCAGGTCTGCCGTCGGGGTCATCACGGCGATCTCGGCGCGGATCATGCCTTCCCAGACGCAATCCACATCGCCCGGGCAGCGGCTGTCGTCCACCTTGGTCAACAGGAGCGTGATCCCGGTACCCGGGACCATCTGTCCCACGCCCCCTTTCAGGGTGAGTTCGGGCGGGTCAGCTGGCGTTTCGGGCTGCGCGGCCGAAGCAAGGCCGATCAGGGCAAGGGTGGCAAGCACAAGGCGCATGGCGGGGTCCTTTCCGGGGCCGGTGTCAGTGTGACGCGCCTGCCCCGGAAAAGCTTGGGTCGGTTTTCCTTACTTGCCCAGAACCTACCCGAGATCCGCAAGGCGGCTGAGCGCGGCTTTGATCTTGTCGGCCTCGTCCTGCCGCGCCTCCAGGTTCGACTGCGCCTCCATCACCACATCTTCCGGCGCCGACTTGACGAAGTTCGGGTTGTCGAGCCGCCCTTTCAGCCCCCCGATCTCCTTGCCCAGCTTCTCCAGCGCCTTCTGCAGCCGGGATTTCTCCTCGGCGATGTCGATCAGCCCTGCCAGCGGGATCGCAAAGGCCGCGCCTTCCGCCGCCACGGCGATAGAGCCCTTCGAGGCCGCACCTTCCGTCACCTGATCAATCCGGGCCAGCCGCTTGATCAGCATCTCGTTGCGCTGGAAGGCCTGCCGCGCCTCGTCGGTCAACGAGGTCGCCACCAGGTCCGCCTTCAGCCCGACCGGCACATGCACCTGCGCGCGGGCCGAGCGGATGTCGTCGATTAGCGTGGTGGCAAAGGACATCTCGCGGTCGGCTTCCGCGTCGATCAGGGTCGTCGGCAGCTCCGGCCAGTCGGTGTGCACCAGCAGCTTCTCGCGTTTGCCGGTCGTGCCCCACAGCTCTTCGGTGATGAAGGGCATGAAGGGGTGCAGCAGGATCATCGACTGGTCAAGGACCCAGGCCATCGTCGCCCGGGTCTCCGCCGCATCCGGCCCGTCGAACAGGGGCTTCGCGAACTCGACATACCAGTCACAGACCTTGCCCCAGACGAACTTGTAAAGCGCATCGGCGGCGGTGTCGAAACGGAACGCCTCCAGCGCCTCGTTGACCTCGGCCAGAGTCTTGGCGGTTTCCCCGATGATCCACTTGTTCGCGGTGGCCTTGGGCTCAGGCGCCGGGCCGGTCGCGTGACCCTCCCAGACCCCGTTCATCTCGGCAAAGCGGCAGGCGTTCCACAGCTTGGTGCCAAAGTTCCGGTAGCCCGCGATGCGCTGGGTATCCAGCTTCAAGACACCGCCAAGCGACGCCATCGCGGCATTGGCAAAGCGCAGCGCATCGGCGCCGTATTCGTCGATGATCTCCAACGGGTCGATGACGTTGCCGAGCGACTTCGACATCTTCTTGCCCTTGGCGTCGCGGACGAGGCCGTGCAGGTAGACGGTGTGGAACGGGATGTCGTTCACCACGGCCAGCTGCATCATCATCATCCGGGCGACCCAGAAGAACAGGATGTCCTGACCGGTCACGAGGACCGAGGTGGGGAAGTATTTCTTCAGTTCTTCCGTCGGTTCCGGCCAGCCGAGCGTCCCGATCGGCCAGAGTCCGGAGGAGAACCAGGTGTCGAGGACGTCGGGGTCGCGGCGAAGCTCGACCAGAACATTCGGCCTATCACCCGACGCGTCGAGCCTTAACTTGAGAGACTTCGCGACCCCGCCGTCAGTTTCAGCTTCGAGTTCCGCATAACGAAACTCAACATTTTCACCGTAGAACTGTCGTGCTGCGACCTCCGCTTCTTTCTGACTTGCGGCGGCAAAAGCTTTTCCGTTTTGAAGGCGATCACAGAACCAATCGAGTTGGCCTTCTTGCATCTTCACGTCGTCCGCGAAGTTTTCGATAGTCTCAACGTCGTAGTTCGGCCCATACCACACCGGAATCTGGTGCCCCCACCAAAGCTGGCGGCTGATGCACCAGGGCTCGATGTTTTCCAGCCAGTGGTAATAGGTCTTCTCGCCCGAGGGCGGGATGATCTTTGTGCGGCCTGTCCGCACCGCCTCCAGCGCGGGTTCCACGATCTTGGCGGTGTCGACGAACCACTGGTCGGTCAGCATCGGCTCGATCACCACCTTCGAGCGGTCGCCGAAGGGTTGCATGATCGGCTTGGACTCGACGTAGGGCACCAGTTCCAGATGCTCGGCCCCGGTTTCCTTGTCGACGGATTTCTTCAGCGTGGTGACCGCCAGCCCCTCTGCCGTGATCGCATCCACCACGCGCTTGCGGGCCTCATAGCGGTCAAGGCCACGGAGGTCGTCGGGGACGAGGTTCAGGGCGTCGATCTCGGATTCGGACAGGGTGAAGGGCTGCTCGGCAAACCCCGGCGTCGCATAGCCCTTGGCGACCAGCCAGGCGCGGGACATGCGCCCGGCAATCTCCGCCGCCTCAGCATAAGGCACCCCGTCCGCCCGCATCTGGGCGCGGGTGTCGAGGAGGCGGTAGCAGGGGACATCGCCGCGCTTTGCCACCGCATAGTCGTTGAAGTCATGCGCGCCGGTGATCTTGACGGCACCCGAGCCGAAGGTGGGGTCCGGGTATTCGTCGGTGATGATCGGGATCAGGCGGCGGTGTTCGGCAGGCCCCACCGGAATTTCGCATAGTTTCCCGACAATTGGCGCGTAACGTTCATCCGATGGATGAACCGCCACGGCCCCATCCCCAAGCATCGTCTCGGGACGGGTGGTGGCGATGGAGATGTAATCCCGCGTCTCGCGCAAGGTCACGCGGCCTTCGGCGTCCTTCTCGACGTATTCGTAGGTCTCCCCGCCCGCAAGGGGATACTTGAAGTGCCACATATGGCCGGGAACCTCGGTGTTCTCGACCTCAAGGTCCGAGATCGCGGTCTCGAAATGCGGGTCCCAGTTCACCAGCCGCTTGCCGCGGTAGATGAGGCCTTTGTTGTACATGTCGACAAAGACCTTGATCACCGCGTCGTGGAAATTGCCCTCCTCCCCGGCAGGAGCGCCCGGAGCGCCCGACATGGTAAACGCTTCGCGGTCCCAGTCGCACGACGCCCCCAGCCGTTCCAGCTGTCCGCGGATATTGCCACGCGACTTCTGCTTTTGCTGCCAGACGCGGGCCAGAAACTTCTCGCGCCCCATCGTGCGGCGGTCGGGTTCCTGGCTCAAAGCCATCTCGCGCTCGGTCACCATCTGCGTCGCGATCCCGGCATGGTCCGTCCCCGGCTGCCATAGCGTGTCGTCGCCCTGCATCCGGTGCCAGCGGGTCAGGATGTCCTGCAGCGTGTTGTTGAACGCGTGGCCCATGTGCAAGGAGCCGGTGACGTTCGGCGGCGGGATCATGACGGAAAAGGCCGGACGACCGGGTTTGGCATTGGCACCCGCCTTGAAGGCCTTGGCGTCGAGCCAGAGCTTCGAGATGCGGGCCTCGGCCTCGGCTGCGTTGAAGGTCTTTTCCATCGGCATGAGTGTTCCCCTTGTCCGCGCGGGTTCTAGCGAACCCTGCGCGGAAGGGGAAGCGTCAGAAGGGCGGTAGGCCCATCAGAGCGCGGGCAAAGCACCACAGCGTCAGGGCCGTGAACCCCGCCGCAGCACCCCAGACTACCCGACGGCTTCCGGTCAGCCCCGCCAACGGCACAAAGTGCATCGCATGGGTCGCGAGGAAATGGGAAAGGCGCAAGTCGCCCACCTCCATCGACCAACCCATGATCGGAAACCGCGCACCGGTCACCGGGGTGCCGACGTGGTGGCTCATCAGGTTCGCCATCGTCCCGGCAATCGGCACGGTCAGCGCAAAGGTCAGGGCCAGCCCGACCGCGATCGACAAGAGCAGTGGGTCCGCCCGGTGCCGCCAGAAGGCCGGGGCCATCGCCAGCGTCGGCGAGGTCAGGATCACCGCCGCAAGCCCCATCAGGCTGTAGAGCGCGCTCCAGATCCCGCTCACGTTGAAATGCGACCCGGTGCCAAGGGCAGCAGCAGCCCCGATCCAGACCAGCTCGGCCAGGATCGCCACAATCACGACCCGGAAATAGATCCGCCAGCGCAGTGAGGTGAACGTGCCCTCTGGCAAAAGCATCGCGAATAGGGTCAGGGTGCCGGTATAGACGGTCAGAGCCAGATGGAATTTCAACGGCTTGAGCCAGATGTTGTCGCCCTGGAACAACCGGTCATCCAGCCCGTAGGCCGCCATCACGGGCAGCGCGGCAAGGGCGGTGAACAGGGTCAGACCCATCAGTTGGCGGTTCGGGGCTGACACAGCCCAGGTGCGGGGAGCGGTCAGGATAGCAGTCATGGCAGGACCTTTCGGACAAGAGTGAAACGCAGTATCGCAAAGGCCAGCAGGCCCGCGGGACCAAAGAGGAAGGTCAGGATCAGGCAGGGGATCACCGCCCAGTGCGCGATGCCCTCGGTGCGGGCGGTGCGCACCTCCCAGGCGCCAAGGAACAGATCGAACGCCAGGTAATGCAGCCAGCCCGCCAGCGCGATGTGCGGGTGGGTGAACAGCGCCTGCACCTCGGGCAAGGAGCCGAAACCGCCCGGCGCCTCCCACCAGAAGGCCAGCACCAGCCCGGTATAGGCCAGCGACAAGAGCAACGGGATCGCCGCCGCCGAAACCGCCTGCGCGGCCCTTGGGGCAAGCGGAGACGCCAGCAGCGCAAGCCAGCCCAGCAGGGCTAGCGGATTGGCAGTTTGAAAAAGCTGATCAGGTGTCATTGCGACCTCACATCTTTACACTGTCAGGATTAAGGGATGTGACGCCTTGCCGTCAAGAAAAATCTTTACGGTGGAAAGATCGCCAGCTAAGCCTTGGGAATGACCGAAAAACCATATCACCACGGCGATCTGCGGGCGGCCCTTCTGGCGGCGGGCGAGGCGGAACTGACCGAAAAGGGGGTCGAGGGATTCTCGTTGCGGTCAGTCGCCAAGCGGGCCGGGGTCAGCCACGCGGCCCCGGCGCACCATTTCGGCGATACCGGCGGGCTCTTGACCGCGCTGGCAGCGGAAGGCTTTACCCGGTTCCAGGACACGCTGGACGCGCGCGAAGTCGGGGCGACGGATGCCCGGGACAAGGCGGTCCGCGCCGGCCTCGGCTATCTTGAATTTGCCATGCGGCGCCCGGCCTTGTTCCGGCTGATCTTCTCGTCGGTGCGCCCGGACTTCGCCTCAACTGACCTTACAGCGGCGTCCAGACGCGCCTACGATCATCTCGTCCACCTCGTCACTGCGCTGGGCGGTGGCGATACCGATGTCGTGGCACTGTGGGTCACAAGCCATGGCCTTGCCGATCTTGCGGCGGGCCAGCGCTTGCGGACACTGCAGGGCAGGCCGCCGGAAGAGCGTGAGGCCATGATCCGCGCCGTTCTGATGCGCTGCCTGCCGACGGGCACTGGATGAGCGACAAGCTCGCGTCCTGGGCGACTCCGGTCATCCTGGCCGGTGTCGCGGTCTACTGCTGGGTCCAGTGGGATCGAACTTCGGACGCGGCGGCTCTCCTCGCGGCCGATCCGGTTGTTGCCGAGGCGATGATCATGGAGAAGACGCATCACTCTGGATCGCGCCATCGGTACGGCGGGTTTCCTGACCGCTACGGGGTCATCGTCCGCTTCGACGTTCAAGGCGGCGACAGGACAAGTGCAGCAACCCGCGTTTCCGAACGGCTTTTCAAGACCCTCAAGGTCGGGGACATGGTCGCGGTTCGATATGCCCGGTCCAATCCGCTGATCGCGGAAATCGAGCCGGGAACCCTCGATTCGGCAGCCAAGCTTTACCTGGTCGGCGCCATGGTGCTGTCGGCGCTTGTGTTGCTTATCGGCGTTCTGGTCGCGGTCTACCGATTCGCGATGGCCCAGGCCAGGCGCCCTCAGCCCCGCTAGACCGGCAGGCCCGCATCGGCCTTGGGCTGCGCCATCACGATCTGGCTTTGCACCCGCGCCACGGCAGGGTTCGGCAATAGCCGCTGGTGGATCAGCTCGTTCAGCGCCGGCAGATCGGCGCACCAGACCCGCAGAAGGTAGTCGGCCTCACCGGTCAGCGTCCAGCAGGCCACGACTTCGGGCAGCGTCGCAATCAGCCGCAGAAAGTCGCGTGCGGCCTCGGGCGAATGCGCGGCCATCTGGACCTGGACGAAGGCCTGCACGGTCAGGCCCAGCTTGGCGGGCGACAGCCGGGCGGCGTAGCCGGTGATAAGCCCCTCGGCCTCCAGCCGGGCGCGGCGACGGGCGGCCTGACTGGCCGAGAGGCGCAAAAGATCGCCAAGCTCTTGCGCCGTGATCTGTGCGTTGGCCTGCACGGCCGCCAGAAGTCGCGAATCAATCTCATCCAGCATGCGTGAAACCCGCGCATTCTGCGTCAGGATCATCATAACCACGCATGTATCGTAGAAAACAAGCCAAAGAATGCGCGCCTTCAGCAGCGGGGCCATGGCATCCTTTCAGGAACAGCTTTGCCAGCCACAGGAGCAGATCATGGGTCCCTTTCCGCATTCCGCCCCGCGCGCCGTGATTTCAGCGGAAAACCCGGCCGGGACGGATGGCTTCGAGTTCGTCGAATTCGCCCATCCGAACCCCGATGAACTGCGCGCGACCTTCGCCCGCATGGGCTATACGCTCACCGCGCGCCACAAACAGAAGGCAATCGAGCTGTGGCAGCAGGGCGACATCACCTACATCCTGAACGACGAGCCGGGCAGTCACGCCCGCCGCTTTGTCGAAGAACACGGGCCTTGCGCGCCGTCGATGGGCTGGCGGGTGGTCGATGCGGCCCACGCCTTTGCGCACGCTGTGAAGAACGGCGCGGAACCGTTTGAAGGCAATGGAAAAACACTGGACGTGCCTGCCATCGTCGGAATCGGCGGATCGCTGATCTACTTCATCGACCGCTACGGCGACAGCAACCCCTACGACGCGGATTTCGACTGGCTCACCACGCCAAAGCCCGCGGGTGTCGGCTTCCACTACCTCGACCACCTGACCCACAATGTCCATCGTGGCAACATGGACACCTGGTTCGACTTCTACGGCCGCCTGTTCAATTTTCATCAGATCCGGTTCTTCGACATCGAGGGCAAGTTTTCCGGCCTGCATTCCCGCGCTCTGACCAGCCCCTGCGGTCGCATCCGCATCCCGATCAACGAGGACCGGGGCGAGACGGGCCAGATCGTCGAATACCTCAAGCGCTACAAGGGCGAGGGCATCCAGCACATCGCCGTTGGGACCGATGACCTGTATGCGGCGACCGACGCGATTGCCGAGGCGGGCGTCAAGTTCATGCCCAAGCCGCCGATGGCCTATTATGAGCTGTCGAAGACCCGCGTTGTCGGCCACGACGAACCGCTGGATCGCATGGCCAAGCACGGCATCCTGATCGACGGCGAAGGTGTCGTCGATGGCGGCGAGACACGGATCCTTTTGCAGATCTTCTCAAAGACGGTGATCGGGCCGATCTTCTTTGAATTCATCCAGCGCAAGGGCGACGACGGCTTTGGCGAAGGCAACTTCCGCGCGCTGTTCGAATCGATCGAGCAGGACCAAATCGACCGTGGGGTCCTGAAGGCTTCATAGGGCCTCCGAATGACGGCGGTTTTGGCCCCTTTTCCGCGGGTTAAGGAAGTATGAACGTCCGCGCGTAAGATGCGGAGAAAAAAAGATTATCCGGATTTGTCCACCGTGGACAGGAACGGCTCACTCGTCCCCGGGCACCCCATAGGACGGCGCCTGGGTGGGGTCCTCCGCCCGCTGGACATAGGCTGCCATCTGCGGCGCGTAGACATCCCAGGCCTGCCGCAGCATGCCGACCGGGTCCTCCGCCCAGTCGATCCGCAGGTCGATCAGCGGCCAGTCCAGCCGATCCGCCACCTTCAGCCCCGCGGAATGGACCGGCCCGGCCTCACCGCCGGCCTGCAACCCCGCCTCCAGCGCCTGCATCAACCGCTCGCCAAGATGACCCCTCGCCTGGGTGAAAGCCGCGACCATCGCCATCGGCACCAGCTCGCCCGCCAGAAGATTGCCCCCCGCCGCACAGTCCCCCGCCTGCGCCTCGCCCCAGAGCCCCAGCACCTGACGCCCGGAATGGATCGCGGTCACTCCGGCCCGGTCGATCACCAGAAGCTGCCGGTAGTCGATGTGCGGCCGCCCCGTCGCCACCGTCGCCAGCGCGGCCGGGGCCGGAAGACCAAGTTCCAGCTGGTCGAGGATCAGCGGCCCAAGCGCCGGATCGGTGATGTTCTGCGAGGCGACGGCCCCCACTCCGGCCCGTACATGGGCGCAGCGCGCGGCGACGGCTGGGGAAGAGGAAGAGATCGCCATGCCGAACTGTCCGGTCCGGCCGCAGCGGGCAATGATCGAGAAGGTCATGCGTGGGGTCCTTGCAGATCGGAACGGGCGTCGTCCGTCGGCCTTTGCGCGTCGATCAAGCTACACGCACTCAAAGGGTCGGCGGTCATTCCGTCAGGAAATGCCAGGGCGCCGCCGGTGGCAAGGGCAATGCTGAAATTGAGGACAGATTACGTGCCGCACGTGACCTCGCAAGGTCATCGCGACAGATGCAGCGCAATCCAGACGGGCTGGATCAGCCCCCGGTTTCCAGCCCCGCCTTGGGACGCGGTTCGGTGGGCATCGCCCCCGTAGCCAGATACAGCGCCTGTTCGGCGATGGTCGTGGCATGGTCCCCGGCGCGCTCGATGTTCTTGGCGATGAAATGCAGATGCATCGACGGGCCGATGTTGGCTGGGCTTTCCATCATGTACGTGAACAGCGACCGGAACAGCGTGTTGTACATCTGGTCGATGTCGAGGTCGCGCCTGCGGACCGCCGTGGCCAGAGCGGCATCCTTCTGCACCAGCGCCCGGGTTGCCTCGTCCAGAAGCTGCACCACCAGCGTGCACATCCGGCGGATCGTGCCCGCGTGGCCTTCCAGCGGAGCGGACCGCGGCAGGGCCCGTGTCCGCTTGGCAACGTTCTTGGCATAGTCGCCAACGCGTTCCAGGCTGTGCGCCGCGCGCATCACGCCAAGGACGCGGCGCAGATCGCTGGCGGTTGGCGCGCGACGGGCGATCAGGCTTGCGGCCTCCATCTGGATGAATTCTTCCAACTCGTCGATGGCCGTGTCCGACGCGATCACCCGTTCGGCCGCCTGCGAATCCAGCGCCTCCAGTGCCTTGGCGGCGTCCATGAGCGCTTGTTCGGCCAGTCCGGACAGCTTCAGGAAATGCGCCTGCAGCGATTCGAGATCGCGGTCGAAGGCGCTCAGGATATGCTGTTCGCTGTCGGTCATCGTACCTCTCCTTACCCAATCCGGCCGGTGATATAGGCTTCGGTCCTGGGGTCTTTCGGGTTGGTGAAGATTGCTGGCGTGTCGCCGTATTCGACGAGGTTCCCCAGGTGGAAGAACGCCGTCTTCTGGCTGACCCGCGCCGCCTGCTGCATCGAGTGGGTCACGATCACGACCGAGAAGCTGGAGCGAAGCTCGTCAATCAGTTCCTCGACCTGCGCCGTGGCGATGGGGTCCAGCGCCGAGCAGGGCTCGTCCATCAACAGAACCTCCGGCCCCGTCGCAATCGCCCGCGCGATGCAAAGCCGCTGCTGCTGGCCGCCCGACAGACCGGTGCCCGAGGCATCAAGCCGATCCTTCACCTCGTTCCACAGCGCGGCCTTGCGCAAGGAGGCCTCGACGATCGCGTCCAGTTCACCCTTGTTGCGGGTCAGCCCGTGGATCTTCGGGCCGTAAGCCACGTTGTCATAGATCGACTTCGGGAACGGGTTCGGCTTCTGGAACACCATGCCGATCTTGGCGCGGAGCTGCACCGGGTCGACGCGGGGGTCGTAGATGTCTTCGCCTTCCAGAAGGATCTTGCCCTCGACCCGGGCCGAGGCGACCGTGTCGTTCATCCGGTTCAGACAGCGCAGGAACGTGGACTTGCCGCAGCCCGAAGGCCCGATGAACGCCGTCACTGCCCGGTCGAGGATCTCGA
>LNFM01002152.1_pt1 | contig 97651 bp, 92 predicted proteins | sample 596031 | NCBI WGS metagenome assembly LNFM01 (sample SAMN04254537, study PRJNA301005) | activated carbon metagenome | isolation source: dual media filters at the Ann Arbor, Michigan drinking water treatment plant | place: USA: Ann Arbor
GGGAGGGAGGGCAACATGATGCGTGAATTCGGTAACGTAACGTAGGACGGGGGAGGAATTCCAAATGTGTCTACTCCGCAGCAGCTTCGCTGGGGAGGAGAACCGAAGAGCTGGCGACCATGAAGTGGCGTGCTTCCAGCGCGGGCACAAGAGACTGGTGCTGCCGGGTCGAAAATGCTCTGGCTTCATCGAGCTGATCGGATCGGCGGTGTGTCGGCGGGGGAGAGACAATGGAGTGCGAGCTGGGCAGCGCGACGATCCGCTACAGCACCTCGTGGAAGCCGATGGCGACGCCGTCCGGCGCGCGCGTGGCGACGCCGACGAACAGCGACTGTTCGAGCCACTTGAGCGTCGGCTCGGCGGTCTCGAAACGCGGCGCAGTGCGGAAGCGGTAACTGTCGGGCGGCACCGGCTCGCCGCGCGACATGCGCGCCACGATCTCCGGGCTGGCGACGCGCAGGCCTTCGTTCTGCACGTAGACCAGGGCGCCCGAGCTGCTGCGGATGGTGTAGCGCGCCACCACCTCGATCGTGCCGTCGGGCCGCACGATCTGCCAGTCGGCACCGCCCGGCAGGATCTCTCCCGTGAGGCGTGGACCATCGACCTTGCCGCCCAGGATGTCGATGATGCGGCGATGGCCGCGGGCGGTCTGCCCGAGATCGCGGATCGGCGCCACCCTGGCCTCGATGGCGAAGGCGAAGGCGAGCGACGGCGCGGTGGCGATGAAGCGGTCGATGTCGGTCATGCGGAGGCCGCCTTTTGCTTGCCGAGCAGGTGATCGGAGATGATGCGCTGCTGGATCTCCGAGGTGCCCTCGAAGATCTCGACGGCGTGCAGGGTGGTGTAGCCGGCGCCGCCGAAGATCTGCAGCGCCTCGGAGGTGACGCGCTCGGCCATCTCGGAGGCGAAGAGCTTCGCCATCGCCGCCTCCTTGTCGCAGCGCCGCTTCTGGTCGATCTCGTCGCACACGAAGTAGAGCAGCTGGCGGGCCGCCTCGATCTCGGTCGCCATGCGGGCAAGCCGGAAACGCGTGTTCTGGAAATCCCCGATCGCCTGGCCGAACTGCCGGCGCTCCTGGGCATAGGCGGTGGCGTCCTCCAGCGCGCCGCGCGCCAGCCCGATCGATCGTGCCGCGGTGTGGGCCCGCGCCCGCTCGAGGCCGGCGGAGATGTAGTAGAAGGCGCGGCCTTCCTCGCCGATCAGCGCCGAGCCGGGCAGGCGGCAGTCGTCGAACGCCAGTTCCCAGGTCTTCCAGCCGAAATAGCCGATCTTGGGGATCGGCGCGCCCTTGACGCCGGGCGGCAGCGTGCCGCGCGGCTTCTCGATCAGGAAGGACGACAGGCCGACATGATTGCGCTTCGGGTCAGGCGGATCGGACGTGCGGGCGACCAGCATGATGTAATCGGCGCCGTCGGCGAAGGTGCACCAGTACTTGTTGCCGTTGATCACCCAGCCCTCGCCGTCGCGCCGCGCCCGGCAGGCGATGCTGCCGAGATCGGAGCCGACATTGGGCTCCGACATCGCCGCGGCGCCCAGGAACTCGCCGCGGGCGGCGCGCGGCAGGAATTCCGCGCGCTGCGCGTCGGTCATGCCGCGGCCGGCCGAGAGCCCGTTGCCGCGCGCGATGATCGAGGCGACGCTCATCCAGGCACGAGCCAGCTCCTCGGTGATCAGGCAGTACTCGAACACGCCCAGCCCCAGGCCGCCAAACTGCTCGGGGATGACGATGCCGAAATAGCCCATGTCGGCGAGCTTCTGGATCAGCTCGCGCGGGATGTCGCCCTTCTCGGGATCGAGCCTGTTGGCGACCGGCAGCACCTCCTTCATGGCGAAGGCGCGCGCCGTCTCCTGGATCAGGCGGCGCTCGTCGGTCATGTACCCCATGGTGTTTCTCCTTCCCTTGCCCCAGCATACCAGCCAATTGGCAAACTTACGGAGTTGCGGATGGTGCGGTGGTTGCTGGGCGTGGTCGTTCTCTTTCTAACAGCGGCATCGGTGCAGGCGCAGGACTGGCCCGCCGCGCGTCCGATCGTCATCTACATGGGCTTCCCCGCCGGGTCGGGCGTCGACGTCGTCGGGCGCCTGCTGCAGCCTTCGCTCGAGAAGACGCTGGGGCAGCGCATCCTGATCGACTACAAAAGCGGTGCCGGCGGCAATGTCGCCTCCGAGACGGTCGCCAGCGCCAAGCCTGACGGCTATACCTTCCTGCTCGGCACCGCGGCCACACACGGCGTCAATCCGGCGCTCTACGCCAGGCTGCCGTTCGACGTCGAGGCCGACTTCACGCCGATCTCGACCATCGTCGACGTGCCCAACGTTCTGGCCATCAACCCGGCGGTGATCGACGCCGCGGACGTCAAGGACTTCATCGCCAAGGTCAAGGCGGCGCCCGGCAAGTACAGTTTCGCCTCGACCGGCAACGGCACCGGCACGCACCTCGCCTTCGCCGCCTTCAATGCCCAGGCCGGGCTCGAAATGGTGCACGTGCCCTACAAGGGCGGGCCCGACGCCACCAACTCGCTGCTCAAGGGCGAGACCTGCTGCGTCTTCGCGCTCCTGCAGGCGATGATGCAGCACGCCAAGGCGGGCAAGGTGCGCCTGCTCGGCGTGACCACGGCCAAGCGGGTCGCCGTCATGCCCGACCTGCCGACCATCGCCGAGCAGGGGCTGCCGGGCTACGAGAGCTTCATCTGGTTCGGCCTGTTCGCGCCCAAGGGGCTCGATCCGGCGATCGCCGCGAGGATGAACGCCGCGCTCAAGGCGGCGATCGAGGATCCCGAGATCAACGCCAGGCTGGTCGCGTTGGGCAACACGCCGCGCTACGAGACCCTCGAGCAGTTCAAGGCAACCGTGAAGCGCGACCGCGCCCGCTGGGCCGAGGTGGTGAAGGCGGTCGGGGCAAAGGTGGACTGACATGAAGACGAGCAACGACCGCATCCTCACCACCCATGTCGGCAGCCTGCCGCGCAACCCGGTGCTCTCCGAGCTGCTGATCCGCGACGAGGCCGGCGAGGCGGTGGACAAGGCGGCGCTGGCGCGCGAGGCCGAGGCCGCGGTGCGCCATGTCGTCGCCGAGCAGGCGGCCGCCGGCATCGACGTGCTGAACGACGGCGAGCAGCCGCGCGTCGGCTTCCAGACCTACGTGGCGCAGCGCATGACCGGCTTCGGCGGCGAATCGAGGCGCCCGCGCTCGCCCGACTACACGCGCTTCCCGATCTGGGCGGCGCAGGTCGCCCATCGCCTGTCGCGGCGCGCCAAGGTCACCAATGCGCCGCAGGCCGTGGCCGAGGTGGCCTACGACGACCTGAGCGCGGCCAGGGAGGAGTGCCGCATGTTCCGCGCCGCGCTCGACGGCCTCGCGGCGCCGCCGGCGGAGGCCTTCATGACCGCGGCGTCGCCCGGCATCATCGCCACGACGATGCTCAATGCGCATTACGACAGCCACGAAGCCTATGTCTTCGCCCTGGCACGCCAGATGAAGAAGGAATACGAGCTGATCGCCAAGGATTTCCTGCTGCAGATCGATGCGCCGGACCTCGCGATGGAGCGCGGCGTCCTGTTCCAGGACAAGAGCAACGCCGAGTTCGTGAAGATCGCCGAGATGCACGTCGCGGCGCTGAACGAGGCGCTGGCCGACATCCCGCCCGAGCGGGTGCGCCTGCATTGCTGCTGGGGCAACTACGAGGGCCCGCACCTGCACGATATCCCGATGCAGGAGATCCTGCCGGTGCTGTACGGCGCCAGGGTCGGCGGCCTCTCGATCGAGTTCGCCAACCCGCGCCACCAGCACGAGTACGCCGCGCTCAGGAAAAACAAGCTGCCCGACCGTTTCGTGCTGCTGCCCGGCGTGATCGATTCGCTCACCAACTTCGTCGAGCACCCCGAGGTGGTGGCCAACCGCATCTGCGAGGCGGTCGACGCGGTCGGCGACCGGAGTCGTGTCATCGCCTCGGTCGATTGCGGCTTCGGCACCTTCGCCGGCAGCCAGTTCGTCGCCGAGGACGTCGTGTGGCTGAAGCTCAAGTCCTGCCGCGAGGGCGCCGACATCGCGACGAAGCGGCTGTGGGGCAGGGCCTAGACGTGATTGCTTCAAATAGAACCTAACGAGCGAGACCCTTCGGCAAGCTCAGCGCAGGCGCTCGGGATCCGGAGGAGGCCATGATTCCTCGAGCGCCCATCCCTCTCAGGCGAGGTCAGTATTGGCGAAGTCGTTGCCCTTGTAGAAGAGCGGAACGCCGAGTGACTTGGCGGATGCGTAGGCGAAGCAATCACCGAAGTTGAGGTCGGCGACGTGGCCGACTGCTTTGCCGTATCGCACACTGGCATCTATCGCCAATCGCCCGACCTCCGCAGAGACCTCAATCTCATCCGCCGCGATGCCTTCGGCAAATGCCTCGACGGCTTTCGACATCTGCCTCAAGAGCTCAGGAGACGGCTTCCTGCCTTTCGATTTCTGACGGGCAAGAGCGACAGAGGCCTCGAACTTCACCAACGGGGAAACAAAGAACGGACCACTCGCTGTCGCCAGTCGCTTCTCGAGTTCCTCGTAGCCGGGCTCACGACCGAGAATTGAAACGATCGCCGATGCATCGAGGAACACTACTTCTCGCCCCACATCTCGTCGGTGAACTTTTTCATATCGAAAGTCGGATCGCCCGGCCCTGCCGCATCCGCCAGCGCCTTGGCGCGGGCCAATCGCTCCTCGAGGGGCAGGTTGCGTCGTGCCGCAATGAGCTGGGCCTGAAGAGCGCGGCGAACGGCCTCGGTCTTGGTCTTTGCCTTGGTGAGCCTGCGAACCTCTTCGGCGAGGGCATCCACCTCGGCATCTCGAATGAACAGAGCCATCTGCATATCTCCAATGGATATCCAGATATCACGGGATAGATATACATTCCAGAGCTGCAATGGCCGGTGGCTCGTAGTGGAGACCTTTGGAACATGGCCCTTGATTCCATTGATCTTTTCGCCGCCACGATGGCCCAGTTGAGAAACTTTTGCTGGCCCGGCAACGCCAAAACGCCACCTACGCCGCGTCCTGCAGGATCATCGCCGCGCCCTTCTCGCCGATCATGATCGTCGGCGCGTTGGTGTTGCCGGTGGTGAGCGTCGGCATCACCGAGGCGTCGATCACGCGCAGGCCCTGGATGCCGCGCACGCGCAGCCGTGAATCGACCACGGCACGCGGGTCCTCGCCCATCTTGCAGGTGCCGACCGGGTGATAGAGCGTGTTGCCGAAGCGGCGGGCGTAGTCGAGCATCTCGGCGTCGTTGGCGAGGTTCGGGCCCGGGCTGGTCTCGCCCAGGCTGTGCTGGGCGAGCGCCGGGGCGGCGAAGATGCGCCGCGCGTGGCGCACGCCGCCCAGCAGCGCCAACTCGTCGGTGCGGGTCGTGAAGTAGTTCGGCCGGATCGCCGGCCGGGCGAACGGGTCGGCCGACTCGGCCATGATGGTGCCGCGCGAATCCGGCTTCACCACGCAGACGACGCAGCTCATCGCCGGCTTGTCGTCGAGCTGGCCGAACTTCAGCGTGTTGGTGCTGCCCGGCGTGAACAGCAGCTGCAGGTCGGGCGAGGCGAGGCCTTCGCGGCTGTCGCAGAACACCTGCGCGGTGGTGACCCCGAAGGTGAGCGCGCCCTTGCCGGTGAGGAAGAAGCGGGCGATCTCGGGCAGCACGCCGGGGAAGCGCGCCAGCTCGTTCACCGTCCGCGTGCCCTGCACGCGATGCACGAGGCGCACCACGTAGTGGTCGATCAGGTGTGAGCCGACGCCCGGCAGGTCGTGCACCACGGGGATGCCGAGCGACTGCAGGTGGGCCGCCGGGCCGACGCCGGAGATCTGCAGGATGTGCGGCGAGTTCACCGTGCCGCCCGACACGATCACCTCGCGGTTGGCACGTACCGTGATGAGGGTGTCGCCGCGCTGGAACTCGACGCCGGTGCAGCGCTTGCCGTCGAAGGTGAGCCTGCCGCCCTGCGCGTTCGTCTCGACGCGCAGGTTCGGCCGTCGCCGCGCCTCGCGCAGGAAGGTCTGCGCCGTCGAGCCGCGCCAGCGGCCGCGCCGCGTCATCTGCGAGTAGCCGACGCCGTAGCGCTGCGTGCCGTTGAGGTCCGGATTGAACGGGAAGCCCGCCTGCTGGGCGGCCTCGACGAAGCGATGGGTGAGCGGCAGGATCGTGCGGTAATCCTCGACCTTGAGCGGGCCGCCCTGGCCGCGCACCTCGGGGTCGCCTTTCTGCACGTAGTGCTCCGACTTCATGAAGTAGGGCAGCACCTCGTCGTAGGTCCAGCCGCGGCAGCCCATCTGCGCCCAGCCGTCGAAATCCGCCGGCGCGCCGCGCACGTAGAGCATGCCGTTGATCGACGACGAGCCGCCCAGCGTGCGGCCGCGCGGCCAGTCGAGCCGGCGCTCGCCCGAGCCCTTCTCCGGCTCGGTCGTGTAGTTCCAGTTGACCAGCGGGTTGCGCAGCAGCGAGCGCATGCCGGCCGGGATATGGATCATCGGGTACCAGTCGCTCGGGCCCGCCTCGAGCAGGATCACCGAGGCGCCGCTTTCCGAGAGGCGGGCGGCGACGGTGCACCCCGCCGAGCCGGCGCCGACGACGACATAATCTGCCTGCATCGATACTCCTCCTGGTGCGCGGCTATTGCCTCACCCTGAGGAGCACCGCGGAGCGGTGCGTCTCGATTGGGGCGAAGTAACCTTCGCCCCTTGGTGGGATGCAGTCGCGTTGTTGCCCATCCTTCGAGACGCCGCGCTTCGCGCGGCTCCTCAGGATGAGGTCTTTGCTGGTTCATCAGATCGTCCCGACGCGCTTGTCGCGCGGCACGAAGTAGTCGGTGGGCGCGAGCTCGGGGTCTTCCTGCTCGAGCATGGCCTCGACATGACGGGCGACATCGGCCTTGAACAGGCCAGGCGAGATCGCCTGGACCACGCGCGTCGCGCCGACGAAGAGGCCCGGGATGTCGCCCGCCAGGGCGCCCTGGCTCATGATGCTGCCCCAGTTGAAGAGATGGATGTCGCCGAGCCGCGGCGTCGCGCCCGGCGTGCGCTCCAGCATCTCGAAGCCGGGGCCGAGATAGGGATAGAGCGCCGCCTCGGGATTGGCCTGCGCCTCGGCGGCCGGCCGGACGTCGCCCCACAGCTTCGCGTTCGCGACGAAGGCCGCGAGCTCCGCCACGCGCGACACGTCGACATCGAAGCCGGTCCCGAGCAGCACGGCGTCGAAGCGCTCGACGGCCTTGATCGTCCTCACGGTGACGCCGTCCTGCTCGACGATGACGTCGGTCCACGGCTCGGCGAAGCGGAACGAGAAGCCGGGCAGCTTCTGCACGCGCAGCACCGATTCGTGCGGCGGCGGCGAGCCGGCCGACAGCATGTAGGTGTAGATCTTCCAGCGCCAGTCGTCGTCGAGCATGCCCTGGCCACGCTGGAAGCCGGGAAACGACACGCCCTTGAACTTGTTGACCTGCGGCAGGTGCTGGCGGCGGGCATAGCAGATCGCTTCCCGCGCGCCGGCCTCGAGCGCGGTCGCGGCATTGTCGATCGCCGTTGCCAGCACGCCGAGGACGCCGATGCGCTTGCCGGCCAGGCGGTCGAAATCGATATCCTCCAGCGTGTGATGGACGAGGCCGCGGCGTTTCGGATCGGCCGGGTCGAACGACGGGAATCTCGGCCAGCGAAAGCCGCCCGATCCGTCACGGCCGTTCGCCATCACGACCTTGCGCGCATGGACGACCTCGCCATTGGACAGCCGGGCGCGCAGCAGGTCGCCGGCCGGCTCGAGCGCCAGCAGGGCGAGGCCGTTCTCGACCTCGAGGCCGACGACCTCGCGCACCCACAGGAGGTAGTCCAGCCAGTCGAGGCGGGCGATCTTGTAGAGCCTGGCCCAGCCGTCGCTGCCGTGCTGCGCCTCGTACCACGCGCGGAACGTGAGGGTCGGCACGCCGAGGTCGGGACCGGTCAGGTGCTTGGGCGAGCGCAGGATCGGCATGCGCGCCGTGGTGTTCCACGGCCCTTCCTTGCGATGCGGCGCGCGCTCGATCACGCGGATGTTGCGGATGCCCTCGCGCAGCAGGCCCCAGCCAACGGTCTGGCCGCACATGCCGGCGCCGACCACCAGGACGTCGAGCACCCGCCGGCCGTCCGGCCCGGTGCGTTCGGGCACCCAGTTGGCCGGCGGATAGTTGAGCCGGGCGAGATCGTGCCGCGCCGCGTCCGCCAGCGCTGCCAGTCCCGCAGCGCGGCTGGCGATGGAATCCGCCTCGACAACACCGACCATGCCGTGCTCTCACCCCTCACGGGTTCCATAGCAGGGCAATGCCAGGGAGAAAATGCCATGCGCGGTCGGCAGGTATTCATGGAGACGCTGGCGGCGCACGGCGTCGACCGCATTTTCGGCAATCCCGGCACCACCGAGAGCCCCTTGCTCGATTCGCTGCTCGACTATCCGCAGATCGAGTACATCGTGCACCTGCACGAGGGCGTGGCGGTCGGCGCGGCGAGCTTCTATGGGCAAGCGGCTGCCAGGACGGCGTTCGTCAACCTGCATGTCGCGCCGGGCCTCGGCAACGCCATCGGCATGATCTACGGCGCGCTCAAGAACAACACCGCCATGGTGGTGACGGCGGGCCAGCAGGACACGCGGCTGCGCCTGCGCGATCCCGTGCTCGGTCACGATCTCGTGGCAATGGCCGCACCGGTCACCAAGTGGAGCGTCCAGGTCGAGACCGCCGACGAGCTCGGCCCGATCCTGCAGCGCGCCTTCAAGATTGCCAACGAGGCGCCGGCCGGGCCGGTGTTCGTCGCCCTGCCGATCAACGTCATGGAGCAGGAGACCGAGGTCCCGCCCGGCCGGCCCGGGCAGACTTTCGCCCGGAGCCAGCCCGACCCGGCCGGCATCGCGGCGATGGCGCAGCTGATCCTGGCGGCGAAGAGCCCGGCGATCGTCGCTGGCGACGAGATCGCGCGCGCCGGCGCCTCCGAGGCCCTGGTGTCGCTGGTCAATCGCATCGGTGCGGCGGTGTGGTTCGAGGGCCTGCGCGGGCGCAACAGCTTCCCGACCGAGCACCCGGCGTGGCGCGGCACGCTCGCCTTCGATGCACCCGGCCTCGCCCGGCAGCTCGCCGGCAACGACCTGGTGCTGATGGTCGGCGGGCCGTTCTTCGAGGAGGTGTGGTACGCGCCGGGCTCGCCCTTCGCGGCGGGATGCAAGGTGCTGCAGATCGAATCGGCGCCGGCGCGGCTCGCCTACAATTTCGCGCTCGACGCCGGCGTGATCGCCGATGTCGGCGCTGCCCTGGAGGCGCTGGTCCAGGCCACCGGCGGGACCAGCGCCGCGGTCGCCAGGGCGCGCCTGAATCTCCTCGAGACGCAGAAGCAGGCCGAGGCGGCGGCGCAGAAGGCGCGCGTCGAGAAGGCGTGGGCGCGCACGCCGACCTCGATGGCGCGCGCCATGGCCGAGATCCGCGCCGGTGCGCCGGCCGACGCGATCGTGGTCGACGAGACCATCACCGCCAATCTCGACCTGTTCAAGACCTTCGGCTTCGACGGCCCGATGGACTATTTCAGCGGCCGCGGCGGCGGCATCGGCCAGGGCGTCGCCGGCGCGCTGGGCGTCGCGGTGGCCGTGCCCGACCGGCCAGTGCTGTGCCTGTCGGGCGACGGCTCGTCGATGTACTCGATCCAGGCTCTGTGGACCGCGGCGCACCACGATCTGGCGATCGTGTTCGTGATCCTGGCCAACCGCGAGTACCGCGTGCTGAAGCACAACATCGACGCCTACCGCCAGCGCTTCGACGTCAAGTCAAACAAGCCCTACATGCACATGGACCTGACCGGCCCGGCGCTGGGCTTCGTCGACATGGCCAAGGGCATGGGCGTCGCCGGCACCCACGTCACCAAGGCCGAGGACATCCAGGGCGCCATCGCCGCGGCGTTCAGGTCAGGCAAGCCGCATCTCGTGGAGATCGAGATCGAGGGGAAGAGGTGATCGTTCCGTCCCTGGAAGGGAAGCGCCGCCCTCTCTGCTGTCGAAAGGAAGCACCGCCTCTGCTGTCGAAGGGAGACGACGCCTCTGTAGTCGAAGGGAGGCGCCGCCTCTGTAGTCGAAGGGAGGCGCCGCCTCTGTAGTCGAAGGGAGGCGCCGCCTCTGCTGTCGAAGGGAAGCGCCGCCTCTGTAGTCGAAGGGAGGCGACGCCTCCGTAGCCGAAGGGAGGCGACGCCTCTGTAGCCGAAGGGAGGCGCCGCCTCTGTAGCCGAAGGGAGGCGCCGCCCCCTCTTGTCATCCTGAGCGCAGCGAAGGATCTCATCGCCGTCTGCCGGGCACGCAGTTGATATTCGGGAGAGATTCGGGCAGGGCTTGCAACCGACCAATAGAGATGCTTGGCTTCACTTGGAATGACATGGGTGAGCCATGGGCGACCGTCGCTACTTCGTCTACATCATGACGAGTACTTCGCTCAGCACGATGTACATCGGAGTGACCAACGATATCGGCCGACGGGTGTTCGAGCATCGAGCCGGAATGGGCAGCGATTTCGTCAGGAAGTATCGCGTGACCCGATTGGTCCATGTCGAGGAATACGAAGACCCCACTGACGCCATCACCCGGGAGAAGCAGCTCAAGGGATGGAAACGAATCCGCAAGAACGAGCTGGTCCGCGCCGCCAATCCCGACTGGAAGGACCTGATGCCTCGGGAGCCAGGCTCATCTCTCCGGTCGTCCTGAGCGGAGCCCAGTCATCCTGAGCAAAGGCGCTTGCGAAGCAAGCGCCTTTGCTCAGGATGACATGAGAGAGGCTCAGCCTACGGCTCAGGCCCCTTTGACGGGGGTAGGCCTCATCCCGCCAGCGCGCGCACCTTGGCCTGGTGGGCGCGGGCGGCGGCGGTCAGCATGGGGAGGTCGTTGCCGGCCAGCACCAGCTTCATGCCCTTGCCGATGTAGAGCTTCAGCAGGTCCTCGCCGTAGGCGCCGCCCATGCCGGCCCATTTGCCGTGCTTCGTGCAGGCGGCGACAAGCGTGTCGGCGGCGGCCTGGATCCTGGGATGGCCGTTCTCGCCCGGGATACCGAGCTCCATCGACAGATCGCTCGAGCCCATCAGCAGGCAGTCGATGCCGGGCACGGCGGCGATCGCCTCGGCGTTCTCGACCGCCCTGGGCGTCTCGATCATCACCGTGACCAGCGTGTTGTCGTCGATCGCCCGGGTCATCTCGCCGAGCGGCATCGGGGCGTAGTCGAACTGCGCCTGGCCGCCGCCCACCGAGCGATGGCCGCGCGGCGGATAGCGCAGCTTGTCGGCGATCTCGCGCGCCTCCTCGGCCGTGTCGACGTGCGGGATCACGACGCCCAGCGCGCCGCCGTCGAGCACCCGGGTCGCCATGGTGAGCTCGCCGTAGGGCACGCGCACGATCGGCGCGATGCCGGAATCCTGCGAGGCGGTGGCGATCTCGCACGCCGTCTCGATCGACATGGAGCCGTGCTCGAGGTCGAGGAACAGCCAGTCGAAGCCGGCCGCCTTCATGACCTTGATGATGTCGACGTTGCGGACCAGGCGGACGCCGATGCCGAGCGCCAGCTCGCCCTTGCGCAATCGTGCCTTGGCGGCGTTGATCGCCTGCGCCATGCTCTCTCCTCCAGATTGGCTTTTGCGACAGGCTAGACGCCATGACCTTCCATGTCGAACGAATCGATCACGTCGTGCTGCGCGTCCGCGATCTGGCGGCCATGATCCGCTTCTACGAGCAGGCGCTGGGCTTCAACGTCGAACGCCGGCTCGACCGCATCAACCTGGTGCAGATGCGGGCCGGCGCCTCGATGCTCGACCTGATCCTGAGCGACGCCGGGCCGCAGGCGGCTGCGTCCGAGGCGCCCACGTCGCAGGGGGCCACGTCGCAGTCGCCCAACATGGATCACCTGTGCTTCCGCATCGAGCCGTTCGACCGGGCGGCGATCGAAGCCCGCCTCGGCCCGCTCGGCATCGCGGTCGGCGAGACCTTCCAGCGCTACGGCGCCGAGGGCACCGGGCCGTCGGTCTACTTCCACGACCCCGAAGGCAACCAGATCGAGCTCAAGGGGCCGCCGGCTCCGGCGGGCTAGACCCTCGCATTGCCTCTTGGCCATCGCACAGGATGTGTATAGCTTCGGGTCAAACGGGGACGAACGAGCGCCGACAACGGCGCGAACCTGGGAGGAATTGAGTATGCGTAAGAGTCTGGCCATCGTGGCCGGGATGATCGCCGCTGTCGCGGTCGCAGGTCCCGCCTTCGCCCAGAAGCAGGGCGGCACGCTCAAGGTCACGCATCGCGACAACCCGCCGAGCGCCTCGATCCACGAGGAGGCGACGATCTCGACGATCATGCCGTTCATGCCGGTGTTCAACAACCTCGTCGTGTTCGATCCGAAGGACAAGATCAACTCGCCCGACAACATCGTGCCCGACCTGGCCGAGAGCTGGTCGTGGAACGCCGACAGGACCAAGCTCACCTTCAAGCTGCGCTCCGGCGTGAAGTGGCACGACGGCAAGCCGTTCTCGGCCGACGACGTCAAGTGCACCTTCGATGCGCTGATCGGCAAGGACGACAAGACCAAGGACCTGATCCGCAAGAACCCGCGCCAGGTCTGGTACATGAACCTCAAGGAGACGACCGTGGGGTCGCCGACCGAGGTCACCTTCCATCTCGGGCGGCCGCAGCCGTCGTTCCTGTCGATGCTGGCGTCGGGCTACACGCCCGTTTACTCCTGCCACGTCGACGGCCGCGCCATGCGATCCAAGCCGATCGGCACCGGCCCGTTCAAGGTGGTCGACTTCAAGCGAAACGAGTCGATCAAGCTCGTCCGCAACGCCGATTACTGGAAGAAGGGCCTGCCTTATCTCGACGGCATCGAGTTCAAGATCGTCCCTAACCGCAGCACGCGCGTGCTGGGCTTCGTGGCCGGCGAGTTCGACCTGACGTTCGACTCCGACATCACCTTCCCGCTGCTCAAGGACGTCAAGAGCCAGGCGCCCAGCGCGGTCTGCATCGCGCGGCCCCAGAACGTGCGCTCCAACCTGATCGTCAATCGCGAGAAGGAGCCGTTCGACAACCCCAGGATCCGCGAGGCGCTGGTGCTGGCGATCGACCGCAAGCCGTTCAGCGACATCCTCGCCCAGGGCAACGACCTGGTCGGCGCCGCCATGCAGCCGCCGCCGGCCGGCGTGTGGGGCATGTCGTCGGAAGAGCTCGCCAAGCTGCCGGGCTACGGGCCCGACACGGCCAAGAACGTCGCCGACGCGCAGAAGATCATGCAGAGCCTGGGCTACGGTCCCGACAAGCCGCTCAAGGTCAAGGTGGCGACGCGCAACATCGCCATCTACCGCGATCCGGCGGTCATCCTGATCGACCAGCTGAAGAAGATCTACATCGACGGCGAGCTCGACCCGATCGACACGACGGTCTGGTTCACCCGGGTCCAGCAGAAGAACTACCAGATCGGCCTCAACCTGACCGGCGCGGGCGTCGACGATCCCGACGTGATGTTCTTCGAGAATTTCTACAGCACGTCGAGCCGCAACTACACCGGCTACAGCAATCCCGAGGTCGACAAGCTGATCGTCCAGCAATCGTCCGAGGCCGACAAGGCCAAGCGCATGAAGCTGGTGGCCGAGATCGAGACCATCCTGAACAAGGACGCGGCCCGGCCGACCATCCTGCACAACGTCGCCAACACCTGCATGCAGTCCTTCGTCAAGGGGCTGACGCTGCAGGACAACAGCATCTACAACGGCTGGCGCTTCGAGAGCGCCTGGCTGGACAAGTAGACGCGCCGGCGGCCCGGGACGAATTCGATGGGAGCCTACCTGACGCGGCGTGTGCTCCTGATGATCCTGACGCTGTTCGGGATGTCGGTGCTCATCTTCGTCATGCTGCGCCTCGTCCCGGGCAACATCGCCGACATCCTGGTCGACTCGGCGGGCATCGTCTCGGCCGACGAGAAGGCCAAGATCGTCGGCGAGCTCGGCCTCGACCGGCCGATCTTCGAGCAGTACCTGCAATGGATCGGCGGCCTGTTCCGCGGCGACCTCGGGTTCGCCTACGTCTCGGAGCGGCCGGCGATCGAGGAGATCGCCCCGCGCATCCCGGTCAGCGCCAAGCTCGCCCTGCTGGCGCTGATCTACTCGGTGATCCTCGGCGTGCCGCTCGGGGTCATCAGCGCGGTGCGCCAGAACACCGGCCTCGACTACTTCCTGCGCGTGATGAGCCTCAGCGGCCTGTCCCTGCCGTCGTTCTGGCTGGCGCTGCTGATCCTCATGGCGTCGGTCCAGTGGTTCGGCGTGATCCCCATCTACACCAACGAGCCGCGCAGCCTGCTCGACGAGATGCTCCTGCTGAGCGTCCCGGCGGCCGCCGTCGGCTTCCGCAGCTCGGCGCTGATCATGCGGCTCACCCGCTCGTCGATGCTCGAGGTGCTGCGCCAGGATTACATCCGCACCGCCCGCTCCAAGGGCGCGTCGCAGACCGCGGTGAACTACCAGCACGCTCTGCGCAACGCCCTGCTGCCCGTCGTCACCATCATCGGCATCGAGGCGGCGTTCCTGATCGGCGGCCTGATCGTCACCGAGACCGTGTTCAACATCCCCGGCGTCGCGCGCTTCCTGGTCGAGGCTATCCTGTGGCGCGACTACCCGATCGTGCAGAACCTGGTGATGCTGATCGCCTTCATCGTCGTGACGGTGAATTTCCTGGTCGACATGGCCTACATGGCGCTCGACCCCCGCATCAAGTACGCAGATTGAGGGATCATGGCCAGCATCGACCATGACGCTGCACTCGCCCGCGCCGGCGCCAACGTCACGGGCTCCTGGAGCCAGGCTGCCCACCTGGCGCGGCGCTACCCGCTCGGCGCGGTCGGCGGGATCATCGTCATCGTCTTCGTGCTGACCGCGGCGTTCGCCAACGTCATCGCCCCGATCGATCCGCTGTCGACCAACTCGAAGGCGTCGCTGGCGGCGCCCGGCGGCACCTTCTGGCTCGGCGCCGATTTCATGGGCCGCGACATGTTCAGCCGCATCGTCTACGGCGCCCGCATCTCGCTGGCGGTCGCCGCCGGTGCCACGGCGCTGGGCTTCGCGGCCGGCATCGTGATCGGGTTGGCCAGCGGCTTCCTGGGCGGCTGGTTCGACCTGGCGATGCAGCGCCTGATGGACATCATGCAGGCCCTGCCGCTGCTCGTCCTGGCGCTGGTCATGGCGGCCTCGCTCGGCCCGTCGCTCGAGAACACCATCATCGCCATCTCCGTCGCCCTGGTGCCGAACGTGGCCCGCGTCGTCCGCTCCAGCACGCTGTCGCTGCGCGAGCAGCCGTTCGTCGAGGCGGCGCGTGCGGTCGGCATGGGCGAGGTCCGGATCGCCGTCCGCCACGTGCTGCCCAACACCATGGCGCCGCTCATCGTTTTGGCGACGGCGCAGCTCGGCTCGGCCATCCTGACCGAGGCGTCGCTGTCCTTCCTCGGCCTCGGCATTCCCGAGCCCTACCCGTCGTGGGGCCGCATGCTGTCGGAGTCGGCCGCCGAGTACGTGCGCACGGCGCCGTGGCTTGTCGTCTTCCCCGGCGTCGCCATCAGCCTCACGGTGTTCGGCACCAACCTGCTGGGCGACGCCCTGCGCGACATCTTCGACCCGAGAGAGCGTACATGAGCGCTCTCCTCGAGGTCGAGGACCTCGGCACGTGGTTCTACACGCGGCAGGGCATCGTCAAGGCGGTCGACGGCGTCGACTTCGCGGTCGCCTCGGGCGAGACCCTGGCGATCGTCGGCGAATCGGGCTGCGGCAAGAGCATGACGGCGCTGTCGCTGATGCGCCTGATCCCCGACCCGCCGGGCCGCATCGTCTCGGGCGCCGTGCGGCTCGCCGGCCGCGATCTCCTGAAGCTCAGCGAGGAGGAGATGCGCGGGGTGCGCGGCAACGAGATCTCGATGATCTTCCAGGAGCCGATGACCTCGCTCAACCCGGTGATGACCATCGGCAAGCAGATCGCCGAGGCGCTGATCCTGCACCGCGACATGGACCGCAAGGCGGCGCTCAGGCGCGCCGTCGAGATGCTCGACCTGGTGCGCATCCCCGAGCCCGGGCAGCGCGCCAAGGAGTATCCGCACCAGCTGTCGGGCGGCATGCGCCAGCGCGCCATGATCGCCATGGCGCTCGCCTGCAATCCCAAGGTGCTGATCGCCGACGAGCCGACGACCGCGCTCGACGTCACCATCCAGGCACAGATCCTCGAGCTGATCGTCGAGCTGCAGCGCGAGTTCGCCGCCGCCGTCATCCTGATCACCCACGATCTCGGCGTGGTCGCCGAGACGGCGCGGCGCGTCATCGTCATGTATGCCGGCCGCAAGGTCGAGGAGGCCGAGGTCGGCGAGCTGTTCGGCCGGCCGCTGCATCCCTACACCGTGGGCCTGCTGGCCTCGATCCCGCGCCTCGACCTGATGCGTGGCGAGGTCGAGCGCGTCGGCCAGCGCCTGCAGGAGATCCCCGGCATCGTGCCGCCGCTGTTCGACCTGCCCGACGGCTGCGCCTTCGCGCCGCGCTGCGAGCGCGCCGACGACCTGTGCCGCCGCGAGCGCCCGTCCTACCAGGAGAAGCGGCCCAGCCACTGGGCCGCCTGCTGGCACAGCGATGGCTAGGGTGCTCTCGTGCGCTGGGACCGCGCCACTCCAGTGGCGCATTCATCTCTTGCTGCAGGCGGCCAGCCGCCACTGGAGCGGCGCGCTCATAGGCGCTGGCTTTCAAAGGGACCTCACCCTGAGGAGCGGCCCGGAGGGCCGCGTCTCGAAGGGTCGGCAACACAGCGGGTGTTCCGACACCGCTGTTTCGGCGTTTTCGCGTGCAGCCCATCCTTCGAGACGGCCGCTGCGCGGCCTCCTCAGAGGATGTGACTTTATTGAACTCTGTCGTCCCTCTCCTGTCATCCTGAGCGCAGCGAAGGATCTCATCGCCAGAAGTTCCAACGACAGAAAAGTTCGCGGTAACGACCTCATCGATCGCCGAAAAACGACTATCGAAAAAGTCACAGGCTCTCAGGATGAGGACTTTGTTGGGTCTTCGACCAAAGTTGGCGCCTATGAGCGGCGCGCTCCCAGCCATGAGGGCAGTCGGATGACCGCCGCCGGCGCCAACGCCCCCGTGCTCGCGGTCGAGGACCTCAAGAAGCACTTCCCGGTGCGCAAGGGGCTGCTGCGGCGCACGGTCGGCCATGTCTACGCGGTCGACGGCGTGAGCTTCTCCATCGGCGTCGGCGAGACGCTCGGCCTGGTCGGCGAGAGCGGCTGCGGCAAGACGACGGCCGGTCGCGCCGTGCTGCGCCTGATCGAGCCGACGTCGGGCAAGATCGAGGTCGGCGGCGTCGACATCACGCAGCTCGGCAAGGCCGAGATGAGGCCCTACCGCCGGCAGATGCAGATCATCTTCCAGGACCCGTTCTCCTCGCTCAACCCGCGCATGACCGCCGGCGACATCGTCGGCGAGCCGCTGCTGGTGCACGGCGTCGCCAACCGGCGCGAGCGCGAGGAGCAGGTCGCCGCCCTGTTCGCCCGGGTCGGCCTCAGGCCGGCGCAGATGAGCAATTTCCCGCACCAGTTCTCGGGTGGCCAGCGCCAGCGGATCGGCATCGCCCGCGCGCTGGCGCTCGGCCCCAAGCTGATCGTCGGCGACGAGCCGGTGTCGGCGCTCGACGTCTCGATCCAGGCCCAGGTGATCAACCTGCTGCAGGACCTGCAACGCGAGCGCCAGCTCTCCTACCTGTTCATCTCGCACAACCTCGCGGTGGTCGAGCACATCAGCCACCAGATCGCCGTGATGTATCTCGGCCGCATCGTCGAGCATGCAGACACGCGCACGATCTTCACCCGGGCGCAGCATCCCTACACCGAGGCCCTGCTGTCGGCCGTGCCGGTGCCCGATCCGGCGATCCGCCGCCAGAAGCGGGTCCTCCAGGGCGACGTGCCGAGCCCGGTCAAGCCGCCGCCCGGCTGCCACTTCCACACCCGCTGCCCCTACGCCGTGGCCCGCTGCAAGGTCGAGTCGCCCCCGCTCCGCGAAATCGCCCCGGGGCACAAGGTGTCCTGCCATTTGCGGTGACTCTTCCCCTCCCCACGCGAAGCGTGGGGAGGTGTCCGCGAAGCGGACGGAGGGGTCATGGGCCACACGGCGTCCGCCCGCCCGAGAATCATGAATCGTGATTGTGAGCTGACGGGCATGCCTGCGGCTCACGACCCCTCCGTCCGCATAGGCGTTTTGGCCTTCGGCCAAAATCGCCATACGCGGACACCTCCCCGGCGATGCGCCGGGGAGGGGAAGGATGACGTCGTTTGCGGTGGCTCTTTCCCTTCCCCACGCTTCGCGCAGGGAGGGGAAGGATGACGTCATTTGCGGTGGCTCTTTCCCCTCCCCACGCTTCGCGTGGGGAGGGGAAACTTGTGATATGACTCTCCCCAACGGGAGGTCACGAGCGTCATGGCGGACTGGGATTATGTGATCGTGGGCGGTGGCTCGGCGGGCTGCGTGCTGGCCAACCGGCTGAGCGAGGATGCCAACGTCAAGGTCCTGCTGCTCGAGGCCGGGCCGGCCGACAAGTCGATGTGGATCGACATCCCGGCGGGCTTCACCAAGCTGCTCAACCACAAGACCTTCAACTGGAACTTCGAGATGGAGGCCGAGGACAGCGTCAAGGGCCGGCGCATCCCGTGCCCGCGCGGCCGCACGCTCGGCGGCTCGAGCTCGATCAACGGCATGCTCTACGTGCGCGGCCAGCCGCTCGACTACGACACCTGGGGCCAGCTCGGCAATCGCGGCTGGTCGTACTCGCAGATCCTGCCCTACTTCAAGAAGTCGGAGAATTTCGAGCGCGGCGGCGACGACAGCCGCGGCAAGGGCGGCCTCCTGAACGTCGCCGACATGTGCGACACCCACGAGCTGTGCGACGCCTTCATCGATGCCGCCGCCGCGACCGGCTACCCCAAGAACAAGGACTACAACGACGGCAACCAGGAGGGTTTCGGCTACTACCAGGTGACGATGAAGAACGGCAAGCGCCAGTCGACGGCGCGCGCCTTCCTCGACCCGGCGCGCAGCCGCCCGAACCTGTCGATCGAGACCGACGCCCTGGTGAGCAGGGTCATGCTCGAGGGCAAGCGCGCGGTCGGCGTCGCCTACACGGTGCACGGCCAGGCGCGCGAGGCGCGGGCCGGCCGCGAGGTCATCGTGTCGTGCGGCTCCGTGCAGTCGCCCGGCGTGCTCGAGCATTCCGGCATCGGCCAGCCCGAGCTGCTGAAGCGCTACGGCATCGAGGTCCGCCACGAGCTGAAGGGCGTCGGCGAGAACTACGGCGATCACTTCGCGCCGCGCATGAACTGGCGCGTCAAGCTGCCGATCACGCTCAACGAGCAGACCCGCGGGCTGAACCTGGTGAAGGAGGTCATCAAGTACTACGCCACCGGGCGCGGCGCGCTGGCGCTGACCGCCGGCGTGGTCTACGGCTTCGTGCGCACGCGGCCCGGCCTCGAATCGCCCGACATGCAGTTCCACATGGCGCACGCCAGCTACGACACGGCGGCGAAGCGGCTGCTCGAGAAGGAGCCGGGCATGACGGTGGTGATCGGCCAGTGCCGGCCCGATTCGCGCGGCTCGATTCACATCAAGTCGGCGACGCCCGGCGTCGAGCCGGCGATCCGGCCGAACTTCCTGTCGGCTCAGATCGACCGCGACGCCACGGTCGCCGGCATGCAGATCGCCCGCAAGATCGTCTCCCATCCGTCGCTGGAGAGGTACATCGCCTTCGAGAACAACCCGGGCAAGGACGTCAACACCTACGACGAATGGCTCGACTTCGCCCGCCGCAACGGCCAGACGACCTACCACGTGGTCGGCACCTGCAAGATGGGCAGCGATCCGATGGCGGTGGTCGACGACCGGCTGCGCGTCCATGGCATCGCCGGCCTGCGCGTGATCGACGCCTCGATCATGCCGACCGTGCCGTCGGGCAACACCAACGCGCCCACCATCATGGTGGCCGAGAAGGGCGCCGACATGATCAAGGAGGATGCCCGGGCCGACCTCAGGCAGGCGGCCTGAGCGTGGAACGGGGGAGGGAGCCTCGGGACGCGGGCTTCACCAGGCCATCACGGGGGATATCGATGAGAATGCTCAGGTCGTTTGTCGTCGCTGCGGGATTGGGTGCCGTCCTGATTGCCTGCTCGAGCACGCCGCCCAGCAACGAGCAGATGCTGCAGCAGGCCGGCTTCAAGGCGATCCCGATCAAGACGTCGGCGCAGCAGGCCTCGTTCCAGGGCATGACGCCGCATCAGCTGACGCGCACGACCTACAAGGGCAAGGCGGTCTGGGTCTACCCCGATCGCGACAACTGCAACTGCCTCTATATCGGCAACACCGCCGCCCGCACCGCCTACATGAAGCACGCCTACTCGCTGCTGGTCGGCGAGGCGGCGACCAACAAGCTCGAGGACGACCCCTACTGGCCGACCGCCGAGATGAACTCGCTGGACTGGGACGCCTGGGGCGATCCGGAGGCCTACGGCCTCTACGTGAACTGAGGGACGGCGAGGCGCCATCCTCCTACCTCCCTGCGCGCAGCGCGGGGAGGTGCCCATCGGCGTTAAATCTGGTCGATAGCCCGGCAAAATCCTCATCCTGAGGAGCGCCTGAAGGGCGCGTCTCGAAGGATGGGCACCAGACCGAGTGCTTGCGCCCCTTGGATCGCGGCGACATTGTTGTCGGATCGTGTCGATGGAGGAACCCGGCGCTTACATCTACATGCTGCGTTGCGCCGACGGCAGCTACTACGTCGGCTCGGCGCGCGACGGGTTGGATCGCCGGGTCGCTGAGCACAACACTGCCGCGTATGGCAATGGCTACACGTCAAAGCGCCGCCCCGTCGTTCTTGTCTGGGTCGAGCACTTCCTGAACATCACCGACGCCATCGCCGTCGAGCGCCAGATCAAGGGCTGGTCGCGCGCGAAGAAGGAAGCGCTGATCCGTGGAGACTTCGGGCAGATTCACGAACTCGCGAAGAGGCGAGGTTGATGCTTCTTTTGGTTGGCAACAGTGAAGGGGTCAGCGACAGGGTTTTGCCAACGATCTCCTGTGTGGCCCATCCTTCGAGACGCGCCCCCTCATGCTGAGCAAGCTCCCCTCCTCGCCCTTCGAGACGCCGCGCTCCGCGCGGCTCCTCAGGGTGAGGAGTGGAGCGCGTCGAAGGGCGGGCGCTCCTCAGGATGAGGTTTCCTTGTTTGTGCCTATGGGAGATACTCGGTGTGTCGCTCATGACCCCTCCGCCCCCTCTGGGGGCACCTCCCCAACGCAAGCGTTGGGGAGGAAAGAACCTCTACCCGCCGAGCAGCGCCGGGGCGGCCTTGACCTCCTGGCGCTCGACCTTCTTCACGATCTCGGTCAGCTTCGCGTGGGTCGGCGCGGGGACGCCGATGTAGGTGCCGCGCTCGGCGATGTAGCCGTTCATGAACTCGATCTCGGTGCGCCGGCCCTTGCGGATGTCCTGGGCCATTGACGGGCGCTGGATGTCGGCGCGCGGGTTGGGGTTGGTGTTGGAGCCTGGCCGCAGGATGGCCTCGACCTCGTCGAGCGCCTCCTTGTTGCCCTCGGACGCCTTGGCCAGCGTCTCGGGCTCGAACTTGCCGATCTTCTCGATGTGGTAGCCCAGCGCCTGGCCGACCCGCACCGCCTCGCCGCCGAGCTTGATCGAGAAGCGGCGGATCGCGTCGTTGCGGTCGCAGTCGGAGCCGGTGAGCCCGGTCGCCGCCGACACGCCGTTCTTCATGCCGTTCTGGCAGAGCTTGGACCAGCGCTCGCCCCACAAATTGGTCGTCGTCTTGGCGCTGTCGATGCGGCCCACCATGTCGCGCAGCTCCTCGACGCGGTTGGTGATGCGGCCGTGCACCTCGCCGACCCGGAACACCGTGTGCTTGTCGCCGCCCTTGGCGACGGTGCGGCGGATGCGGGCGGGCTCGAACATGTCGACCGAGATCAGCGAGGCCACCATGCCCACCGTCTTGCCCCAGCCGACGACGCCCGCGATGCGCTCCTCGTTCAGGCAGTTCTGCAGCGACACCACGAAGCCGTCGGGCGCCAGGTACTGCTTGATCAGCGCGGTCGCCCATTCGGTGTCGTAGGACTTCATCGACACGAAGGCGATGTCGATCGGCTTCTGGCGCGACAGGTCCTGCATCTCGGTGAGATGCATGGTCCTGGCGTTCCTCACCGTGATCTTCTCCTCCGGCGTGACGCCGTCGAGCTCCAGCCCGTTCTTCCGGATGGCCTCGATGTTCTCCGGCCAGAAATCGATCAGGGTGACGTCCTCGCCCGTATGGGCGAGCCAGCCGCCGACATATCCGCCCAGCGCGCCGACGCCGACGACCGCAATCCGCTTTCCCATCTTTCCCTCCTCAGGCTGCCGGCAGCCTGGCGAGGAACGCCTCGACCGCCTGGTTGAACAATGCCGGCTGATGCAGGTTGGCCGCATGGCCAGCGTCGGGAATGACCACCTTGGCCGCTCCCTTGATCTTCGCCGCCATGTAGTCCGTGGCGGCCAGGAAATTGGTGTCGTTGGCGCCGACCAGCACCAGGGTCGGCACGGCGACCTTGTCGAGCGACTGGATCACCCGGTCGTTGTCCTGGGCCAGCATGCCCAGCGCGGCGCGGGCGAGGCCCGAGGCATCGCGATGGCGCGTCAGCTTGACCTCGTCCGACGAGTTGAGCGCCGCCAGTCCCTTGGCCTCGAGCGCCGCGGCGCGCTGCTTCGCCGTCTCGTTCCACCTGGCGCGCGCCTCGTCCTTCTTGAAGCCCGGGCCGGTGTCGAACAGCATCAGCGCGCGCACGCGCTCGGGATGGCTGGCGGTGAAGGCGAGCGACATGTAGCCGCCCAGCGACAGGCCGGCGATGATCGCCTTGTCGGCGCCGGCGAGATCGAGCAGGGCCTTCATGTCGCCCACCGTGAGCGCCTCGGAATAGCGGCTCTGGTCGGCCGGGTAGTCGCTCTCGCCATGCCCGCGCATGTCCCACACGATGACGCGGTAGCGATCCTTAAGCGCGGCGATCTGGCCATCCCACATGCGCGCCGTCGAGCTGTAGCCGTGGCTCAGCAGCAGCACCGGGCCGCTGGTGCCATGGATCTCGTAGTGGATTCCGACTCCGTCGCGATCGAGCTTGGGCATGGGTGTCTCCTCATGATTCTCCGCCCCCGTCATCGGGCAGGGTTCGCATTTGGCGCTTTTCTCCGTCATCCCGAGCGGAGCCGCCCGAAGGGTGGCGTAGTCGAGGGACCTTTCTTGCTGACGCCGCAACAAGAAAGGTCCCTCCACTGCGCCTCGCTACGCGCGGCTCCGGTCGGGATGACGGTACTTTTGCCGTTGGACTGGGGAGGCGACTCAGGTTTGATTGCCTCACCGCGCCACCCGCGGTTCCTTGGCCGCACGCTCGCGATAGGCATCGGCGTCCTCGGCGAGCAGCAGGCGGTCGGCCAGCAGCGCGGCCACCGCCGCCTCGACCCTGGCCCGGTAGTCGGCGGCGCTCGCGTAGCGCTCGGCGATCGATGGCCGCGGGTCGCCCGCGGCCTGGCGGGCCGCCGCATCGGCGGCAAAGGGCAGGCAGCTGCCGTCGCGGTCGGCCAGCTCGCCGGCGGGGTAGGGCGGCTTGTACTCGTTCCAGCCGGTGTAGGTGGCGAGCGGCACGGCGATGTCGGGCAGGCGGATGCCCGCCGCCTCGTTGCCGTCCTCGTCGACCTTGCACACCAGGGTGCGATAGGTCCTGGCCGGCGGCGTCGGGTTCACCCAGTCGCCCGGCGGCGCCACCTGGTTGGTGACCTTGACCACCGCGGCCCCGGGCACGGCGGGAAAGCCGGTCTTGTCGGGATCGACGAGCGTCCCCGCCGTCAACGTCGGCACGCGGCTCGCCGGCGGCGCCTGGCCCGAGACTACCCACGCGTCGAGCGCCATCAGCAGCGCACGCACCGCCGGCATGGGATTGTGCGGGTTGCGCGGGTTGACGTTGGGGCCGGCATCGGTCGTCGCCCCGGCGCGGCCGCCATGCTGCGTTCCCGCGATCATGTAGACGCGCGAATTGTCGGGCAGCGCCACGTCGACCGTGCCGAGCGGGTCGGTGTGCAGGAGCGAGGCGCCCTTCTGCCAGTACTCGGTCGAGGTGTTGGTCTCGATCAGCAGGGGATCGCTGCCGTCGCCCCGCAACAGCGAGCCCGTCTTGCCCGTCAGCGGATCGCTCTGCACCGCGGTCGAGAACGGGAATTCGTTCTCGGGGAAGAAATGATCCTCGTGCTGCGTGCCGGTGCGCGCCGGCTGGCCGAACGGCGTGTTGAAGAAGATGCGGCCGACGCCGGCGATGTGCGAATGGATGCCGTCGAAGACCCGGCGGCCCTGCTCGTCGAGATTGAAGCCTTCGGAGACGTGGTTGCGCAGATAGCGACCGGCCTGCGAGAAGCCGATCGCCAGCGCATGGCTGATCGGCCCGCCGGTGACCGTCCGCGCCGCCGCCTCGTAGCGCAGCCAGCTTACCACGTCGCGGGTCGCCGCGAAGCCCAGGCCCAGCACCTTGGGGCTCGCGGCCTCGTAGTGAAGCTCGTAGATCCAGCCCGGCCTGGGCTTGCCGGCCAGCTTGACCGAGCGGGCGTCGACGAACGACCACTGGTCCGGCGGCAGCGCGCGCGGCGCGTCGCCGGCGCGCTCGCGCACCGTCAGCCGCGCCTGCGTCTGCTCGAGGCTCGCCGCCGCGTAGGAGAGCTTGAAGGTCTCCAGCGCGCCGCCGCGCGTGCCCGAGACGAACTCGTCGCGCACCTTCTGAACGATCGGCTTTCCGCCGTCGGTCGCGACCGGCGCGGTGAGGCCGAGCCCCATGTTGGCGCGCGGCGCGTCGGGGTCCCAGCCCGACCACACGATGGTGTAGCCCTGGCGCATCGGGAAGCCGTTGCCGACGTCGGCCATCGTCCTGGGGTCGTTCACGCCCTGCGGGCCGTCGGCAATGTTGCCGAACAGCATCTTGCGGCCGCGGTTGTTGACCTCGTAGAGGATCCGCCCGTTGCCCTTGGCCGGATCCCTGGGCCTCAGGATGAAGATGTCTGCCGTGTACTCGACCTTGCCGCCGGCATTGCGCGGCGCCTTGTCGATCAGGGCGATGCCCCTGTTGCCGGGCGCCGCGGGATCGACCTCGCCCCTGGCCTTGCCGATGACGCGCTCGTAGGCGCCGACCGTGCCGAAGGGAGCGCCGTCGGCCAGCGGCTCGACGCGCTCGATCTCGAGGGACAGCAGCACTTACGCCTGCGCCTTCTGCACTTCTTCCGGCGGGAAGTTCAGCTCGACACCGACGCCGTCGGGATCGAACAGGAAGATCTGGCCGGCGCCGGTGCGCGGCACGACTTGCTCGCGGAACTGCACCTTCCGCGCCTGCAGGCGCTGGCGCACGCCGGCCAGGTCGGTGGCGGCGAAGGCGATGTGATCGAAGCGGCCGGTGTCGTCGAACTTCCTCTCGGTCCCGCGCACCGTGATGCCCTCGCGCGGCACGCGCGGGCCCAGCAGGTGAACGGTCGCGACGCCGCCGGAGTAAAGCCAGTAGCCCGGGAAGCCGAGCGGCGGGCGGTCGCCGTTCTCCAGACCCAGGACATCGCAATAGAAATCCTTGGTGCGCTCCAGGTCGGAGGGCTCGATGGTGTAGTGCTGCAGGACGCCGAGCGGCATGACGCGTCTCCTAACCGGCAGAGCCGATAACAAGGAAGCCATGAACGACAATGGCCTCACCCTGAGGAGGGCGCGGAGCGCCCGTCTCGAAGGGTGGCCACAGGCACGGTGCTCGATCCCATCCTTCGAGACGCAGCGCTCTGCGCTGCTCCTCAGGATGAGGTGATCTTTGTCGAGCCTGCGCAAATGACTTCAAGGTGCGGTACCTGAAAGAGGTCGTCAGACGAAGGTGAGGTCGGCCTCGGCGCCCATCATCCAGGCGCCGACGGTCTCGAAATGGGACAGCCGTCCCTGGAGCTGCTGCGTGACGGTGTGGATGTCGCGGAAGCGGCGCTCCAGCGGATGGCTCTCGAAGATCGCCGTCGCGCCGGCGGCGTTGTAGGCGAAATCGACCGCTTCGCGCGCCTGGTGGATGGCGTTGGTCGAGGCCATGCGGATGGCGAGCCGCTGCTCGAGCGAGAGCTTGCCGCCGGCCGAGACGTCGCGCCACACGGAGGCGACGGTCTGCAGCAGGAAGGCGCGCGCCGAGCCGATGCCGACCTCGGCCTGGGCGAGCTGGGTCTGCACCACGGCGCTGTCGCGGATCGGGCTCCTCTTGCCGCGCGGGATCTTGTTCTTCGCCACGTCGACGAAGCTGTCGAGCGCGCCGCGGGCGATGCCCAGCGCCACGCCGGAGAAGCCGACCTCGTAGCAGGTCATCGCCGACATGCGGTAGAGCGGGCCGGTCTCGCGGCATTCGCGCTCGAAGTCGCGGGTGATCGAGTACGCCGCCGGCACGAAGTGATGGTTCAGCGCAAACTGGTCGCTCGCCGTGCCGCGCAGGCCGACGACGCTCCAGATGTCGGTCCACTCGACCGCGTCGCTGCGGACGAGGAACGTGCGCTCGACCTGGCGGCCCTCGTCGTCGAGCTCGGGCGTGCTGCCGTCGGCCTGCCAGATCGGGCAGTGTGCGCCGAGCCAGGTGGCGTGCCGGCCGCCCGAGGCGAAGGCCCACGTGCCGGTCACCCTGTAGCCGCCCTCGCAGGCGATCGCGCGGACCCGCGGGCCGGGCCCCCAGGCGAGCACGGCGCGCGGGTCGTCGCCGAAGATCGCCTGCGCCACCGGCAGGTCGAGATAGGCCGCCGACATGGCGCAGCCGCCGGCCTGGCTCAGGCACCACGCGGTGCTGGCGTCGGCCCGGGCGATCGTCTCGATGCAGCGGAAAAAGGTGACGGGATCGGTCTCGATCCCGTTGGCCGAGCGCGGCAGCAGCAGGCGGAACAGCCGCGCCTCGTGCAGCCTGTCGAGCAGCGCCGGCGGCAGCCGCCGGCCCTCCTCGATCTCGTCGGAGAGGGCTTCGACCGCGGGCCGCAGTTCCTCGGCGCGCGCGATCAGGGCCGGATCGCCGGCGAGGTCGACGGAAAACGGGTTCGTCGTATCCAAGGTCAACGCACTCCAACTTGCGGGCCGCCGACGCCGGCGACCCGACGCGCGGTCGATCTGCGCGCCCGGTTGCCCCGGTCCCGGGGCCGCGCAAACAATAGACACGCCCGCCGCCGGGAGCCAGCCGCGCCGCCTGGCGCTCGGCCGCGAGAGGCTACGCCCGCGCCCGCGAGGGTGCCAAGCCTTTGCCGGCTGCGCGTTTGCCCGTCGAAACGGCCGCTCCGCCGCGGATGTTGCGCGTGCCAATCGCGCAAGCGAACAAACCTCATCGCGCAAGCGAACAAACCTCATCCTGAGGAGGCCGCAAGGCGGCCGTCTCGAAGGATGGGCAACAAACATCGTGCCTGATCGTCATCCTTGGAGACGCCGCGCTGCGCGCGGCTCCTCGGGATGAGGCAGTCGTTGTGGAGCGAGAACGTGAGGAATCAAGGGTTCTCGCGCTTTGGCTCGAGCCCTGTAGACCTGTTAGTAATCGAGAAAGCCTGCGACCACGAAGGGGGAGACGCCATCATGAACTGGACCGACCGCCGCAAGCGCTTCCGGGCGATTCTCGAGGGCGAGCGCTGCGTCCATCCCGGCTCGGTGTTCGATCCGATCTCCGCCCGCATCGCCGAGGATCTCGGCTTCGAGCTCGGCATGTTCGCGGGCTCCACGGCGTCGCTCACCGTGCTGGGCGCGCCCGACCTGATCGTGCTCACCCTGTCGGAATTCGCCGGCCAAGCCTACCGCATCAACCGCGCCGGCAACCTTCCTTTGATGGTCGACGCCGATCACGGCTACGGCAATGCGCTGAACGCCAGGCGCACCGTCGAGGAGCTGGAGACGGCGGGCGTCGGCGGCCTCAGCCTCGAGGACACCGACCTGCCGACGCCGTTCGGCACCGACAAGCCGCGCCTGATTTCGATCGCCGAGGGAGTCGGCAAGATGAAGGCGGCGCTCGCCGGACGCCAGGATCCGGCTCTGTGCATCGCCGGCCGCACCAGCGCGATCGCGATCAGCGGGCTGGACGACGCCATCGCCCGCGGCAAGGCCTACGAGCAGGCCGGCGTCGATGCCCTGTTCTTCGTCGGCGTCCGCACCCGCGCCGAGCTCGACGCGCTCTCCGCCGCGACCCGCCTGCCGCTGATCCTGGGCGGCGTGTCGGGCGAGCTCACCGACCGCGACTACCTCGCCGCGCGCCGGGTCCGCATCGCCCTGCAGGGCCACCAGCCCTTCGCCGCCGCGGTCAAAGCCATCCACGACACGCTGAAGGCGCTGCGCGACGGCACGCCGCCCGGCAAGCTCGCCGGCATCGCCGACGCCGAGCTGATGAAGCGCGTCACCCGCGATGCCGACTACACGCGCTGGACGAAGGACTTCCTCGCGTAGACGGTCTCCCCTCGAGCTGCCTGTAGCCGTCGGGCAGGATCATTCGAGGCGCATCGGCTCGGCGGGGCGAGCGACGCCGGCCGATCCAAGCGCCTCGACATCGGCATTGGTGAGCCCGATTTTCCGGCTTGCTTCCGAGAGGGCCGTGCCGAGCCGCAGTCGGCCCTCGGGGCGCACGGCGGCTTCCAGGATGGCGCGCATTTCCGCTTCAGTACTGCGATTGTGCTGCGCCGCTCTGACCTTGAGGGCGCGGTGCGCCTCGTCGGAGAGGTTGCGGATGGTGACGGCGGCCATGATGACTTCTCCCGTGGCTTGGCTGCGACGCGTAGGCCAAGCGCGTTCCTGGCAGAAGGCTGCTGCTCAAGCTGCCCGCAGCCGAACGTGGACCCTGCTCCCGGTCGCCTCGGCGTAGCGTAACAGGGTCTTGGTGCTGGGAAGCGTTTGACCGCTCTCCAGGCGAGCAATCGTCGATTGGCTGGTCCCCATGCGGACGGCCAGCTCGGCCTGGGAAAATCCGGCTCGCCGGCGAGCACGCAGCAACTCGGCGGCAATCTCGAACTCCGGCGCGAGCGCGTCGTACTCGGCCTTGACCTTCGGGTTGGCGAGCAGGCGCGTCTTCAGCTTCTCGAACGGGATCGTCATACAATGTCTTCCGCGAGGGCGGAGATCTCGGCGGCCACGATCTCGTTCAGAATTTCGACACGCCAAGTCACCTCCATACGTGTATCTCATTTTTGCGATTGAACCAAGCGTCCGCTGCCCGCTCACCGCTGCAGCGGGCGTGCCATCTCCGGCATGCGCAGCGTGGCGAGCAGGGCCAGGAAAGCGGTCGCCATCATGTACCAGGCCGGCGCGAAATCGTCGGCGGTGCGCGCGACCAGCCAGGTCGCGACCCACGGCGCCGTGCCGCCGAACAGGCCGAGGCAGAGATTGTAGGCAATGCCGCCCGCGCTGCAGCGCACGCGCGCCGGCACCAGCTCGACCATGACCGCGATGGTGAGCGACCAGCCGACGCCGTTGATCAGGGCGAAGCTCATCTGGGCGAAGACCACCCAGGCGAGGCTCGGCTGATGCATCGCCCACCACAGCGGCCACGAGGCCACGAGCCCGGCGAGGGCGACGAGCAGCATCAGCGGCCGCCGGCCGTAGCGGTCGGCGAGATGGCCGGCGCAGGGCGCGACGACGACCTGCAGCGCCAGCGCCAGCGTCGTGATGTCGAGCGCCTGGGCGGTGGAGAAGTGCATCCGCTCGACCAGCCAGGACGAGGCATAGACGAAGCACATGTAGAAGGTGACGGCGACCGGCAGCACCAGGCAGACGATCATGCCGATCACGCGGTAATGGTGGCGCAGCGCCTCGACCACGGGCAGCGCCGATTTGCCTTCTGCCGGCAGCGGCGACTCCGACAGGCTGCGGCGCGTCGCCAGGACATGGACGGCAATGACGGCGCCGAGGAGGAAGGGGATGCGCCAGCCCCATTCGGCCATCGCCGCCTCGCCGAGGACGGTGCCGACCAGGGCACCCACGCCCGAGCCCAGCAGGAAGCCGAGATTGCAGGCCGCCATCACCCAGCCGCCGACCAGGCCGCGCCGGTCCGCCGGCGCCTGCTCGACCAGCAGCACGGCCGAGGTGCCGTACTCGCCAGCCACCGAGATGCCCTGCAGGGCGCGCAGCACCAGCAACAGCACCGACGCGGCGGCGCCGATCTCGGCATGCCCGGGCAGCACGGCGATGCCCAGGGTGGCGGCGCCCATCAGCGCCATCGACAGGGTGAGGGTGGGCTTGCGGCCGATGCGATCGCCGAGATGGCCGAACAGCACGCTGCCGAGCGGCCGCGCGAAATAGCCCACCGCCATGGCGCCGTAGGCCGCCAGCAGCGAGGTCACGGGATCGCCGGAGGGAAAGAACACCCTGCCGATCAGCGGCGCCATGAAGCCGTAGACGGCGAAGTCGTACCATTCGAGGACGTTGCCGACGGCGCCGGCATAAACCTGCCTGTGCCACATGCTTTCAGGTCGACGTCTGCGCAGGCCCCGCGCCGACCGGCGTCCCGCAACGCAGGCACTTCGGCGTGAACGGGTTTCGCCGTGTCCAGGTCCACCAGAAGAAGCGCCCGCACCGGGGACAGCGAAAGGCGGCCATCCAGAGCATCGACGAGGCGAGCAACGCCATCCACGTGCCGGCGACGGAGACCTGGATCGGGCCTTCGGGGAAGAGGCGGACCAGACCCACGACCGGCAGGCAGGCGAGGACGAGCATGCCCAGGGTCCATCGTCTCGTACGCAGGCTGCGCCATGCCGCAGCGTAGCGCTCGGCCTCGCCCGGAGCGGCCGAACCATCCTCTGTCGCCATGGATCGACTATCGTCGTGCCCCCTTGCGCCGTCCACTGTTGCCGACCGGGGGATGGGGCGCGGCCGGAGGAACGACGCTCCGGGCCGTGCTAGGGTCGGCGTCGGGACCCACCCCACCGGAAGGCCGCCCCGAGGACGACATGCCCCGCTCGTTTGCGCCCGATATCGCGCCGACGCAGCGATTGCGACATCCCGAGCGCCTGCTGGCGCTGCTGGCCGCTGCGGTGCTCGCGCTGGCGATCGTGGTCTCGATCGTCGTGCTCGTGGCGACCGACGAGCTGGGCTGGGGCGCGCCGCGCTGGAGCTATTTCCTCTACCTCGGCGGTCTCGTGGCGGCGGGTGCGCTGCTGGTGCGCAGGCCGCGACTCGCGGCGGTTGCGCTGGGGCTCGCGACGGTCGACCTGTGCCTGGGCATCGGATCGCTGTGCCTGAGCAGGGCCGGGCTGGCCCACAGCGCCCTGCTGCCGGGCCGCTACGACGATCCGCCGCGCTTTCAGTGGCATCCGCTTCTGCAGGCGGTTCCGATCCCGTCGATCCAGCGCAGGGTCGTTCATCTCAGCGTCGGGCACAGACCCTCGATGTTCTTCTCGACCTCGACGGGCAGATCCTCGTGGTGGACCACGACGGGGAGTACTGGGTGCGGTTCGTCGTGACGCGGGTGCCGCGCTCACCCTTCATGGGGCGGATGGCGAGCGGCTGCTCGGGTTCGACAATGCCCATCCAGTTGCAAGGCAGAAGCGCGGTCAACCCCAGGACCATCGGCACCGGCTGCGGACGACCAAGGCTTACGAGTACCGTGACGCGGCAACCTTGCTCGCTGACTTTTGGACAGCGGTGGACGCAATCTTGCGCGAGAGAGGAGTGATCCCATGACGACGCTGAAGGTGGGCATTGCCAGTTACGAGGAGATGAAGGCCCGCACTATGGCCGTGGCGCGCGGCAAGCGTCGCGTCTTGCGCGACGAGCCAAGGGTCTGGTTCACCTCGACCGAGTCGTTTGCCAAGGTACTGTCGGCCGGCAATCGCGACCTCTTGCGCGTGATCGCCGAGAAAGCGCCCGGCTCGCTCGATGAGCTGGCCCGCATCACCGGCAAGGCCAAGTCCAACCTGTCGCGCACCTTGCGAACAATGGAAGGGTACGGCCTGGTTAGGCTTGAACGCGGCGAGCGTGGCCGCATCACGCCCAAGGTGATGCACGACCGGGTGGAGCTGGACCTGCCGCTCACGCTGTCGCGTGAAGCAAGTTGAACCATGACCGCTTGGACGAGAGCGGTGTAGAGCAGAACTCGGTGCTGCCGGGAAGGCCGCTGACCGGATCGGGATAGGTCGTGACGCCGAGCCGGTTGAAACCGTCGTACTGGAAGGTCGTCTTGTTGCCGTTGGCGTCGGTCAGGCTGGCGAGCTTGCCGTCGCCCGTCCAGCTCTGCGTGAGGCGGGCTCGGTCGGCGCGGCGGGGTCCCGGATCTCCGGGTTGAAGGTCTGGAGCGGCCGGCCCACCGCGTCGTAGGTGAACCTCGTGATGCGGCCCATGGCGTCGGTGAGGGCGACCTGGCGGTCGAGCAGGTCGTAGGCGTAGCGGGTGACGTTGCCGCTGGCGTCGGTTGTGGTCTCGGGCTTGCCGGTCGGCGTCCAGGTGGCGCTGGTGGTGCGCAGCACCGTGCCGGCGCTGCTCTGCTGGACCTGCAGCAGGCGGCCGTCGGCGTCGAAGCTGTTGGTGGTGACGATGCTGCCGGGCGCGGCGCTGGTGCCGGGCGAGATGGTGGCGAACAGCCGCCGGCCGGCATCGTGCTGCAACGCGTGACGTTGCCGTTGGGATCGGTCAGCGCGACGACGTCGCCCCGCTCGTCGTAGCTGTAGAGCGTCGTGCGATTGAGCCGGCCCGGCCCGGCATCCTCGACCATCGAGAGCCGGTTGCCGGCCTGGTCGTAGGCGAAGGCGGTGACGGTGCCCATCGGGTCGGTGATCGAGGCGACCTGGCCCAGCGCGGTGTAGGTGTAGCGGGTGCGCGGCGCGATGCCGCCGTGATATCCAGTATCGGACATCTGGATATCTGCAAAGAAGGCGCCCCATGGTATCGCGGGGCATCTCCGACATGGCGGCATCGATCCTCGAGCGTCGTCGCCTTCATGTCCCGAGCGACCTTCCAAAGGCCTGCCTCAACCATCCGTCGCGTCGCGGCGGCACCCGGTGGGAGACTCCGCCTGCGCGAAAGGCGCGCTCGTTGCGCTCGAGCACGGCGCTGGTGCTGAAGGTTTGCTCGAACCGGCCAAGGCACGCCTGGCGCTTGCGCTGAAGCAGGGCGTCGGACGCCATCAGGGGACGCAATCGCGCCATCAGGTCCTCGCAACTGCCGTTGGCGAACACGAGCTCGTCGTCGCCCACGATGTCGACCGGCGCGGTGCCGGTGGCGACGACCGGGACGCATCCCTCCCGCATGGCCTCGATCGCGACCATGCCGAAGGGCTCGAAGGCGGAAGGCATGATCAGGATCCTGGCTCGGCGATAGGCCTCCTGCACCGCGTCGGGGGCGAGCCGGCCGAAGTAGCGCACCTGTTCCCGCAGCGCGTCGGGGACGAGACCGCGACAATACTCCCAGGTCGTCATCCCGAGCGTCGTCGAGTGGTCGGCGCCGACGACATGGAGTCGCCAGGCAGGGAACTCGGCTGCGACACCGACGAAGGCCTGGACGGCGAGGTCGGGTCGCTTCACCCCGAGCATCATGCGGCCGACGAACAACAGCACGTTGTCGCGCGATGCCCCAGCCGCGCGACTAGTTCCCGCACCAGGGGCGATGAAGTGCGGAATGATCGCATCCGCGACCGGCGCGCCGAAATCTTCCTGGACCGCGGCATCGATGGAGGACGATGGCGCGATGCGAAGCCCGGCGGCGTGGATCGCCTGCTTCTCCAGAAGGCGGACCCAGTCCGAGACCGGCCATTCGGCGGCGCCGCGCTTCGCGAAGGTGTGGTACGCTCCCTGGTAGCGCGTGACCGTCACGGCGCCAGCGGGCCGGCTGGCATTGATCAGCGCATTGACGGCAAGGTGCTCGTGGCCCTCGATGACGTCGAACGGCTTCGCGGCGTGCCGGGCCTGCACCGCTTCGAGCATCCGCGCTGCGAGGCTGTACACGAAAACGCCGAGATCCGGATTGCCGCCGGTGTCGCCCGGCGTCTCGGGCCCGGTGAGGTCCTGGCGTACCAGCAGCCGGTGCACCAGGACGCCGTTCTCGCGGTCGCTCGCGGTCGCCGTCAGCGCCTGGCAGAAGACTTCAACCTCGTGACCCGCTCCCGCCAGGGCGCGCGCAAAGCTCGCGTAGAAAGATCCGATGCCACCCCAGTCCGTCTCCGGAGGATACTCGCGGGTCACCAGCGCGATACGCAACGTCCCGGCCGATCGTGCTCCGGTCATCGGTCACTACTCCTTGTATCGCTCGAGAAGCGAGGTGCCGCTTGGGCGAGGCCGGCTGCGCTCTATCCGGCGTCCCTTCATGAGGGGAACGAGAGAGGGGAGAATATCGCAGCCACACGTGGCCGTGGCGGTTGCCGTGGCGTCCTCGTTGGTACGTCATGCTCGAAATGTTGTTGGCTCACGGATCTGTCGTGGTGTCGCACAGGGTGGACGTTGCGTCACCCGGGCGGCGAAGATCACCAAGGTGCCGGCGGCGGGCGGTGTCACCGCCAGCGCCGGGTCTCATTCCATTGACGTCGGTCGTGGTCTCGATCTCGCCGGTCGGCGTCCTGGTGGCGCCGGTGGTGCGCAGCACCGCGCCGGCGCTGCACTGCTCGACCTGCAGCGGGCGGCCGTCGGCGTCGTAGCTGTTGGAGGTGACGATGCCGCCGAGCGCGGCACTGGTGTGCCGGGCGAGGTGGTGGCGAAAAGCCGCCGGCCGGCATCGTGCTGCGAGCGGGTGACGTTGCCGCTTGGATCAGTCAGCGCGACGACGTCGCCCCGTTCGGCGTAGCCACGGAGCGTCGAGCGGTTGAGCCGGCCCGGCCCGGCCCGGTATCCTCGACTATCGACAGCCGGTTGCCGGCGGCATCGTAGGCGAAGGCGGTGACGGTGCCCATGGGGTCGGTGATCGAGGCGACGTTGCCGATGGCCGGGTCGTAGGTCATGGGACGCTGCCTCATTGGTGCGGTCCGCGGAAAGCACCGCCTCATTGTGAGATTCGTCCCCTGGCGGCAAACAGGTCGAGGTGGTCGATTCCGGATTGCTGGTACTCGGCCATGACCGGCGCGGCGGTCTCATGGAGGGTGGCCGATCCATCGGGACCGATGACGCCCACCGCGTAGCCCTTGCCGATGATGTATTGCAGGAAGTCGGCGCCTGAGATGCCCGATCCATATCGCAGCATTCCCGGCGCGAACTCGAAAGCGAGCATCGGAGAACAGCGGTCGATGGTGCGCTCGAATCCTCTGAGGGCGCGATACTCGCTGCCTTCAATATCGAGCTTGATGAAGTCGACCCGCTCATCCTCCCCGACAAGTGAGTCCAGACGGACCTGACAGACAATGGCCGCCTTGGAAAGGTCGCCCTGCGCATCTCCCAAGGGCGTTACCACTCCGTTCGAGAAAGGGGCGTCGAGCTTCAGAGGGGCGAAGGTGTCGCCAGCGGCAGCCGGTATGATTGTAAGATTCGCGACCTTGTTGTGCCGCCGAGCGATCTCCAGCAGGCGAACATTCGAGGTATTGGGTTCGATGGCCCAGACATGGCCATCTGGCCCGACGCAGGCGAGGGCGAGCCCCGTAAAGTATCCAATGTTGGCTCCTACATCGAACACTCGCATACCGGGTTTGAGATTGCGCCGGAAAGCCGCGGATACGTTCGGCTCGTAAGCGCCGCCAAGAACGTGGATGCCTACATCGATATCTCTCGGGTTTACTGCGACCGCGATACCGTCCACGTCGGCAAAGCTGAAGTCGCCATCGAGCGAGGCAAGCAGCCCGCGATCCTGAAATGTCTTTCCGCCGACGAAAAGACGGACCACTTCCTCGAGGGGACGGCCGGCGTGAGAGCTGTAGCCGGACCATTCCTCGGGATTCGGTGGTCGGCCCATCAATAAACGAAAGCACGCCCTGATATCGTCATGCGTTGCAAGGCAGCCCGGTGGGCTCTGAGTGTCGACCTGACCGAGCCAACGTCGAAGAAATGTCGGCATTGGCTTTGCACCCGTGACGCCGGTCGCCTTGGCGGGCGTCGTCTTCAGCGTTTTGTGAATGCGCACGAAGTCATAGTGCATGAAGTAGATCGCCGTCGCGGGCAAGCTGAAGCGCTATCACATTCTGGTATGTGGGGATGCTGGTCGAGCCGCTCGGGCAGCCCGGCCCCGTAGGGCCGGTCGTCGCGAAGCAGAACGGAGAATGGACGGCGTAGGATACTCTGTGGCGGCACCGGCCCACCCGTTCCCTGCTGCCGCGGGGCGGGCGTTTCATATGGGTTGGCCGCGCGCCAGGCCGGCTGGCCCTTCTGTCCGCTCGTGCGATGTCGCGACGGCGGGTGTGATCGGCAAGTCCGATTGCACGGACGATGGTGGCTGCAGAACGGAGCCACCCCGGCTGTCCCCGCTGCCCGCTCGTGTGATCTCATGATAGCGGGTGGCCAAGTCCGCGCGATTCGAAGGACATCACCGTGATCGCCACGACCGACGCAAGCCGACCCATCGCCGACGCAACGCCAATCCGGTGCGTCACGGCCAAGCCCATGATTTCAAAGGCCGATGACGCAAAGACGCAAGTGACGCAAGAGTCCGGGCCTGATTTCCGCGGCCGCCCCGGAAAGGGCAGGGCATTCGCATTTGCCACAAAGCCTCCGTCATCCCGACCGGAGCCGCGCGCAGCGAGGCGCAGTGGAGGGACCTTTCTTGTTGATGCTGCGAGAAGAGAGGTCCCTCCACTCCGCCTCGCTGCGCGCGGCTCCGGTCGGGATGACGGAGTTTTTGTCCATAGGCGAATGCCCTGCCGGGAAGGGAAGGAGACTCCGCGCCGGAGCGGGTATCGGATGACTGCGACCGCAAGACCGCGCCTGCGACCGCACCAGCCTCGCCGAACGGTCTCTTGCGGTCGCGCCAACCCCTTGATTCCAAACGATGCGACCGCAAGCGACCGCACCGACCGCAAGAAAAGACCATCGATTTACTTTGTGGTTCTGCGGCGCTTGTGGCCATCATCGATCGAGGCTTTTGGCGGCTACGCCGCCGCGCATGCGTCGCAGTCGTGCACGGCCGCCGGCTCAGTCGGCCGGGACCAGGGTCACGGCGACGCCGTAGGAATGCGACTCCCCGCCCAGGATGACGCCGCGCAGCGGGCTCACGTCGGAGAAGTCGCGGCCCCAGGCGACGGCGACGTGGTCCTCGCTCACCACCAGGTCGTTGGTCGGGTCGAGATGGACCCAGCCCGCCGCCTCGCCGCACCACACCGCGACCCAGGCGTGGCTGGCGTCGGCGCCGCGCAGCGCGATCTCGTCCTTCGAGCGGATGGTGCGGATGTAGCCCGAGACGTAGCCCGCGGCGAGGCCGTGGGCGCGCAGGGCGGCGATCTGGACGTGGGCGAAATCCTGGCAGACGCCGGCCTTGCCGGCGAACACCTCGGCGAGCGGCGTGCTGATGTCGGTGGCGCCGGGGTGGTACTCGAAGTCGGCCTTGATGCGCCGGGTGAGCTCGCGCGCCGCCGCGAGGATTGGCCGGCCCGGCGTGAAGGAGGGGGCGGCGTAGGCCTTCAGCGCCTCGACCCCGGGCACCAGCGGCGAGTCGTGCACGAACTCGGCCGCCTCGACCGGCGCCGGGAAGCCCTGGCCGTCGAGCGCGGCGCGGATCGCCTCCCACGGCGGCGTCGCCTCGAACGGCGGCGGCTCGGGGAAGCGCACGTCGACGGCGGCGCGCACCTCGATGTCGAAGCGGGTGTGCGGCTTGTCGATTCGATAGATGTCCATGTGGTTGCCGAAATGGTCGACATGCTGGATCGCCATCGCCGGCATCGGGTTGGTGGCGATGCCGATCGAGTCGACCGACTGGCCGGGGAAGGCGCGGGCGCGCAGATGGGCGATGTGGTGCGCCGAGTCGACGCTGCTGGCGTAGCTGTAGGTCGTGCGATGGGAGAGCAGGTACTTCATCGCCGGGTTCCGTCACGCCGTCGACGAGCCGACGGCCTGGGCCGCCGCGACGTGGCTGAAATACGCGCGGGTGATCGCCTCGGAGATCTGCTCCAGGCGCTGCTCGGTCTCGGCCGCGATGTCGCGCAGCATGGCGAGCGCCAGGCCCTCGTGGCGCCACGCCCGCTCGTCGCCGGCGAACTGCTGCACGGCGCCCTCGAGATCCTGCTCGAAGGTCTGCGGCAGCGCCGGCACCTGCACGCCCGAGGCGTGGCCGAGGAACTCGAGATGCTGCTCGACAGCGCGCAGCTGGAAGACCAGCGAGCGCGGGTTGCTGTCGTCGAGCATCACCAGGTCGAGCACCGGCGCCGGCTGGAGCTGCCCGAGATAGCGCGTGCGGTAGGTGATCGTGCTGTCGCACAGCTCGAGCGCGAGGCGCATCGAGGCGTCCCAGTCGATCGGCGACTGGGCGAAGGCACCGAGCGCGCCGGTGGCGATGTACTGGCCGCGCTCGAGCCGGCGGCCGAGATCGAGGAAGCGCCAGCCGGTGCCGCGCGTCATGTTCTCCTGGGCGAGGCCGGACAGCACGGCGACGAAGCGCACGATGTCGTCGAGCGCGGCGAGCAGGGGATCGAGATTGCCGCGCGCCGCCAGCAGGCTCTGGCGCAGCTCGGTCATGCCCGGCCCGATGGCGGTGATCATGTCGACCGAGAAGCGGTCGCGCATGGCGCTGGCCAGGCGATGGATCGATTCGAGCGCGCCGGCGAGCCCGCGATTCTCGGCGGCGACGGCGGCGAGGCCCTGCTGGAAGGCGGCGCTCTCCGGCGCCGACAGGGCGGCGCCCTGCGGCATCAGGTTGGCGTTGCTGAGCAGGCGGCCGAGCAGGCGCAGCTCGACGGCGTCGCGCGGGCCGACGGCGCCCTGGGCGACGCGGTTGACGGTGGTGCGCAGCAGGCGGGCGTCGCCGTCGAGCCGCTCGATGTAGCGGCCGAGCCAGAACAGGTTGTCGGCGACGCGGCTCTGCAGGTCGGCGCCGCCGCCGCGCTCGACCGCGAGCTGGTGGAAGCGGCGGGCCGGCGGCAGCTGCACGTCGGCGCTGTCCTCGGTCAGCACCCAGACGTCCTTCAGGATGCCGTTCAGCCGGCCGAGCGAGGCGAGGCAGGTGTCGCCCGTCGGCTCGCGCGCCAGGCCGCCCGGCAGCACGCGGTAGGAGGTGCCCTCGGCGCTGGCGAAGACGCGCAGCACCACGGCGGCGGGCGCGAGGCTCTTGCCGTCCCAGCGCGGGCTGAGCGAGGGCGCCACCGGGTACTGGGCGACGAAATGGCCGGGATGGGCGCGGATGCGGGCCAGCAGGGCGGCGTGCTCGGGCGGGTCGAGCATGCCGACGACGATCGGCTCGCGATCCTGGCCGAGACAGGGCCGCACGATCATCAGGTCGATGTTGGCCAGGGCGAAGGCAAGGGCGGCCGGCTCGCCCAGCCACCACACGTCGAGCGACGGCAGCTCGAGCTTCTGGCCGAGCAGATGCTCGCCCAGCCTGTCGAGGAAGGGAACCAGGGCCGGCGTCTCGGCGAGGCCCGAGCCCAGCGCGTTGGCGAGCGCGATGTGGCCGTCGCGCGTGGTCTCGACCAGGCCGGTGATGCCGAGGGCGGAGTCGGCGCGCAGCTCGAGCGGGTCGGCGAACGAGCTGTCGAGACGGCGCAGCAGCATGTGCACCGGCCGCAGCCCGGCCAGGGTCTTCATCGAGACCGCGCCGTCGCGCGCCACCAGGTCACCGCCCTCGACCAGCGGCACGCCGAGCGCGCGCGACAGGTAGACATGCTCGAAGTAGGTCGCCGACAGCGAGCCCGGCGTCAGCACCGCCATGTTGGGGTTGTCGATGCCGGCCGGCGCCAGGGCGAGCAGCGAGTCGTGCCAGCGCTCGACGAACGGCCGCAGATGGCGCACCGGGATCGAGCGGAAGGCCTCGGGCAGGCTGCGCGCCAGCACGCGGCGCATCTCCAGCGCATAGGCGATGCCGGAAGGCATCTCGGTGTGATCGGCCAGCACGTGCCAGCGGCCGCTGCCGAGCCGCACCAGGTCGACGGCGTAGTGAGCCAGCCGGTGGGCCGGCGTCGCGCCGTCGACGACCCGGCAGGGTCGCAGGAAATGCCGGTTGGCGTGGACCAGCATGGGCGGCACCAGGCCCTGCTTCAGCAGAGTCTGCGGGCCGTAGAGGTCGGCCAGGATGGCGTCGAGCAGGCGGGCGCGCTGGGTCACCCCGCTCTCGATCATCGACCACTCGTCGGGCGTGATCACGAAGGGCAGCGGGTCGAGGCTCCAGCGCGGCGCTGCGCGGTCGTCGAGCAGGTTGACCGTCGCGCCCGATTCCGCGAGCTGGCGGCGCGCGCTCTCGACCCGCTCGCCGAGCCCGCCGGGCAGCGAGCGGATGACGCTCAGGATGCCTTGCCAGTGATAGCGGATCGACTTCTGGCCGGTGACCAGCTCATCGTAAGCGCTCGCCGGCGAAGAAGTGAGGCCGCGCAGGGACTCCATGGACCTGTGGGGAAAAGGAAGGAGCCGCTAGGCTCGCATGAGCCGAGGGTGGGGTCCACCGCTAGAAACCGCGCACATTTTTCATTCCCCCTCCCTGCGCGCAGCGCGGGGAGGCGACGTCACGCCCCGCTCCCCCTCCCTGCGCGAAGCGCGGGGAGGTGCCCCGTCATACGGGGCGGAGGGGTCGAGAGCCGCAGTCGAGACATGACCCATGCTCGATGCCTGCGTGTGTCGCCCATGACCCCTCCGCCCCCTTTCGGGGGCACCTCCCCAACGCAAGCGTTGGGGAGGGGGACATGAGTCACGCATCATTCTCCCTCCCTGCGCGCAGCGCGGGGAGGTGCCCCGTCATACGGGGCGGAGGGGTCGAGAGCCGCAGTCGAGACATGACCCATGCTCGATGCCTACGCGTGTTGCCTACGACCCCTCCGCCCCCTTCGGGGGCACCTCCCCAACGCAAGCGTTGGGGAGGGAATATGAGTTACACCCTCCGAGCGTCGTTCCCCCTCCCCGCGCGAAGTGCGGCGAGGCGACGTCGCGCCCATTCCCCCTCCCTGCGCGAAGCGCAGGGAGGGGGACAGGACATGACCTACGCGCGCCGCAGATCCAGCGTCAGCGGATGCTCGGGGTTGTCGAGCGCGCGGGGCTCCGGGGTCTCGCCGGACGAGTGGCCGATCGGGAAGAAGCGGGCGCGGCGGCGGGCCTCGGCCTCGTTGGCGTTGACCGGCATGCGGTCGTAGCTGCGGCCGCCGGGATGGGCGACGTGATAGGTGCAGCCGCCGACCGAGCGGCCGCTCCAGGTGTCGTAGAGGTCGAACGTCAGCGGCGCATGCACGGCGATGGTCGGATGCAGCGCGTTGGTCGCCGGCCAGGCGCGGTAGCGCACGCCGGCGACGTACTCGCCGGCGGTGCCGGTGGCGCGCAGCGGCAGGCGCCAGCCGTTGCAGGCGACGACGTGACGGCGGTCGTTCAGCCCTTCGACCTTGACCTGCAGGCGCTCGACCGAGCTGTCGACGTAGCGCACCGTGCCGCCGCCGCCCGGCTCCTCGCCCAGCACGTGCCACGGCTCGAGCGCATGGCGCAGCTCGACCTCGATGCCGCGCTGCGCCATGTCGCCGATATGCGGGAAGCGGAACTCGAAGTGTGGCGCGAACCATTCCGGCGCGAACGGGTAGCGCGACTCGCGGAGATCGGCCAGCACCTCGCCGAAATCCTGCCAGACGAAGTGCGGCAGCATGAAATCGTCGTGCAGGCGCGTGCCCCAGCGGCTGAGCGGCCGCTCGTAGGGCCGGTCCCAGAAGCGCGCGACCAGGCCGCGCAGCAGCGCCTGCTGGGCGACGCTCATGCGCCAGTGCGGCGGCATCTCGAAGGCGCGCATCTCGAGCAGGCCGCGCCGGCCGGCGGCGACGTCCGGCGTGAACAGCTTGTCGATGCAGAACTCGGTGCGATGGGTGTTGCCGGTGGCGTCGACCAGCAGGTTGCGGAACACGCGGTCGACCAGCCACGGCGGCGCCTGCTTGCCGGGCTCGATCTGGCGGAAGGCGATCTCGAGCTCGTGCAGGGCGTCGTTGCGTGCCTCGTCGACGCGCGGATGCTGGCTGGTCGGGCCGATGAACAGGCCGGAGAACAGGTACGACAGCGACGGATGGTTGAGCCAGTAGCCGAGCAGGCTCTTCAGCAAGTCGGGCCGGCGAAGCAGCGGGGACTCGCTCGCCGTGGGGCCGCCCAGGGTGACGTGGTTGCCGCCGCCGGTGCCGGTGTGGCGGCCGTCGATCATGAATTTCTGGGCGCCGAGCCGCGTCGTGCGCGCCTCCTCGTAGACGATCTCGGTCTTGTCGACGACCTCGCGCCAGTCGGCCGAGGGATGGATGTTGACCTCGATCACGCCGGGATCGGGCGTGACGCTGAAGTGGCTGAGCCGCGGATCGCTGCCCGGCGGCGGGTAACCCTCGATGAAGACCGGCTGGCCGAGCTCCTCGGCGGTGTCCTCGACCGCGGTGACCAGGTCGAGATAGTCCTCGGTGCGCTCGGTCGGCGGCATGAAGACGAAGAGATGGCCGTCGCGCGGCTCGAAGGCGATGGCGGTGCGCACGATGTGGCTGGCAGAGCCGCCGACGCCGGGACGCGGCGCAAGATCGGGCGCCAGCGCGCGGCGCCATGCCTCGCGGCGGGCCTCGCCGTCGGGCTCGCCGTCGTAGCGGTTGGGCATGCCGGGCACCTGCTGGCGCAGCACCGGGGCGCGGCGGAAGGCGTCGAGCGGCGGCAGGTCGGGATGCGGCGCCATCGGGTCGGGCTCGACCATGGCGTCGACATCGCCCGGCGCCGCCCAGGGCAGCGAATCGAGCGGCAGGCGGTAGCCGAGCGGCGAGTCGCCGGGGATCAGGTAGCACTTCTCCGTGCGCAGGAACCACGGGCCGCTGCGCCAGCGGCCGCGTCCGTTGGTCTCGCGCTGCACCGGGAGAACGGTGCCGACGGCGGTCTCCAGCCCCTTCTCGAAGATGCGGGCGAGACGCTCGCGCTCCATCTCGTCCTTCACCCTGGCGGCGTCGACGGTGACGTTGCTGGGCAGGCGGCGCTCGCGCCACAGGTAGTACCAGGTGTCCTCGAAGGCGCCGAACAGGTAGCTCGGATCGATCTGCAGCCGTTCGGCGAAGGCGCGTGCGAAGCGCTCGGCGATCTCCGGCGTGGCGCCGGCCGGCTTGGCCTCCAGGGCATAGAGCTGGGGATCGCGCCAGATCTTCTCGCCGTCGCGCCGCCAGTAGCAGCCGAGCGCCCAGCGCGGCAGCTGCTCGCCGGGATACCATTTGCCCTGGCCGAAATGGAGCAATGGCCCGGTCGCGAAGCGGTTGGCGAGCTTGCGGAACAGCACGCCGGCGAGGCGGCGCTTCTCCGGCCCCAGCGCCAGCGTGTTCCATTCAGCGCCGTCCATGTCGTCGATCGACACGAAGGTCGGCTCGCCGCCCATGGTGAGCTTGAGGTCGCCGCTCGCGATGTCGCGCTCGACCGCCTCGCCGACGGCCAGGAGCTCGGTCCACTGCTCCTCGGTGTAGGGCCTTGTGGTGCGCGGCGTCTCGCGCACGCGCCGAACCGTCATCTCGTGATGGAACTCGACCTCGCACTCGTCGACCGCGCCCTCGATCGGCGCGGCACTCGACGGCTCGGGCGTGCAGGCGAGCGGGATGTGGCCCTCGCCGGCCAGCAGGCCCGAGGTCGGGTCGAGGCCGATCCAGCCGGCGCCCGGCAGGTAGATCTCGCACCAGGCATGCAGGTCAGTAAAATCGTGGGTCGGCCCCTCGGGACCGTCGAGCGGCTTCTCGTCGGGCGTGAGCTGGATCAGGTAGCCCGAGGCGAAGCGCGCGGCGAAGCCGAGATGGCGCATGATGGTGACCAGCAGCCAGCCGGTGTCGCGGCACGAGCCCTTGGCCAGCGCCAGGGTTTCCTCGCAGGCCTGCACGCCGGGCTCGAGGCGGACGATGTAGCCGATGTCCTTCTGCAGGCGGGCGTTGATGGCGACGATGAAGTCGACGGTGCGCAGGGGCGTGCGATCGACCTTGGCCAGCCAGGCGGTGAGCCGCGGGCCGGCCGGCTCGAGCTTGCGAAACGGCGCGATCTCCTCGGCGAGCGAGGGATCGTAGACGAACGGCCATTGCTCCGCGGAGGGCTCCAGGAAGAAGTCGAACGGGTTGATCACCGACATGTCGGCGACCAGGTCGACCACGACCTCGAAGCGCTCCGTCTTCTCGGGGAAGACGAGGCGGGCGAGGTGGTTGCCCTGCGGATCCTGCTGCCAGTTGATGAAGTGCGGCTTGGGCTCGACCTCGAGCGAGTAGGACAGCACGCCGGTCCGCGCATGCGGCGCCGGGCGCAGCCGTACCACCTGCGGCCCGAGCGCCACCGCCCGGTCGTACTTGTAGGTCGTCCGATGATGCAACGCGACGTGTATGCTCATGCCGGCGAGCCCGATCTTCGTTCCAGAATAGCCGTAGCAAGTGACATGCCAGTGTCTGGGACACAACTTCCCAGATTCCTCCCCAGCGTCATCGCTGGGGAGACCCCCAGCACGCCGGTGCGCACCACGATGCTGAGAAAATGGCGGCGTTGCTTGACAGAGGCTCATGGCCGGGAGCGCGCCACACGACCGGCCCCTATGAGCGCCACGGAGTGGCGCGCTCCCGGCACACCTCGAGTGCGGCCCATTTTCATAGGTGCCCCCGAGGGGGGCGGAGGGGTCATGGGCCATGATTCATGACCACTCCATCGCGAGGCGTAGTGGAGGACCTTTCTTGCTGCCGCATCCGCAAGAGAGGTCCCTCGACTACGTCGCCCTCCGGGCGGCTCCGCTCGGGATGACGGGGTTCTTGCCGCAGGCGAATGCCCTCCGACGACAGGGCGAGGGACTTGAGATGTGTCCACTCCGTAGCAGCGAAGCTGGGGAGGAGATTTTGAGGTGCGGTCATCTCCCGTTTCAATGGCGCCCCGCCTGTGCTGGATTCCCCCCCATGACCAACTACTTCGATCTCACCGGCAAGGTCGCCCTGATCACCGGCGGCAGCCGCGGGCTGGGCTACCAGATGGCCAGGGCCTTCGCGGCGCACGGCGCCGACCTCTTCATCACCAGCCGCAAGCTCGACGCCTGCGACAAGGTCGCGGCCGAGGTGCGGGCGATGGGGCGCAAGGCGGCGACCCATGCCTGCAACGTCGCCCACTGGCACGAGCTCGAGGGGCTGGCCGATGCGGCCTACGCCGCCTTCGGCAGGGTCGACATCCTGGTCAACAATGCCGGCTCCTCGCCGCTCGCGCCGTCGTCGCTCGAGACGCCCGAGCAGCTGTTCGACCGCATCGTGTCGCTGAACTTCAAGGGCCCGTTCCGGCTGATGTCGCTGATCGGCAGCCGCATGGCGGCGGGCGAAGGCGGCTCGATCATCAACGTCTCGAGCGCCGGCGCCCTGCGCCCGCGGCCGCAGATCGCCCCTTATGCCGGCGCCAAGGCGGCGCTCAACGCGCTGACCGAGGCGTTCGCCTTCGAGTACGGCCCCAAGGTGCGCGTCAACACGATCTCGCCCGGCCGCTTCCTCACCGACGTGTCGAAAGCGTGGAGCGAGGAGCAAAAGCTCAACTCGACGGCCGCGCTCGAGCGCAGCGGCCGGCCCGAGGAGATCGTGACCGCGGCGCTCTATCTCGCCTCGAGCCACTCGAGCTTCACCACCGGATCGCTGGTCCGGGTCGACGGAGGAATTGCCTGATGAAGATGAAAGCCGGTGTCCTGACGGTGTGCGGCGCGCCGCGGCCGTTCGCCAAGAGCAAGCCGATCCATGTCCTCGAGGTCGATCTCGATCCGCCGGGCGAGGGCGAGGTGCTGGTCAAGGTGGGCGGCGGCGGGCTCTGCCATTCCGACCTGTCGCTGCTGAACGGCGACCGGCCGCGGCCGGTGCCGATCGTGCTCGGCCACGAGGGTGCCGGCGAGATCGTCGAGGTCGGCGCCGGCGTGCACGACGTCAAGCCGGGCGACCATGTCTGCTTCACCTTCAACGTGAGCTGCGGCCGCTGCCGGCGCTGCCTCGAGGGGCGGCCCTACATCTGCGAGCGCTCGGTGTCACCGCGCGCCGCCGGCCAGCTGCTGTCGGGCCATCATCGCCTGCACTACGACGGCAAGCCGGTGAACCATCAGTCGGGCGTGTCGTGCTACGCCGAGTATGCCGTGGTCGATCGCGGCTCGGTGGTGGTGATCGACCGCTCCCTGCCGCTCGACATCGCCGCGCTGTTCGGCTGCGCCGTGGTGACCGGCGTCGGCGCGGTGGTCAACACCGCGCGCATCCAGCCCGGCAGCTCGGTGGCGGTGGTCGGCCTGGGCGGCGTCGGCCTGTCCGGCCTGATGGGTGCTGTGCTGGGCGGCGCCGGCCGCATCGTCGCCATCGATCTCAGCGACGAGAAGCTCGGTCTCGCCCGCCAGCTCGGCGCCACCGACACCGTGAATGCCAGGGACGCCGACCATGTCCAGCAGGTGCGCGACCTCACCAATGGCGGCGTCGACTACGCCTTCGACCTCGCCGGCACCATCAAGGCGATGGAGACGGCCTACCTGGTGACGCGCTGGGGCGGCACCACGGTGACCGCCGGCCTGTCGCCGATCGCTGCCGACTTCTCGTTCCGGCAGAGCGCGCTGGTGAGCGAAGAGAAGACCATCAAGGGCAGCTACATGGGCAGCTGCGTGCCGGTGCGCGACATCCCGCGTTTCATCGCGCTCTACCAGCAGGGCAAGCTGCCGGTCGACCGCATGATGAGCGAGCGCATCGGCTTCGACCAGCTGAACGAGGGCTTCGACCGCCTGCAGGACGTGGCCACGGTGCGCCAGGTCCTGGTGCCGCACGGGTGATCGTCAATCTCGCGCTGGCGACGGTGATGGTCGGCCTGACCGTCACCCTCCATTTCTTCGGCCTGCTCGGCCTGCTGTGGGTGCTGCGCGGCAAGGGACATCATCTGCGCGCCCATGTCAGCTGGGTCGGCCAGGGGGCGGCGATCCTGTTCGTCGTCATCGGCCTGGTCGCGGTCATCACGGCGGAAATCTGGCTTTACGCCGCCGCCTACATTGCCGTGGGCGCGCTGCACGATTTCGAGGCGGCGCTCTATTTCTCGACCGCCAGCTTCACGACACTGGGCTACGGCGACGTCGTGCTCGACCAGCGATGGCGCCTGCTCGGGGCCATCGAGGGCGCCAATGGCCTGCTGCTGTTCGGCTGGTCGACCGCCTTCCTGATCTCGGTCACCGGCCGCATGCGAATCCTGGAGCACGATTGGCTGGAGCACGGGGAGCATCGCCCATGACATTGGCCATCGCGGCGGAATCGCCCTTGCAGGACGAGGTGCGGGATCTGGTAGCCGAGCTCAATGCCGCGCTGCTCGCCCTGACGCCACCGGAGTTCTGCTTCCACATGTCGGTCGAGGAGATGGCGGGCGACGACACCACCGTCTTCATCGCCCGCGCCGATGGCAGGGCGGTGGCGTGCGGCGCGCTGAAGCGCCATGCCGGCGGGATCGGCGAGGTCAAGCGCATGTACACGCGGCCCACCCATCGCGGGCAGAGGATCGGCGCGCTGATCGTCGAGCGCATCGAGGCGCTCGCCCGCGCCGAGGGCCTTGCCCGCCTGGTGCTCGAGACGGGCGACCGCCATCCCGCCGCCTGGACGGTCTACGAGCGCGCCGGCTTCACCCGCTGCGGCCCGGTCCTCGACTATCCCAACTCGCAATGGTCGGTGTTCTTCGAGAAGGCGCTCGGGTGAGCCGGGCCTCAGCGGATCTCGAAGCCGAGCTTGGCCAGGGTGGCGCGAAGGCGCTCGCGGCCGTTCATCGCCGCAATCGGGCCCATGCGGGCGAGGACGCGCCGGGTCCAGGACGTCGCCGCCATCTCGTTGCGCGCCGAGAATTTCTCCAGCTCCGCATCGTAGGCGGCGCGGTCGCGACGCTCGGGCGTGGCGTCGTAGCGCTCGCGGTGCAGCACCGTCGATTGCGGCAGGCGCGGCTTGACCTCGTTCTTGGCCTTGGGGTCGGCGTAGCCGACGCAGAGGCCGAACGCGACGAACGATTTCGGCGGCAGGCCGAGCAGCTCGGCGACACGCGCCGGGTCGTTGCGCATGGCGCCAATATAGACGGTGCGCAGGCCGAGCGCGTTGGCGGCGACGACGGCGTTCTGCGCGGCGAGCGCCGCATCGATGCAGGCCACCGTGTAGGTCTCGAGCCAGGGCAGCGTCTCGAGGTCGGCCTGCTCGGCCTGGCTCATCCGCTCGTTGCGCGACAGGTCGGCGATCCAGCAGAGATAGAGCGGGCACTGCTCGATGTGCTTCTGGTCGCCGGCGATGGCCGCCAGCTCCTTGCGCGTCGCCGGATCGTCGACGGTGATCGCCGTCCAGAGCTGCATGTTGGAGCTGGTGGCGGCCGACTGCGCCGCGGCGATCAGGGTCTCGAGCGTGCCGGGCGGCAGCGGATCGGGCAGGAAGCCGCGCACCGAGCGGTGATCGAGCAGGCTGGCGATGGTCTCGTTCCACGGCCCATTGGACGGCGGGTCGCCGGCCGGCGCCGCCGCGCCATAGCGGCGGCTGAGCGCCTCGGCCCGGGAAATCCCGGCGCTGGAAATATCGGTCGTGGGGGTAGTCAACGAGTCCATGCTGCCTTGGCCTGCGGTTTGGCGCGGGTGATCGCGGTCACCAGCGCGAGGAGGATGAAGACGACGACGATCATGAAGATGGCGCGCGGCTCGTGCCGGTCCATCAGCCAGCCATAGAGCAGCGGCGAGGTCATGCCGCCCAGGTTGAAGCCGGTCGAGACGAAGCCGAACACCTTGCCGAACGAGCCGACCGGCGTGACCGCGCGCACCATCATGTCGCGCGACGGCTGGATGACGCCGTTCAATAGGCCGCCCAGCGACATCACGCCGATCAGGATGGCGGCCGGCATGTCGACCCAGGCCATCAGGATCGCCATGGTCGAGGTGCAGGCGAAGCCGATCGCCGCCACCCATTCGTGATGCGGGGTGCGGTCGGCGACGATGCCGCCCAGCAGCACGCCGGCGGCGCTGAACAGCAGGAAGCCGGACAGCGCGATGTTGGCGGCCGAGGCCGGCGTGCCGTGGATCGCGCCCAGGCCGACGACGCTGTAGGTCTGGATGCCGCCATTGGCCATGGCGAGGCAGAAGAAGAACAGCAGGTTGCGCAGGATCGGCCCGCTCAGCAGCAGGTCGAGGCCGACCTTGGTCTCGCCCCCCTTTGTCGAGCCCTGGTCCGGGGCCGCGGGCTTGGGAATGGTCCGCGGCAGCACGCCGCCGGCGACGATGAGCAGCAGCGCCACCGCGAAGGAGAGGCCGGCGGCGAACAGGAAGGCGCCGTGCCAGCCCCACAGCGCGGCGCAGGCCAGCACCATGGCCGGCGTCACGCCCGAGCCGAGATAGCCGGCGAAGGTGTGGATGGAGAACGCTTTGCCGATCTTCCGTGGATCGATGGTGGCCGACAGGATGGCGTAATCGGCCGGATGATAGACCGTGTTGGCGAGGCCGATCAGGGCGTAGGCGATGACGAAGAACCAGTAGCCCGGCAGCACGGCCACCGCGGCAATGGCGACGGCGCCGAGCAAAAGGCCGCCGGTCAGCATCAGGCGCGGGCCGATGCGGTCGACCAGGAAGCCGGCCGGCGTCTGCAAGAGCGCCGAGGCGACGTTGAAGGCGGTCAGCGCGAAGCCGACCTCGATGTAGCTGACGCCGAACGCCTCCTTGACCGGCCCGAAGATCGGCGGCAGCAGCATGATGTGGACGTGGCTGGTGAAATGGGCGATCGCCACCAGGGCGATCACCTTGGCATCGTGCCACTTCTTCGCGGTCGCGGGATCGCTGTCGGCGGCGATGCCGATCGGTTCACTGGTCGACGACATCACTCACTCGTCGACGACATCGACGTTCAGCGTGCCGATGCCGGAGATCTCGACCTCGACCTTGTCGCCCGCCCTCATCCAGAGCGGCGGCTTGCGGCCCAGCCCGACGCCGTCGGGCGTGCCGGTGGCGATGACGTCGCCGGGCTCCAGCCAGGTCACGGTCGACAGGTACTCGATGATGGTGGCGACGTCGAAGATCATGTGGTCGGTGGTGTCGTGCTGCACGACGTTGCCGTTGAGGCGCGTGGTCAGCTCGAGGCGCTGCGGATCGGGGATGACATCGGTCGTGACGAGCCACGGCCCGAGCGGGCCGGTCGCCGGGAAATTCTTGCCGGCGGTCACCGAGTGCTTCTGGAAGTCGCGCACGCTGCCGTCGAGGAAGCAGGTGTAGCCGGCGATCACCGACAGCGCGCGGGCGCGCGGCACGTGGCGGCAGCGCTCGCCGATGATCACGGCGAGCTCGCCCTCGAAATCGAAATCGATCGAGGCGTGCGGCCGCACGATGTCGCCGCCGTGCGCCACCAGCGTGTTGTGCAGGCGCGAGAACACGCTGGGCACGGTCGGCAGCTGGCGCCCGACCTCGCCGACATGGCTCGCGTAGTTGAGGCCGACGCAGAGGATCTTGTCGGGATCGGGAATCACCGGCTGCAGCTCGACGTCGCCGAACGACAGGTCGGCCGATGCGCCCTTCAGCGCCGCCGCCAGCTCGCCCAGCGCCTTGCCGGCGATCGCCTGGCGCAGGCCGGGCCAGCGCGCCGCCGTCCGGGCCGACAGATCGACGATGCCGCCCTCGACGACCGCACCAATCCTGGCCGCGCCCGCATGGCGAAAACTGATCAAACGCATGGCAGAGACCCTCGATCGAAGTGGCCCGTCGAGTAAAGCGAAATCGTCGTGACGGGGGGCCGACTCGACGTCGTGAACTACCCCGCCCGCCTCATCCTGAGGAGCGTCCGAAGGACGCGTCTCGAAGGATGGCAACAAGCAACTTGCCTGAGGCCCATCCTTCGAGACTCCACGCTGCGCGTGGCTCCTCAGGATGAGGTGGGTGGCGTGACCGCGATCGGTTGGTCAGCGCTTCCGTGCCAGCAGCCTCGTCAGCGCCTTCGACAGGCCGATGCTCTCGACCGGCGGCGGCGGGTTGCCGAGGTTGGCCAGCTTCTGCTGCGCCAGGGCCTCGGCTTGCGCGATGGCGCAGGCGACGCCGTCGAGCAGGGGGGCCTCGACCATGGGCTTCAGCCGCGCCGCGAGGCCGGCCAGGCCGGCGCCGCCCAGGATCACCACGTCGGCACCGTCCTCGCGCGCGCAGGCGTTGCAGCCGTCGGCCAGCAGCTGCATCGCGCCTTTCGGGTCGCGCGCAATGTCGGCACCGGTCGGGGTCACGGTGCGCACCGAGGCGAGCCGGCTCGCGAGGCCGCGCTGGGCGACGAACTCCTCGAGCATCTCCTTCCAGCGCTCGCCGCCGGTCACGATCGAGAAACGCTCGCCGATCGCCGAGGCCTGCAGCACCGAGGCGTCGGCCATGCCGACCACCGGCACGGGCGCGATCTCGCGCAGGGCGGCGAGCCCGGGGTCGCCGAAGCAGGCCAGCACGACGGCGTCCCTGGCCCCGCGGTCGCGGGCATAGGCATCGACGGCGGCGTGGCCCGCCACCGCGTAGCCCACGCGCGAGGCAATGTAGCGCGGCCCGAACGCGCCGGTGACGGCGCGCAGCCGCGTGCCCTTGCCGGCGAAGGTCCGCGCGGTCCTCAGGACGAGGCTGGTGATCGAGCGCGTCGTGTTGGGATTGATCAGCAGGATGTCGATCATGGCTGCATGACTTCCTTCAGGCGCTCGACGTCGTGGTTCTCGCCGATCGACAGGGCGCAGATGCGCGAGACGTGAGTGATCGGCAGCTTCGCCTCCCTGGCCCAGGCGACAATCTGCGCCTGCGCCGCCCTGAGGTCCTTCCTGCTGGTGCCGGTGGCGGAAAGCGGCACGCCGGAATCGCGAAGGCAGAGCAGCACGTCGCCCGACAGCACGAAGGCGTCCCAGCCGAGGAAGCGCAGCAGGTACTGTCCGCTGTAGCCGCCCAGCCGCGAGCCGCGCTTGGCCAGCACCTCCAGGAGACCGGCCTGGTCGTCGGCCGGCCAGTCGGCGAGGAACTTGCCGAAGCTGCCGTGCTCCCGGGCGATCTCGCTCACGAACTTGGCGTTCTCGCGCACCGACCTGATCTTCTGCGGATTGCGCACGATGCGCTTGTCGGAGGCGAGCTTCTCCCAGAACTCCCCGGGCTGAAACAGCAGCCGCTTGGGGTTGAAGCCGAGGAACGCCTCCTCGAAGCCCGGCCATTTCTGCTCGATGACGCTCCACACGAAGCCCGCCGAGAAGACGCGGCGCGTCATCTCCGACAGCACGCGATCGTCTGGCAGCTTGGCCAGCGCCTTGTTGTCGGGCTTCCCGGGCATCAGGCTCGCCAGCACCTTGTCGCCGCCTTTGCGCCCGGCGGCGCGCTCGCGGATGCTCTTGAACGAGACCTTGGCCATGGCCATGCAGCCCTCCGTCAGTCGGCAGGGCGTCGCGTCTGACAACATGCACCGTCATCCCGACCGAAGCCGAGCGCAGCGCGGCGCAGCGGAGGGACCTTGTCTTTCTGTCGACATAGAAAGGTCCCTCGACTGCGCCGCCTTTTCGGCGGCTCCGCTCGGGATGACGGAGAAAACGGTGTCTGCGACAGCCCTGCGTCGGTCCGGCCGGCCCTCACTCGAGCCAGCCGTCGAAGAAATCGAACACGCTCGCCTTGAACAGGCCGTGCGCGATCATCGAGAAATGATCGCAGCCCGGGATGGTCACCGCCTTGGCGCCGGCGATGGCGTCGGCCAGGCCTTGCGGCGGGCCGGCCAGCTGGTCGCGGGCGCCGGCAATCACCAGGGTCGGGCGGCGGATCGCCATCAGCGCCTCGCGCGTCAGCTCCGTGCGACCGCCGCGCGAGCAGGCGGCGAGCGCCAGCCGGTCCTCCTTCTGCTCGTCGGCGAAGTGGCGGAAGCTCCTGAGCATCGGGTCGCTGATCTCGTCGGGCGTGGCCGCCTCCATCGCCAGTGCCATGGCGCCGGGCTCGCGCGGCGGGTCGAAGAGGCGGCCGCCGACGCCCGCCACCACCAGGTGGTCGATGCGCGCGCCGTCGACGAGCGCGGCGGTGAGCGCGATGTGCGCACCCATCGAGAAGCCCAGCAGATGGGCGCGCTCGACGCTGGCATGGTCGAGCAGGTTGAAGACGTCGCGCGCCATCGCCGCGCGGTCGTAGAGCGCCGGATCATGCGGCTTGGCGCTTTCGCCGTGGCCGCGGCAGTCGATCGCGAAGCCGCGCAGGCCCTTGGCAACGATGGCGTCGTACCAGCCCATGCGCTTCCAGTTCTCGTAACGGTTGGACGAGAAGCCGTGGACCAGCACCATCGCCTTGCGGGCATCGCGCGGGCCGAATTCGTCGTAGGCGAGGGCTAGGCCGTCGGAGGTGAATTGAGCCATAACTTTCCCTAGCCCGAGCCATGAGGCGTCACAAGTTGATTGCGCGGGCCGGGTGCTGGACAAGCTGGAAGGGGAGAAGGGACGCGCATGACACACAAGATTGGCCGGACGGTCGCCGAGTCGCAACCTCACTGGCCGCCGGCACCGAAGCGTCCGCAAGGCGCGCCCAACATCCTGGTCATTCTGTTCGACGATGTCGGCTTCTCCGATTTCGGCTGCTACGGCTCGCCGATCGCGACGCCCGCGATCGACGCCGTCGCCGGCCGCGGCCTGCGCTACACCGGCTTCCACACCACGGCGATGTGCTCGACCACGCGGGCCGCGCTGCTCACCGGGCGCAATCACCATTCGGTCGGCGTCGGTTGCCTGGCCAACTTCGATTCGGGCTATCCGGGCTATCGCGGCAAGATCGCGCGCGAGGCCGGCACCATCGCCGAGATGCTGCGCCCGCACGGCTATCGCAACTACATGCTGGGCAAGTGGCACGTGACGCCGCTCACCGAATCGGGCGCCACCGGCCCGTTCGACGGCTGGCCGCTCGGCCGCGGCTTCGACCGCTACTACGGCTTCATGGATGCCGAGACCGACCAGTACGCGCCCGAGCTGGTGCGCGACAACACGCCGGTCGATCCTCCGGGCAGCTTTGCGTCGGGCTATCACCTGACCGAGGATCTGGTCGACCAGGCGATCCGCTACCTCGCCGATCACGTCGCCGACAATGCCGCGACGCCGTGGCTGACCTGGCTGGCGCTCGGCGCCTGTCATGCCCCGCACCAGGCGCCGGCCGAGCTCATCCGGAAGTACGACGCGGTGTTCAGCGAGGGCTGGGACGTCGAGCGCGAGCGCCGGCTGGCGCGCCAGATCGAGTTCGGCATCGTGCCAAAGGGCACACGCCTGCCGGCACGCAACGACGCGGTGCGGGCGTGGGCCGAGTGCTCCGACGGCGAGAAGCGGCTGTTCACGCGCCTGCAGGCGGCCTATGCGGCGATGCTCGATCACGCCGACCGGCACATCGCCCGCCTGCTCGGCTTCCTCGAGGACGCGGGCCAGCTCGACGACACGCTGGTGATCATCATGTCGGACAACGGCGCCAGCCAGGAGGGCGGGCCGTTCGGCATGATCAACGCCATGGGTCCCTACAACCTGCGGCGCGAGCCGATCGAGGAGAAGATCGCCCGCATCGACGATATCGGCGGGCCGGACACGCACTCCAACTTCCCGCTGGGCTGGGCGATGGCGGCCAACACGCCGCTGCGCCGCTACAAGCAGAACACCCACGGCGGCGGCATCCGCGATCCGCTGGTGATGGCGTGGAGCAAGGGCATCGCCGCGCGCGGCGAGCTGCGCGGCCAGTTCTGCCATGCCAGCGATCTCGTGCCGACCCTGCTCGACGTGGTCGGCGTGGCGCCGCCGCGCACGATCAACGGCGTCCGGCAGATGCCGATCGAGGGCACCAGCTTCGCTACCTCCCTCGCCAACCCCAAGGCACGCTCCAAGAGCAAACCCCAGTACTTCGAGATGTTCGGCCATCGCGGCCTGGTGCAGGGCGGCTGGAAGGCGGTGTCGTTCCATCCGCCGGCGGCGCCGTTCGACAGCGACAAGTGGGAGCTCTACCGTCTCGACCGCGACTTCAACGAGGTCGACGATCTCGCCGCGCGCGAGCCCGAGCGCCTGCAGGCGATGATCGCCGAATGGTGGCGCCAGGCCGAGCGCTGCAAGGTGCTGCCGCTCGACGATCGCTTCGCACCGCGCTTCGCCGACAACGCCAAGCGCTTCCACGGCCCGCGCAACCGCTTCGTGTTCCATGCCGGCATGGGCCATGTGCCGACCGACGTGGCGCCCGACGTGCGCAACCGCACCTACACGATCGAGGCCGAGGCGCGGATCGACGGCCCGGCAACCGAGGGGGTGCTGATCGCCCATGGCGATATGACCGGCGGCTACTCGCTCTACGTCAAGGAAGGCAGGCTCCGCTACGACATGAACATCGGCGGCGAGCATCACGTGATCGTGTCGGACCGCCCGGTGGCGGCCGGCAACCGGCGGCTCGGCGTGCGCATGCGGCGCAACCAGGGCCGCAACCTCGCCACCCTCCTGATCGACGGCGAGGCGGCGGGCGGCTTCGACACCCAGCATGGCTTCGTGAGCTTCATCTCGTGGTCCGGCCTCGACATCGGCCGCGACCGCAACAGCCCGGTCTCGCACTACGAGGCGCCGTTCGCCTTCACCGGGACCTTGCGCAAGGTCACCGTGCTGATGGACGACGACCAGGAGATCGACGCCGAGAAAGCCGCAGCCGCGGTCCTGGCGCGGGAGTGAGTGGTCGGGTGAGCGCTCTCTCAGTCTCCTCCCCGGCTTCGCTGCAGCGAAGCTGGGGAGGTGTCGCCGTCTTGCGGCGACGGAGCTCTCTCTGTTTCCTCCCCAACTTCGTTGGGGAGGAGAATGAGTGCGCCGCCGAGTGACGCGCTCCCGGCGATGAGTAACCCCTGATGGTCGGGTCCGCGTAATGGTCGAGTCCGTCGTTCGTGATCGCCGTGGCGTCGACAGCGCCTATGCCTGGCGGCTCGCCGTCGTGTCGGTGCTGTGCATCGTGCTGGGCGGCGGCTCGATCTATCTGCCGGTGGTCGGGCTGAAGGAGATTGCCGCCGAGTTCGGCGACCGCCGCTCGGTTCCGTCGTTCGCCTACATGCTGGGCTTCATCGCCATGGGCTTCGGCGGGGTGATGATGGGCTGGCTGGCCGATCGCACCAGCCCGCGCGTGCCCCTGCTGATCGCCGGCGTGTCGATCTTCGCGGGCGGCTGGATCGCGACCAGCGGCGGCGAGCTGGCGCTCTATGTCGGCTACATGCTGCCGCTCGGCTTCCTCGGCAACTCGGCGACCTTCACGCCGGCGATGAACAACATCCAGGGCTGGTTCGATCGCCGGCGCAGCCTCGCCGTGTCGCTGATCTCGGTCGGCCCGGCGATCTCGGGGTTCATCTGGCCGCAGGTCTATGCCTGGCTGCTGCCCGACGTCGGCTGGCGTCAGTCGCTGGTGATCTACGGCGCCGTCGCCGGCAGCCTGATGTTCCTGTTTGCCCTCTACATCCGGCCGTCGCCGCTGGTGCGTCGCGGCCACAAGGCGCGCGAGGATCATTCGGCACTGCCGATGCCGTCCTCGGCGCTGATGACGCTGCTGTCGGCCGCCGGCTTCTGCTGCTGCACGGCAATGGCGGTGCCGTTCGTGCACATGGTGGCGTTCTGCGGCGATCTCGGCTTCGCCGCCGCGCGCGGCTCCGAGGCGGTGGCGCTGATCCTGCTGACCGCCGTCGCCTCGACCTTCGCCTTCGGCCGGCTGGCCGACCACATCAGCCCGATCACGGTGAGCCTGCTCTGCTCGATGATCCAGGTGGTGTCCCTGTCGGGCTTTCTCGCCGTGAACGGGCTGCTAAGCCTTTACACCGTCTCGGTGATCCACGGCATCCCGTACATCGCCATCGTCCAGGGCTACGCCCTCATCCTGCGCCAGCTCTACGGGCCCACGCTGGCCGGCTGGCGGCTCGGCATCGTCATGCTGTTCGCCATGGCGGGCATGGCGGTCGGCGGCTGGCTGGGCGGCGTGATCTTCGATGCCACCCTGTCCTATCGCGCCGCCTTCCAGGCCGCGCTCGGCTTCAACCTGCTCAACCTCATGCTGCTGGGCGTGCTCTATCTCATCCAGCGTCGCCGCGTGCTCGCCGTACGGTGAGCGCGATCCCCGGCGAGCGGGCACCTCCTCGCCGTCGCGCCGTCGACTCCGACTCAAGCCAACGGGGCCTGGGTCGCGCGCAATGGACCGAAGACCGGTCGCGACAGCGGCCGGCCGCCGACGGCAGGCATGAAGCGGACCGGCAGGCCGATGCACAGCTCTCGCCCGGCTGGGTATGTTCGCCTGCGCTACACGCTATGGCGGGACCGTCACATATGTTATGGTCGCGCCGCGAACCCCGGCGAAAGACGCGAAATGCCGCAAAGGCCAACGGGGACGCGCAGCGTCAAGGGAGGAGTGGGAAGACCCGCATCGGTAGATTTTAGTAAGGCGCGCGCTCGCCCTCGGGCGTGTTAACCAGCGCGGCGCTTGCGTGGCTTGAGTTGTTTTTCCGAACCATAAGGGAGGCAACGATGAGCGTACGCTTTGTCACCAGGTTCCTGGCTACGATCGTCTCGTTGACGTTTGTCGCGGCCTCGTCGATGGCCGCAGATCCCAAACCCATCAAGATCGGCCTGCTCTACTCGCTCTCCGGCATGGCCGCCGTCTACACCAAGGGCACCGTGATCGGCCATCAGATCGCCGCCGAGGAGATCAACGCTGCCGGCGGTCTGCTGGGCGGCCGCAAGATCGAGTACGTGATCCGCGACGACAAGCTGAAGCCCGGCATCGCGGTGGAGGAATTCCGCCGCATGGTGACGCGCGACCAGGTCGACTTCGTCATGGGCGTGATCAGCTCGGGCGTGGCGCTGGCCGTCTCCGAGGTGGCGAAAGAGATGAAGGTCCTGTTCGTCGACACCATCGCCCAGACCGCGGCGCTGACCGAGGAGCAGGGGCACGACTTCGTCGTCCGCCTCAACACGAACACCGGCGTGATGGGCCGCACGGCGGGATTGGCGGCGGCCAAAGGGCCTTGGAAATCCTACTATTTCATCGGCCCGGACTACGAATATGGCCATCGGATGAATGCCGACTTCTGGGACTACCTGAAGACCAAGAAGTCCGACGTCACCAAGCTCGGCGAGCTGTGGCCCAAACTCGGCGAGCGGGACTTCTCGGCGCATATCACGGCCATCCTGAACGCCAAGCCCGAGGCGGTGTTCTCGTCGCTTTGGGGCGGCGACCTGATCGCCTTCATCAAGCAGGCCAACGCCTACGGCTTCTTCGACAAGGTGCAGTTCATATCCACCGGCGGCGGCGACCTCGACATCCTCGAGCCGCTGGGCAGTGAGATGCCCAACGGCATCCTGGCGACCTTTGCCTATGCCTTCGACTATCTTCCGGTGAAGAAGGAGCAGAACGAGAAGTTCATCGCGGAATTCAAGAAGCGCGCGGGCTACCTGCCGAAATCGGGCGACATCTTCGGCTACGTCTCGACCTACGTCATGGCGGACGCGATCAAGAAGGCCGGCTCGACCGACAGCGCGAAGGTCGGCAATGCCTTGCGCGGCTCCAAGTACGAGACACTGCTGGGCGACATCACGGTGCGTGATTTCGACGGTCAGGCGACGTTCGCCTACAACATCGGCTTCACCTTCGGCGATCCCAAGTATCCGTTCAAGCGCCTCAAGGACGTGACGCGGGCGAACGGCGAGGATGTCCTGCCGAGCAAGGAGCAGGTCGAGAAGATCCGCGCCGACGCCAAGAAGAAGGGCGGCTGAGCCTCTCGCTCGGCGGCGGGGCGCGGCGCAACGAGCCGCGCTCCCCGCCGCACCTTCTTCATCGCAATGCCCAACAGGTAGGGCTCTCACCAATGCCGTTTTCTCCGTCATCCCGAGCGGAGCCGCCCGATCAGGCGCTGCTTGCAGCGCCATTGGTGGCGCAGTCGAGGGACCTTTCTTTGTCGGCGTTGCAACCAGACAGGTCCCTCCACTACGCCTCGCTGCGCTCGGCTCCGGTCGGGATGACGATGTTTTGTCAGATGCGACAGCCCTAGCCCAACGGGAGCCCCGCGATGGCAAGCCTCACCGCCGACATCCTGCTCGTTCAGTTCATCAACGGCCTGTTCATCGCCGCCGGCATCTATCTCGTGGCGTCCGGGCTGTCGCTGGTCTTCGGGGTGCTCTGCGTCCTGAACTTCGCGCACGGCTCGTTCTACATGTACGGCGCGTTCTTCGTGTTCACGTGGATCGGCTTCAAGCTCGGCGGCTTCTGGCCGGCCCTGCTGATCGCGCCGTTCGCCGTGGTGATCGTGGGTATCGCCACCGAGGTCGTCTTCCTGCGGCCGATCTACAAGGCCGATCCGCTCTACCAGCTGCTGCTGACCTACGGCCTGGTGCTGATGTTCGGCGATGTGGTCAAGCTGATCTGGGGGGCCGACAACCAGTCGGTGGCGCGACCGCCGGGCTTCGAGGGCACGATCGACATCTTCGGTGCCCTGTTCCCGAGCTACCAGGTGTTCGTGCTGATCCCGATCGGCATCGCCACCATCGTCGGGCTCTACCTGCTGCTCAACCACACCCAGATCGGCAACGTCGTACGCGCCGCGACCCAGGATCGCGAGATGGTGGGTGCGCTCGGCGTCAACGTGCGCCTGCTCTACACCGGCGTGTTCGCCATCGGCGCGTTTCTCGGCGGCCTCGGCGGCGCTGTGCTGGCGCCGATGGGCGCGCTCTATCCGGGCATGGATTTCGACGTCATCATCGAGGTCTTCCTGGTGGTCGTGCTGGGCGGCCTGGGCAGCATGGCGGGAACCGCGCTCGGTGCCCTGATCTACGGCGAGCTGAAGTCGCTCGGAATCCTGCTCGTGCCCGACCTCGAATCGGTCTTCATCTACGTCCTCATGGTGATCGTGCTGCTCGCGCGTCCCCAGGGCTTGCTCGGCAAGCGCCTGGAGACCAATCGCTGACAGTCGGTTGCAACGAGACAGCGCGGAACGACAGGGAGAGACGCCGTGGCCAGCGTGCAGGACTCGATCCGGGGAGAGGCCGTTCCGCTGCGCTGGGCGACAGCGCGCGATCCGATGCTGTGGGCGTTCGTGGCGGCGCTGGCGCTGCTGTTCTGGCTGCCCGAGCTGGTCCTCGGCATGGGCTGGGCGAAGTTCTGGATCCAGTTCGCCACCCAGGTCTTCATCTGGTCGCTGTTCGCCGTGTCGTTCAACCTGCTGATGGGTTACACCGGCATGGTCTCGTTCGGCCAGGCGGCCTATCTCGGCATCGGCGGCTACACCGCCGGACTGCTGCTGAAGAACTTCGCCGGCCTGTCGTTCTGGATCGGGCTGGCGGCGGCGCCGGTGGGCGGTGCGCTGGCGGCGCTCGTGATCGGCTATTTCTGCGTCCGTCGCACCCACATCTATTTCGCCATCCTGACCCTGGCGTTCGGCCACATCGTCTACCTGATCGCCTTCAAATGGTACGACTTCACCGGCGGCGACAATGGCCTGATCGGCATCCCGGTGCCGAAGTGGATCACCGAGCCGAGCTTCGCCAACTACTACAAGTTCGTGCTGGTGATCTGCGTCGTCGCGATCTACCTGCTGTGGCGCGTCGTCAACTCGCCGTTCGGCAGGGCGCTGACGGCGATCCGCGAGAACCCCGAGCGGGCGGACTTCATCGGCATCCCCGTCGACCGCTACCGGCTCTATGTCTTCGTCCTGGTCGGCGCCTTCTCCGGCCTCGCCGGCGCGCTGATCATGGTCAACGACCGCAGCGTCTATCCCGACCTGGCGCACTGGACGCAATCGACCCAGGTGCTGCTCATGGTGCTGCTCGGCGGGGTCTATACTTTCTTTGGCCCGATCGTCGGCGCGCTGCTGCTGCGCACCATGGACGCCGACATCACCCAGAACTATCCCGAGATCTGGCAGCTCTTCCTGGGCGGCGTGCTGGTGCTGATCCTGTTCGGCCTGCCGGGCGGGATCGTGGGCTTCATCCTGCAGCGCGACGTCGGCAGCGGCGACGATCGCGCCACCCGGCTCGCCAAGGCGCTCGGCGAGTTCCGCCGCAAGTCGTGGATGTTCTTCCTGGGCTCGCTGGTGTTCACCACCTTCTTCGCCATCCTGCACCAGCCCTCGGCCTGGCTGATGCCGCGGGCGCGCACGTTCGTGGCGTGGTCGCTGCCGACCTGGGGGGTCGTGCCCTGCGCGCTTCTGCAGCTCGCCGTCGTCGGCGCGATCCTTTGGCTGCTGCTCCGTCGCGCCGACCGCTTCGAGCGCGTGAACGGCGCGCTGCTGGTCGCGTTGCCGATCGCGGTCCTGGCGCTCAACGTCTGGCTGGGCACGCCGCTGTCGGGCCTGCTGATCGTTCTGCTGTGGGCGATCTTCGCGCTCTATTCGCTGGCCCAGGCGGATTTCCGGCAGGCCTACCGGATCGGCCGATCCGCCGGCGAGGAAGGCTGACGCCATGCTGCTCAGGGTCGAGGGCGTCTCCAAGTCGTTCGGCGGGTTCGTCGCCGTGCGCGATGTCAGCCTGTCGGTCGATCGCGGGCGCACGGCCTGCGTCATCGGCCCCAACGGCGCCGGCAAGTCGACGCTGTTCAACCTCATCACCGGCCACCTCCCGCCGACGCGCGGGCAGGTCTTCCTCGGCGACCGCGAGATCACCGGGCGGGCGCCGCACACGATCTGCCGCCTCGGCATCGGCCGCTCGTTCCAGCGCACCAACATCTTTCCGCGGCTCAGCGTCTTCGACAACGTCCAGGTCGCGGTGCTCTCGCACCTGAACCGCACGCTGAACATGGCGACGCCGGCCCATACGCTGGTACGCGACGAGACCATGGCGGTGCTCGAGGCGGTCGGGCTCGCCGGCGAAGCGCGCTCGACCAGCGGCACCCTGTCCTATGGCCTGCAGAAACAGCTCGAGCTCGGCATTGCGCTCGCCAGCGAGCCGCAGGTGCTGCTGCTCGACGAGCCGACCGCCGGCATGTCGCCGCAGGAGACGGCGGACACCATCGCCCTGATCGGCCGCATCGTGCGCGACCGCGGCCTCACCCTGCTGTTCACCGAGCACGACATGGACGTCGTGTTCAGCATCGCCGAGCGCATCTACGTGCTGCACCAGGGCGCGCTGCTGGCCCAGGGCACGCCGCAGGAGGTGCAGGCCAACGAGGACGTGCAGCGCGTCTATCTGGGCGAGGCGGAGGAATGATTCTCGAGGTCGACGACGTCTACACGGCCTATGGCCTCAGCCAGATCCTGTTCGGCGTGTCGCTCGCCGTCGAGAAGGGCGAGTGCGTCGCCCTGCTGGGCCGCAACGGGGTCGGCAAGACCACGACCTTGCGCACGATCATGGGCCTGACGGCGCCCTACCGCGGGCGCGTGCGCTACAACGGCGCCGACATCACCGGGCGGCCCGCCTACCAGGTGGCCAAGCTCGGGATGGGCTTCGTGCCGGAGGAGCGGCGCATCTTCCCCGACCTGACGGTGCGCCAGAACCTCGAGGTGGCGCGCAAGCCGGCGGCGTCGAAGCACGATCGCGAATGGACGATCGAGGCGGTGTTCGAGACCTTCCCCGCCCTCACGCCCATCGCCGGGCGCAAGGGCGGCTACCTGAGCGGCGGCGAGCAGCAGATGCTGACGATCGGCCGCACGCTGATGGGCAACCCGGATCTTTTGCTGCTCGACGAGCCGTCGGAAGGCCTGGCGCCGCTGGTGGTGCGCGACCTCGGCCTCCAGATCGGCCGCCTCAAGGAGCGCGGGCTCACCATCCTGCTGTGCGAGCAGAACGCCAAGTTCGCCATCAAGCTCAGCGACCGCGCCTACATCCTCGAGAAGGGCCACGTCCGCTTCTCCGGCTCGATTGCGAGCCTGCAGGCCGACGACGAGGTGCGCCGACAGCACCTCGGGTTTTAGCCTGGAGGGGTCACTGGCAGAGATCAGGCGATCGCCCTCGTCGACGGGCACCGGGTTCGATGAGTTCGGCGCGCTGCCTGGGCAATGCAGCCGGATGGTGTTCTTGCAGGGAGACGGGATGCAGGCTCGACATCACCGCCTCGCGGCTGCTCGCCCCTCGTTCGCGGTGGTGCCAACCAGGAGACTGGAATCGGGGTAGTGGGTCAGTTTGAATATCCGAGGACCTTGACCCGCCCTTGCGCCCGACCCGGTCCGTGGCAATGTAGCCGGCATGGCCAAGAGACTGAAACGCCCCCGCGACCCCATCGCCCTCGCCAAGCTCATTGGCGACATCGCCACTGGGCAGGTCGTGGAATCGCAGGAGAGCAGGCTCGGTCAGGAGCTTGGCGGCCTGCGTGGCGGCAAGGCGCGAGCCAAGGCGCTGACGCCGCAGCAGCGGTCAGAAATTGCTAGGGCTGCCGCGGCAGCCCGTTGGAAGAAGGGCTAGGCGGCCTTCTTTTCGTCCAGCAACATCCTCTCCTCAACGTCGTACTCAAAGTTGAAGGGGATTTGGATGGGCTCGTCAGCCTTATTCATGTCATTGTAAACAATGACGTCGGTCGCCAACTGCACACAGTCGCTGACGATCTGCTCACGGCGCTGGACGAATGCCTTTTGCATGTGTTCGCGGGGCGCATTCCCCATGATCGCCCACATTGTGTGCTGCACCCCGCCCTTCGTGACGCGGACGGCATGGTTCTTCCGATAGCGCCTACCATTGGCATCCGTCCCGTACTCCTCCCGGAGCGCCTTGGACATATCCTCGGCCATCTTGTCGAACGGATCGACGTCCGGGACCTCTAGGAGTCCCTGCGCCGCACCCCACTTGCATGCCTCGCGCGCGCTGGTCGGGATATAACCGTGCGCCTCCGCGTAGTCTCGCCAGATTTTCTGTAGCTGTTCGTTATAGGTTGCCATTGCAGCCCCCCTCAGAGTGATACCGGCGCGACTTGGCCCCACCCGTCCACAACCGCGTTCGGCAAAAGGAAATGCCTGATCTTCACCTTGAGCCTCGTTAGATAGTCGTTGCGCTTCAATTTTCGCTGAAGTTGTCCAACAACGATGCCTGGGTGCCGTTGAATGCGCTGCGCAAAGCCAAGAACATCACGCTCGGAGATGAATGGCGCTTTGCGCACGTAGAACGAGCTTAGTTCGTGGTCGGGAACGCAGAATTCTGCGGCTTCCCTGTTTGCGTCCCTCTCTGCGGGAGGCAACTGAGCGTCGGCCACCTCATCGTCCTTCTGAATATCGACGTCGATGTTCGGCACCGCATCGCGGCCGTCGCCGGCCAACACATGCTGAAGTTCATGGCGCAGCACGAACCAAAAATTGTCGATCCGATCGAAGCGAGTCGTCATGCCGACTATGGGACTTTTGCCCATCCAGAAGCACACGCCGTCGATATTGGCTTTAGGCAGGGTTTCGACGATCACATAGCGGATACCGCATTCACTCAAAAGGCGGGGCACGTGACGTACCTCTTCGGGGTCCATCATGTGCTGCGGCAGCCTCTGGATGAGGGCCGTTAGATTCTTCTCAGAGTAAGCCGGGACCACCATCTCGTTCGCGATCTGGTAGACGCGACTAAACCAAGCAAGCTGAGGTGCCGAAATTTCCTCGTAGTCCTTCTTCTTGAAGTGCGGGATCATCGCCACGTCATTGACGCGGAAGAACCGCGCGAGTTGCGCTTCCAATAGGGACACATCGGCATCGACCAGCCACTGACGCCGGATCATCTCACGGATTGGATAACGGCTTTGAAAAAGCGCGCGCTTGGCGACGCCGGGGTCTGGCTGCCGCGCCTTCGACATCTCGTAAGCGCTCTGCATGCTGGCAAAAAACTCGGGGGAAACGTCGAAGGCATCCGCAAGCGCCTTCGCCATCTCAGCGCTAATCCCGCGCTTGCCAGACACGATCATGTTCACAGCTTGCTCAGGAACGCCAAGAATGTACGCAAGATCACGCTGCAGCCAGCCTCGGGCTTCTAGCTCGTCAGCGATAAACTCGCCGGGGTGAGGGATGTCGGACAACTGCGACGCAATACTCATGACGATCCCTCCTCTAGTGTGTGTCGCCAATTTCAAGAACCCTGATTGCGGGTGGGTGCTCATCTTCCAGCAGCACGAACACGATTCTGTACTGATCGTTTATCCGTACCGTTCGCCGTTCCATCTCATCCCCCTTGCGCTTCTTGTAGTTCAGCGATGCCCAGTTCCTCAGATCGCGTTCGTCCTTGGCGTTCTCCATCAGCAAGAGCTTTTTCCGGGCTGCCTTGATCACTGCAATTGGAAGGCCAAGCTTGTGAGCCTCGGCCCCCAAGATCTTCCGCAAGTGATCGTCGGCAAACTCGATCCGCATGCCGACTCAATATAGTGGCCAGTTGTGGGTAGTCAATACGCTACTGAACGCCATCCGTTAAATTGACCTATATGCTTGACTAAAGGTCAGTTTAGACTGTACCTTGGCCGTTATGAACAAGCTCCCGTCCGCCAAGCGCGCCCAAATCCTGACGATGATGGTGGAAGGTGTGTCGATCCGGGCAATTTCCCGGATGACCGGCGCGAGCAAGAACACGATCGTGAAGCTGCTGGCCGATGCCGGCCAAGCCTGCGCCGAGTATCAAGATGAGCACCTGCGGGGCCTGACCTGCAAACGGCTGCAGGTCGATGAAATCTGGAGCTTCGTCTACGTCAAGGCCAAGAACGTGCCGACGGCGAAGGCAGCGCCGGAAGTGGCGGGCGACGTCTGGACGTGGACGGCGATCTGCGCCGATACCAAGATCATCCTGAGCTTCTTCGTGGGCGGCCGGGCTGCCTATGCCGCAAACGTGTTCATGCGCGACTTGGCTGACCGCTTGGCCCATCGCGTGCAACTCCCCAGTGACGGCAACAAGGCCTATCTCGACGCGGTGGAGCGGGCATTCGACGCAGACGTCGACTATGCAATGTTGGTGAAGCACTACGGCCCGGCCCCGGAGCAGACCGCCGCTCGCCGCTACAGCCCGGCGGAGTGCGTCGGAACGACTGTCGGCACCGTGACCGGCAACCCGGATCACAGGCACATCAGCACCAGCTATGCCGAGCGGGCGAACCTGTCGATCCGCATGGGTCTGCGCCGCTTCACCCGTCTGACCAATGCCTTCTCCAAGAAGGCCGAGAATCACTTCTACGCGCTGGCCATCTACTTCATGTTTTACAACTACGTGCGCATTCACCAGACGCTGCGCATGTCCCCGGCAATGGCCGCTGGCGTGTCCAAAACCTTGTGGTCAATGGACGATGTTGTCGCAATGGTCGAGGCATGGGAAGCTCGCGTCGCCGAATAGCGGGCGAGGGAACATTGGGCACATGCAAATTCGGAGAAGTTGCGGTTAAAGCCACCCGCCTTCTCAACTCTGCAACGATCTCGGACCCACGCAAAGCGTGGCGCTCTGCTGCACAGGATCTTGGTTGCTCGCCAAGCATGGTGGCCAAGGGATGCCCGCGAGGTGCTTACCTCGGACTTTGCGAGGAAGGCTTGGTGAAGGGCGTCCCCGCACCAATAGAGCGTTTGACGAAATCGGCCGACAACAAGCGCTATGCCGTACAGGCCGTCAGGGCTCTCCGGAATGACAAGACGTTAGGCGATAGCGACAGACGGGCGGAGCTATGGCGCGCGGCAAGCCAGCCTCGGGCCATAGCCCACAATGGTCAGATCGACGTCGTTCTTGGGCTCTGGGCGGTAGACATGATTTCAAACTGACCCACTACCGGAATCGGCCATGCCTCGATGTTACCTGTGTTCTCGACCACGGGACGCTTGCTTCCTCGAGGCATCCGGAGTCGGACGGGAGCCGCAGAAGGTTGACCATGCGGCCTCCGCCCATCGAAGGCTGCCAACGGGCGGTTCGCTGTAAGGCGGACGAGACGCCGGCACTGGCCCGGTCTTGCACCTCGTGGTCAGGCACGGTCAACCGCATCACAGAAGCCATTGGGAACTGGCAAATGACAGCAGATGATTTCTTTCTATTGCTGGTCGCGTTCGGCGGATTTTTCGTCCTCGCGCTCGTTCTCTGGACCTTCGCGCGCGTTGCTGATCGAAAGCAGGACGGAGGGCGCCGTCCGGACAGCCGGCCCGATGTCGGCTGGCCGAATGCCTCGAACGGTCATGGTCGAAGTGAGGCCGCGCAGTTGGGTCGTGCGCACGACATTCTTCGTCATTCGACCGGCTGGACAGCCACGCGAGTCGTCGCGTCGCGCATCTGAAGGATACCGTCGATGTGAAATCCTGAAGCAGGCACGGCGCTGACGACCAGTCCTGCCGAGAGAGTGGAACCGTGGAGCCGGCGGACCCGGACGGCGTTGAGCCATTTCCTTCGGACACTGACGACAATTCCCACCAGGCGGACGAGGCGCGGCGTCACCTCACCGGATGGCATTGGTGACGGCTCGGCATGTCCACGAATGCGGCCCACCGGCCACGATGCGATTGGAACGCGTCCCCGTGCCCGGCTCGCGGGCCCGGCGAGTCCTTTGATGCGGGAGCTATGCCCGGCGTGCCATCAGGAGGGTCGCCTCGCCACCGCGAGGCCGATGCCGAGCGCGATCATCGCGGCGCCCGATCCCTCGCGCAGGCGGCGGATCAGGGAGGGGCGTGCTGCCGCGCCACAGCGGATGCGGCCCGCCGCGAAGGCGACGACGATGTCGGCGAGCGTGTTGAGCGCGACCGAGACGAAGCCGAGCACCGCGAACTGCAAGGCGACAGATCCGGCGCCGGGATCGACGAACTGCGGGATGAAGGCGAGGAAAAAGCCTGCCGTCTTGGGGTTCAGCGCCTCGACCAGCACGCCCTCGCGAAAGGCCCGTCGCGGGCCGGTGGGCGGCGCGGACACCGCATCCGTGCCGGTCGCCGCGTCCCGCCGCGCGAGCTGGAGAGTGCGAAGGCCGAGCCAGACCAGATAGGCAGCACCGAGGAGCTTGAGCGCGGTGAAAAGCTCTGCGCTCGCCAGCACGAGGGCGGAAACCCCCAGGCTGCCCGCCAGCACGTGGACCATGCCGCCGACGCCAGTGCCGAGGCTCGAGGCCACTCCCTCGGCACGACCGCCGGCCAGCGTGCGCGCGGCGACATAGAAGATGCCTGGGCCGGGCGTGATGGCGAGCACGAGGGCTGCTGCGAGGTAGAGCGCGAGCTGGGTCAGGTCAGGCATGTCGCAGTATCTTGGGACACGGGGGCGTCGCGCGCCATGCCGATCTGCAGCGCCTCGCGCGCTCCTCGAGCGCTTCAAGAGATCCCTTGATCTGGGTCAAGGCGGTCGGCGGCCCGCGCGATCAGCCTTTTCCTGTTGCCGCCTTGTGCGGGCCCTTCGACAGAGGAGGAATGGGTCATGACGACGCTTCAGGATCTCCGGCGAACGCTCTCTCGCCATGTCGATGCGGGGCGCAAGCGCCGGCAGCTGAGGCGCGAGCTGGCACAGCTCGCGGCGATGGGTTCGCTCGATGCCGTCCTGGCCGATGTCGGCCTCGTGCGCTCGCAGGTCGAGCCGCTGATCGCGGGAGGAGCCGGCTCCCGGGAGCTGATGGACCGAATGCTCGCCCGGCTCGGCGTCGATTCGGCGCAACTGCCGGCCGAGGTCGTGCGCGACATGACGTGGACCTGCACGACCTGCCCGGACAAGCGCAAGTGTCGCGCGTGGCTGTCCGACACCGCGGGAACCGAGTTCCGCAGCTTCTGCCCGAATGCCGGGCAGATCGACCAGGCCTTGCTGAAGCAGCATCCGGCCGGAGCGTGATTCGACTTGCTCAGTTCATGCGCTTGATGTCGGAGTAGGCCCCCGTCGTCTTGAGCGTGATGGTGACGTTCCTGGTGCCGCGATTGCGCCAGAACCAGCCATGGCTGCCGTCGTAGGTCGCCATCAGCGTGCCCGAATCGGTGGCGACGCCGCGACCCTTCTTGTAGCTGGTCTCCTTGCCGCCGCCTTTCGGCGAGCCGTGCAGGTCGTAGTTCACGTTGCCGCCGTCTGTCTTCCACGAGTACTCGACGACGGCGCCACGCGCCATCGTGAGCTTGTACTCGACGCCCTCGTTGGGTTTCAGGGTGATCACCGTCTCGTCGGTCTTGCCGCCGGTCACGGGTTGGGCGATGGCCCTGCTGTTCATGTTGCCGGCGGGCGCGGCTTCGTCGTCGTCACCGTGGCCGGGATGCGCCTGCGCCGGCGAGACCAGTAGGCCGCCGATGATGGCGCCGAGGCTCGATCGTCGCTCGGGCGCGGCCGGCGTCGTCGGGGCCTGCTGACGGTCGCGCTGGCGGTCGGCTTCGGCCTCGATCGAGAGCTGCTTCTTGATCTCGCCCATCTGCGTTAGCTGGAGCGCGCGCCCCACGCCGGTGGGGTCGAGCGCATACTCGGCGGGGAGCACGATGGTGACCAGGATCACGGCCGCCGCAACGACGGCGATCACGGTCGACTTCAAGAGCTGGCGGCTGCTCGGCAGCTCGGCGCGGGACGGAATCTCGGCGTTGAACATGGAAGGGACCTCAGGCGCGGTTGATGAAGTAGCCGGTGAGCTGGTAGCCGATCAGCACGAAGCCGGCGGTCATGATGACGACATTGGCGGTGTAGGCATGGCGCCAGAAGCCGATGGTCCGGCGCCAGAAGCCCATGGCGATCAGGATGGCGGCGAGGGCCAGCAGCTGGCCGATCTCGACGCCGACATTGAAGGCGAGCAGGTTGGGCACCAGCCCGTCGGGCGAGATGTCGTACTCGATGATCTTGGTCGACAGGCCGAAGCCGTGGAAGAAGCCGAAAACCAGCGTCGCCAGCTTGGTGTCGGGCTGGAACCCGAACCAGCGCTGGTAGGCACCGAGATTGTCGAGCGCCTTGTAGACCACCGACAGGCCGATGATGGCGTCGATCAGGTAGCTGTCGATGCCGACGTTGAAGTAGACGCCGAGCAGCATCGTCGTCGAATGGCCGAGCGCGAACAGGCTGACATAGAGTGCGACATGGTTCAGCCGGTAGAGGAAGAACACGACGCCGAGCAGGAACAGGATGTGATCGTAGCCGGTCACCATGTGCTTGGCGCCGAGGTAGACGAACGGCAGCAGGTGGACGCCGGAGATTTCCTGGATGTAACCTTTGTCGCCTTCGGCCACGGCGTGGGCCAACACGGGCGCCGCGGCGAGCAGGCCGAGGCCGGTGAGCGCGCTTGCGAGAGAGATTGTGCGCACGGGCTTTCTTTGGATGTCGCGCGGACAGGCATGTCTTTTCATGGACAAGACCCTGACTGGAGCAGAACGGAAGGCCGGCCGGAAGGCAGGCCGCGGCTACGTAGTGGCGGCGGCGGCTCGCGGCGGTCGTTCGAGGACGTTCGGCCAGCCGGGGTCGGCGAGCGCGGACGAGGACCTGCACCAGCCCGCAGCGGCGTTGCGAAGATGCGAGGTGGGGTACGCCGCTGGCGCTGCGCTGTCATGACTGTGATCCGCGACAGTCCCCTTGTGATGATGCCCGGAATGCCGATCATCACCGGCGTGGTCGGCCGCATCGTGATCGTGCGCGGCTTGCGCCGTCGCGGCGCCGGCCGGCGTGAACGACGCGGGTGGGTTCCACAGGAGACACAGGGCTGCGGCGAGCGACAGGATCAGACGCGCGACGGACACGCTCCCCCCTAGCATCCTCTCCCCGGGGATACAAGACGACGGGACGCCGAGCCAGCGATGCGGCCGGGTGGCTGGCAAAGTCGCGGCATGGCCCGGAGGTCGCGTGCAACGCGCATCCCTGGCGGCGGCCGGCGCGATCACCTCGCGGACGTGCCGGCGGCAGCACAGGCGCGTCTCGGCCATTCGGGATGATGGCTGTCGATGACGTAGGCGTGGGTGTGCCGGTGGCCGCGGCCCGCTCGCTCGGCGCCGGCCAGGTGCGGGTGATCGTCGGGCAGCGCCTCGTGGAGGTGCTCGATCTCGCTCTCGTCCGCTGTCGGCCACAGCCGCATGGCCAGCACGATGGCGAGGGCGGCGATCCCGCTCAGCACGACAAAGGTCGCCGGCATGCCGGCGGTCGCGCCGAGCCAGCCTGCGAGCGGATAGGTCAGCAGCCAGCAGGCGTGCGACAGGGCGAACTGGGCGGCGAACACGGCAGGTCGATCCTCCGGTTGGGCCGACCGGCGCAGCAGCCGGCCCGACGGCGTCTGGGTCAGCGAATAGCCGAGCCCCAGCGCCAGCCACAGCGCCAGCAGCAGCACGTAGCTCGTGGCTATCGTGCCCGCGAGGAGGCCGGCCGCCAGGACCGCCGCGCCGGCCAGCATGGCCGGCCGGTCGGGCAACCGGTCGAGCAGGCGCGGCAGCGTGAGGGCAGCGATCATCGAGCCGACGCCGAAGGCGGCCAGCGCGAGCGCGGTTTCGCTTTGGCCCAGGCCGAACCGGCCTTGCACCAGCACGACCGTGTTGACGATCACCATCGATCCGCCGGCCGATACCGCGAGGCTGAGCGCCAGCAGGCCGCGCAGGCGCGGTGTCGCAAGGTAGATGCGCAGGCCGCGCGTCGTGCGGTCGTGGATCCCGCGCGGCTCGGCCGGCCTGGGGCTCGGCAGGGCGACCGAGACCACGAGGGCAGCCGAGGCGAGGAAGCCCACGACGGTGCCCGCGAACAGGCTGTGGAAGCTGACGACGGTCAGCAGCGCCGCCGCAAGCATCGGGCTGGCGACGCTCTCCAGGTCGTAGGCGAGCCGCGAGAGCGAGAGTGCGCGCGTGTACTCGCTTTCCTCCGGAAGCACGTCGGGTATGGTTGCCTGGAAGGCCGGGGTGAAGGCGGCCGATGACGACTGCAGCACGAAGATGAGGACGTAGACTTGCCAGATCTCGGAGACGAACGGCAGCAGCACGGCGACGGCCGCGCGCGCGACATCGAGCGACACCAGCATCGCCCGGCGGGGCAGGCGCTCGGCGAAGGCGGCTGCGACGGGCGCCACCGCCACGTAGGCGACCATCTTTATCGCGAGCGCCGTTCCGAGCACGGCGCCGGCGTCGGCACCGGCAAGCTCGTAGGCCAGCAACCCCAGCGCCACGGTGGCGAGGCCGGTGCCGACCAGGGCAATGACCTGCGCCGCGAACAGGTGGCGGTAGGTGCGGTTGGCCAGCACGTGCAGCATTCGCCGAACCCCGTTTGACTGATCCCCTCCCAGGGGATAGGAGAAATTTATGCCGGAGCAACAGTTGCATCAAACGCATTCCGACATCACCAAGAGGTTGCGCCGCGCCGAGGGCCATTTGCGCGGCGTCATCGAGATGATCGGGGCCGGCCGGTCCTGCCTCGAGCTTGCGCAGCAGCTGCACGCCGTCGAGAAGGCGATCGGCCAGGCCAAGAAGACCCTCATCCAGGACCATCTCGATCACTGCCTGGACGACGCCATGGATCGGCCCGCCAGGGAGCGGCGCCGTTCGGTCGAGGAGTTCAAGCTCATCGCGAAGTATCTGTGACGTGGTTGGTCCAGGAGGTGCTGACCGGTCTCGACGCTCTCCACACGAGCGTCTACGGAGCGGCGACAGCCGCGCTGGCGCGCGCCGCGACTGATCTCCGGGCGGCGCCGACGGCGATCGTGCTCGCCTTCGCCCTCGGCATGGTCCACGCCTTGATGCCAGGGCACGGCAAGACGGTGGTTTTCTCGTACCTGATGGGCAACGGGGCGCGTCTCGCGACCGGCGTTGCGATGGCGATGAAGATCGCAGCCCTCCATGTCGGAACCGCGGTGGTCCTGCTTCTGCTGGTCGGGGCGGCCGTCGTTCGATTTGGCCGCATGCAGGGTGCGGGGCGGGCGCTGGAGATCGGAAGCTATGCGGCGGTCGCGGTCATGGGCGCGTGGCTTCTCTGGCGTGCCGTGGCGCGATGGCGAGGCGGCGGAGCGGACGGGCACACGCATCGCCCGGGCAGTGGCGGCGCGCTCGCGTATGCCGTCGGCCTTCTGCCCTGTCCGCTCACCATCATTCTCATGAACTATGCCCTGGTGAACGAGACCATCGTCGGCGGGCTGATGCTCGTCGGGGTGATGGCGATGGGCATCGCCGTCACCATGACCCTGACGGGCATGCTGGGTCTTGCCGCGCGCCGGCTCCTGACCGCCGAGGCCATCGCTGGCTCGTGGCTGTTCCGGCACGCAACCAGGGCACTCGAGGTGACGGGGGCTGCCGTCATCCTCGCCGTGGGCATGACCGGCGCGCTTCGGCTCATTTGAGGGGGAAGCTCGGCACTGGATTTTGGTCTCCTCGGCTACGGTTGCCAGAAGGCCTTGGCGACCTCGCGATTTCGTGCCGCCGTGTCGAGACCGATGTCGGCAAGTCCGCTTGCGTCGAGCAGGCCGAGCTGCCGGCGCGTGACGTAGCGGCGACGCCAGGTCCTCACCATCGCGATCAGTCCGCCAGCGTCGCACTCTTTCACATCAGCGATGAGCTGATGATGGCGGACGATGAAATCGTTGCGATCACGCAGCCGGATCGCGATGTCCGGGGTGTCGTAGACGAAGTCGTCGCGTCTCAGGGCGCGCGTCATGGTGGGTCTCCTTTAGTTGATACAGTTGTATCATTGTGTATAGGTCAGCAATGTCGCGACCGCAACATAAAAAGATACATGTGTTGCAAATTTCTCCGGGCGCGTGGTACAGGTGAATCAAGAACGCTTGCAGAAAGGTTGTGAAGGGAGGACCGACGAGCATCGTTGCCAACTGAAGGAGGATTCCATGCCGATCGTTCAGCACCGCCGAGACATCATTGGAATCGCGGCCAGCGTGGCCCTGGCCACCGGCGCCGCTGGCGCCCTCGCCCAAGGTGCGCCCAGGAGCGAGTATGCGATCAAGAAGTTGCCGTTCGACCCGGCCCGCATCAAAGGCCTGTCCGAGAAGCTCCTGGTCAGTCACTACGAGAACAACTACTCGGGCGCCGTGAGGCGTCTCAACGCCATCTCCGCGCAGTTGGCCGGCCTCGACATGGCGAATGCGCCGGTCTTCGTCGTCAACGGCCTGAAGCGCGAGGAACTGATCGCGACGAACTCGATGATTATCCACGAGCTCTACTTCGATGGCCTCGGAGGCGAAGGCGATCCTCGGGGATCTCTCGCCGAGGCGATCGCGCGCGACTTCGGCAGCCTGGCGCGCTGGAAGGCGGAGTTTGGCGCCATGGGCCGCGCGCTGGGCGGCGGGTCAGGCTGGGTGCTGCTGACTTGGTCGCCGCGGGACAAGCGCTTGATCAACGCCTGGGCGGCCGATCACACCATGACCTTGGCCGGTGGCCGGCCGATCCTCGCGCTCGACATGTTCGAGCATGCCTACCAGATGGACTACGGCGCGCGGGCGGCCGCCTATGTCGACGCCTTCATGCAGGCCATCCGCTGGGAAAATGCCGCGGCCTTGTTCGAGAAGTATGCCAAGGAAGCCTGAAGGCCGGATTGTCGGCGCGGACCGGCGGTCGGCGAGATCGCATGCCAGGGATCTTTCCGATGCGTGACAGCCCCTCGCCGCGCGCCGGTTGACTATGCGGCTTTTTCCCGAAACGGCGAACGCCAACGCCAAGCGGCTGATCCTGGCGCGCGGGCTGCGCGCCCTGGCCGACGGCTATGTGAGCATCCTGCTGCCGGCCTACCTGCTCGCGCTCGGCCTCGATTCCTTCCAGGTCGGCATGTTGGCCACCGCGACGCTGCTGGGCTCGGCGAGCCTCAGCTTGTGCGTGGCGCTGATGGCGAGCCGTCTTGGTCACCGCAGGCCTTTGCTGGTTGCCGCCGGATTGATGGCAGCGACCGGTTTCGCCTTCGCCGAGGTGCAAGGTTTCTGGCCGCTGTTGCTGGTAGCCTTCATCGGCACCCTCAATCCCTCGAGCGGCGATGTCAGCGTCTTTCTCCCGCTGGAGCAGTCGCTGCTTGCTCAATCGGTCGCCGACCGGGATCGCACGGCACTGTTCGTTCGCTACAGCCTCGCCGGCTCGCTGATGGGCGCGGCCGGCGCCCTGGTCGCGGCGCTGCCCGCGCTCGCCGTCGAGGCATGGGGCGCCTCGCCAATCGGCATCATGCAGAGCCTGTTCCTGCTCTATGCGGCAATCGGCGTGGCGGGCGGCCTGCTCTATCACGGAATCGACGAGCCGCCGGCTCGCCATGACGAGCGCCCGGCGACACCGCTCGGTCCCTCGCGCGCGATCGTCTACCGGCTCGCCGCCTTGTTCTGTGTCGACTCGTTCTCCGGTGGCCTGATCGTGCAGTCCATGCTGGCACTCTGGCTGTTCCAGACCTTCGGCCTGTCGCTGGCGGCAGCCGCCAACCTGTTCTTCTGGACCAATCTCTGTGCCGCAGCGTCGATGTTCGCGGCCGTGCCGCTGGCGAACCGTATCGGCCTGGTCCGCACGATGGTGTTCACCCACCTGCCGTCGAGCCTCTGCCTGATTGTAATTCCGTTCATTCCCAACCTGCCGGTGGTCGTGGCGCTGCTGGTGCTGCGCAGCCTGCTGTCGCAGATGGATGTGCCGACGCGCAATTCGTACGTCATGGCGGTGGTCACACCCGCTGAACGGCCGGCCGCCGCCAGCCTCACCTCCGTGCCGCGCAGCCTCGCCTCGGCAGTCGGCCCGATGATTGCGGGCTATCTCTACCTGCTCTCGGGTTTCGGCTGGCCGTTGCTCATCGGCGGCCTTTTGAAGTCCGGCTACGACCTGGCGCTGCTCGCGATGTTCAGCCACGTCCGGCCGCCCGAGGAGCGCGAGGCGGCGCGTCGCTGAGCGGGTGCGAGCCAGGCTGTGGTGGCTCCCGGCCTACGCACTCGGCCGGCGCGTCGGCATTGGATCGTGCAGGACGCGCGCGAGGGCCGCGCAGGCGCGGTCGATCTCGTCCTCGGGCGTGGCGGCATAGCCCAGGATCAGGCCGTGCCGGCGGCGTCGGCCGGCATGGCAGGCCGAGAGCGGCGCCACCGCGATGCCTGCCCGCGCGGCCGCCGCGGCAACGGCGCGGTCGTCGAAGCGATGCGCGATCGCCGCGACCGGCCGCGCGACCAGGTGCATGCCGCCGGGGTCACGCGCGCTCTCCAGCCAGCCCGCGAGATGGCGCTCGAGACCGGCGAGCAACGCGTCCTGGCGGCTGGCGTAGAGGAGGCGGGTGCGCCGCAGGTGGCTCGCGAGATGGCCGTCGGCGATGAAGCGGGCGAGGGCGCCCTGACCAAGCAGGGAGGGCCGTGCCGGCACTGCCGCCATCAGCACCTCCGCCGCCGGCGCGAGGGCGGCCGGCAGCACGACGTAGCTCAGCCGCAGCGCGGGAAAGAGCAGCTTGGAGAAGCTGCCGAGATAGGCGACCCGGCCCGAGCGGTCGAGCGCGCGCAAGGGCGCGAGCGGCCGGCCGGCATAGCGGTACTCGCCGTCGAAATCGTCCTCGGCGATCCAGCCGTCGTGCCGCTCCGCCCAGCTCAGGAGCTCGAGCCGCCGCTGCAGGCCGAGCACGCTGCCGAGCGGGAACTGATGCGACGGCGCCACGACGGCGAGCCGCGCTGTGGGCTCGGCGGCCAGAGCCCTGTCGAGCGCGAAGCCCTGCGCGTCGACCGGCACCGGCACGGCGCGCACGCCGGCGAGCGCGAGCGCCTCGCGCGTGCCGACGAACCCTGGCTCCTCGATCCATGCCGCCTCGCGGGCATCGAGCACCAGCTCACAGAGCAGCGACAGGCTCTGCCGCACGCCGGTGGTCACGACGATCGCCTCCGGCGCGCAGGTGAAGCCGCGCGCTGCGCCGAGATAGGCCGCGATCGCGGCGCGCAAGCCGGCATGGCCGAACGGGTGCAGCGCGCCGGCGACGGCCCACGATGGCTGCCGCCATTCGCGCTCCAGCAGCCTGGCCCACAGTGCGAAGGGAAAGGCCGCGCGGTCGGGCTGGCCGGTCGGGAAGGCGAGCGGGGCGTCGTCGAAGCCGAAGGCCGGCGGGGCGTCCCGCAGCGCGGCGCGCGCGCGGCGCGACAGGGCAGGGGCTGATGTCGTCGGCGCGGCCGCCGGCGGTGCGCCCTTGCCCGGCGGCGCGGTCAGCATCTCGTCGGGCAGGTCGTTCGCCACCGAGAGGCCGGAGGCCGCCTGCGCCACGAGGTAGCCCTCGGCGATCAGCTGGTCCATGGCGAGCAGCACGGTGCCGCGCGCGACGTCGAGCTCGCTCGCCATCAGGCGCGAGGAGGGCAGGCGCTGGCCGGGCGCGAGCCGGCGCTCGAGGATGGCGCGGCGCACCTGCTGGCCGATCTGCCGGTGCAGCGGCAGGGCGGCGGCGGGGTCGAGAGCGAGGCCGAGCGGGGCGGCCTTGCGGACGGGGCGCGGCATGACTGGTCCAGACTCTATTTGCCGAACTGGTTCTTTCATCTGGACCGTAATGCGGCGATGGTCCAGCCGCAAATCGCCCCGGAGTTCCCGACATGAGCATCACCACCGCCCCCGCGACCGCGCGCGGCCACCAGACCGAGAACACGCCCGAAGCCTTCGGCGTGACGCCGGTCAACCGGGTCAAGCGCGTCCATGAGCGCGGCCGCTACGATCGCAAGACGGTCTACGAGATCCTCGACGCGGCGCTGGTCTGCCACATCGCCTATGTGATCGACGGCCGGCCCTACTGTACGCCGACCAGCTTCTGGCGCGAGGGCGACCACCTCTACTGGCACGGCTCGTCGGCCAGCCGCATGATCCGCACCCAGCGCGAAGGCGTGCCGGTGTGCCTCACGGTCACCCATCTCGACGCGCTGGTGATGGCGCGCTCGGGCTTCCACCATTCGGTCAACTACCGCGCCGTGATGGCTTTCGGCACGGCCCATGTCATCGACGATCCCGAGCAGAAGCTGACGCTGATGGACCGCTTCATCGACCGCATCTATCCGGGCCGCTCGAAGCTGATCCGCCAACCCAACGCCCAGGAGTTCAAGGCGACGACCATGATGGGCATGGAGATCGAGCATGCGTCGGGCAAGATCCGCGAAAAGCACGTCGCCGACGAGGAAGAGGATTACGCCGGCGTCGCGGCCTGGTCGTCGCTCTACCCGGTGACGCAGACGATCGGCGCGCCTTCCGAGTGCGCGCGCCAGCTGCCCGGCCTCGAGCGCCCCGACGACATGGCCGACTTCGAGCCCGGCACGCGCCTCGACGAGCTGATGACGAGGAGCTATCGGCGGACGTTTGGGTGACGCCGGCTCCGGCGTGCCTCACCGCACGCGAACGCCGAGGCGCTCCAGGGCAGCCCTGACGTCGTTCGGCTGGTAGGGCTTTTGGAGGATCTGGACCAGCGGGGCGCTCGACCAGCGCTGACGCAGGTCGCTGTCGGTATAACCGCTGGCCAGAACGACCGGCAGATCGGGTCGCGCCAGCCTCATCTGCCGGACGACATCGTCGCCGTTCAGATCGGGGAGGCCGAGATCGACGATGGCGCCCGACAGCGTCTCGCCGACAGCCGTGAACCTGTCGAGCGCCGCGCCGCCGGTGGCGGCCTCCTCGACCTGGCAACCCATCTCCGCCAGGGTCTGGGCGAGGACCATGCGGATCAGGGGCTCGTCCTCGACCACGAGGATCCGGCTGTCGACGGCGTCCCTGCGCGAGTGGTCCAGGACATCGCGGACGCGTGCCGCCAGTGCCTCGACGGTGAAGGGCTTGGCGAGCAGGTCGATACCGGGCTCGAGCCTTCCGTCGCGGATCAAGGCGCTGGCGGCATAGGCGGTCGTGATCAGCACGCCGAGGTCGGGTCGACGGGAACGAGCCTGCAGGCTCAGGGCCTTGCCGTCGACCCCACCCGGCAGGCCGAGATCGGTGAACAGGAGCTCGATGGCGGGCTCGCGTGCGATGATCTCCAGAGCAGAGGCGGCGTCGCCCGCCTCGTGAACCTGGTAGCCCAGGTCGCGCAGGCTGCCGGCCGCGTAGCTGCGGACGTCGTCATCGTCCTCGACGACGAGGATGCATTCGCCCGGCCTGCCGCGCCGCGGCGCCTCCGGGACGGCCGCGTCTTCCTGCGATGAGGGGGAAGGCTCGCCGGCGTCGGCCCTCGGCAGATAGATTTGAGCCGTCGTGCCGACTCCCGGGTCGCTGCGCAGGACGACGCTGCCGCCGCTCTGGTTGGCGAAGCCATAGACCTGGCTCAGCCCGAGGCCGGTTCCACGCCCACCCTTGGTGGTGAAGAACGGCTCGAATACCTGTTTCAGCATCTCCGGCGCCATGCCGACACCGGAATCGGTGACGGACACGAGGACGTAGGCGCCGGGCCGCAGGTCGAGCTGGTTGGCAGCGCGCGGCAGAGCGAGCTGGACGTTCCTCGTCTCGATCCACAGCTCGCCGCCCGACGGCATCGCGTCGCGCGCGTTGACCGACAGGTTGAGGATCGCCGCTTCGAGCTCGGTGGGGTCGACATCGACCGGCCAGAGATCGGGTGACGGCGCCGTCCGGACGCGGATGGCCTCGCCGAGCGTACGCTGAAGCAGGTCGGACATGCCCGAGACCAGGCCGTTGACGTCGACGATCCGCGGTTCCAGCGGCTTGCGGCGGGCAAAGGCCAGCAGCTTCTCGGTGAGACCGGCGGCGCGCCGCGCGCCCCGTGCAGCGTTCTCCAGGGCCAGCGACACGGCAGCCTCGTCGACGGCCCGTTTCCTCTGGGCATTGTCGAGGTTGCCCAGGACCACCGTCAGCAGGTTGTTGAAATCATGGGCTATGCCGGCTGTCAGGCGGCCGACCGCTTCCATCTTGGCGGCGTGACTGAGCCGCTCTTCCATGGCCTTTCGAGCCGAGATGTCGCGCAGGCTCGCGAGCCGGGCGGGACGGTGGCCCCAGGTCGTGTCGACCACCCGAACCTCCGCTTCGATGTGGCCGCCATCGGGCCGGTGAACGGCGATCTCGGCCGTCTCGCCTGCCGTCACCGGAACCCCGATCGGCGAGCCGACCAGCGAGCGCGGCGAGCGGCCGAAGATCTGCTCGGCCGCGGGGTTGGCGAACAGCACGACCCCGTCCTCGTCCACCACCAGGATGCCGTCGGCATTGCGCTCGACGAGAAAGCGGATCTCGGACTGATCGAGGCTGTTGCCGGAATGGCCGCCCATCATGCTCACCGTGCCGGTCCCGCGATGCGGCGGACGCTCGCGTCGTCAGGTATAGCGGCCGCCATCGCCCGTGAAGACGTCCGGCGCCTCCCTGAAGGGGGCGCCGAGTTGCATGCCCTTGTCGTCGATCGAGAAGCGGCGGATTTCCTTGGCATGCTCGCTACCCCGCATCTTCAGCACGATCAGCCCCCGGTGCATGGTCTCCTGCTCCTGGATGTAGCGCAGCAGGATGATCGAATCGGTCAGTGTCGAGATGTGCTGCTCGCTGGCGCTCTCGCCGCCGATCAGCGACTTGCTGGTCGCCGTGCACAGCCCGGCGATCTCGCGCTTCTTGATGAACGAGGTAAGGCTGATCAGGAACTCGCGGAAGCCCGTGTCGGGCGCGATGCGCTCGAGCGCCGAGAGGCTGTCGATGGCGATCCTGTTGGGCTGAAACTCGTCGACCAGCCGTTGGATCATCAGCAGGTGATCGGGCAGGCTTTGCGCCTCCGGGTAGAGGCAGATGACCTTGAGCTTGCCCTCGGCCTCCATGGCCGCGAAGTCGACGCCCCAGCCACTGGCGTTGCGGAAGAGCTGGCCCTTGCTTTCCTCGTAGCCGAACAGCAGGGCCCGCTCGCCGGCCGCGACGCCGCCGCCCAGGAAGTTGGTGACCAGCAGGGTCTTGCCCGTGCCGGTGGCGCCGCTCACCAGGGTGACGCTGTCGCGGAAGAAGCCGCCGCCGCACATCTCGTCGATCGCCGGATTGCCGCTGGTCACGCGCACCATGCTCGACTGCTGCTCCAGCCTCAGCGACGACAGCGGCACGGCGACGACGCCCTGGCTCTCCAGCAAGGTGAAAGGCGCCTCGCCCTCGGCGTGGTGGCTGCCGCGCATCTTGAGCACCTCGATGGTCCGGCGGCGCTTCTCGCGATGCAGCACATTGCGCAGGATGACGACGTTGTCGGCGACGAACTCTTCCAGCCGGTGCCGAGTAATCTCGCCGTACTCGTTGTTCCGTTCGGCGGTCATCAGGACCGTGAGCCCCGACTGCTTGAGCGCCGTGCTGATGTGGAAGAGCTCGCGGCGCAGGATCCTGGGGTCGGCGATGAAGTGGTCGAACAGCTGCGTCAGGGAATCGAGCACCACCCGGCGGGCATTGACGGTTCTCACGGAGTGCTGGATGCGCGCCAGCAGGCCGGTCAGATCGAAGTCGCCGATCACCAGCTCGTCGTTGGGGGGCGGGCTGGCGTCGACGAAGGCCAGCCGGCCCTCCTTGCGCCAGCTCGCGAGGTTCCAGCCGAAGCCGCGCATGTTGGCCTCGATGTCGCGCGGCGGCTCCTCGAACGTCACCAGCACGCCGTTCTCGCCGGACATCGTGATGCCGTGCGCCAGAAACTGCGTCGCGAACACCGTCTTGCCGCTACCCGGCGTGCCGCCGACGACCGTGGTCCTGGCCCTCGGGAGACCGCCCATGACCAGCTCGTCGAAGGCGTTGACGCCGGTCTTGACGCGTTCGAGGACGTCGCTGCTGTCGATGTCGTTTGCAATCATGCGTCACCATTCGGCTTGATCCCGAGGAACTCGAGCACGCGCCTGGCATCGCTCAGGTCGCCGACGATGCGCCGCGGGCGAGGGCCGTGATCGTAGGACAGCGTGGGGGTCGCCAGGATGCCCGCCTTCTCGGCGAGCTCGGGGCTGGCGAGCACATCGATGATCTCGAGTCTCCATGCCCCTGCGCTCATGTGCTTGCGCAGATTCATGACGTTCTGCTCGGCGCGGCGGGAGCTCGGGGAATTGCTGGCGATGTAGAGGCGAAGCACGAAGCATGGAACGCCGCCCGGTCGCCAGCCGCAAGAGAGAGAAAACTACTAGCCCACTAGTAGGAAAACGTTCCGCCCTGTCCATTGCCGGGGCGCCGCCCGATGCCTGTCGGAGCGATGCCGTCGCGGCCGATGATCCCCCGTTCGCGCGCCCAGATGACCGCGGCGGTCCGGCGGTTGACGCCGATCTTGCGGTACAGCGCGGCAACGTGGTTGCGCACCGTGTTCTCCGACAGGCCGAGCAGGCTCGCCATCTGCGGATCGCTCTGGCCCTCGCAGATCAAGCCCAGCACCTCGCGCTCGCGCGCGCTCAACGCGCCGAGGGCCGTGCCGTTGCGTTGCGCCGCGGCGGACGGCTCGCCGGCCTTGGACTCGCTCACCGTCCGGAGCTTCTCCATCACCGTGCGGGTGAACCACGAGGTGCTGTCGGCGAGCACGTTCTCGATCGCCCCCAGCAGATCGGGGCCCTGCCTCATCTTCTCCCCGGCTTCCTGGATGACGCCCAGGGTCACGCGCTCGCCCTCGATCGTGAGGTCGATCGGCGAGATGAAGCAATCGACGGAATCGGGGTCGGATCGCTTCAGCGGCAGCACGATCTTGCGCAGCTCGCCGTCGACGCGCCGCCGGGCGGCACGGTCCATCCACACGATCGCCCCGTCGCCGTCGACCAGGACGATGCCCTGCTGGAAGGCCGAGGACAGGCGTGCACGCCGCTCGTCGTTCCGGGTCGGACGATCCGTTGCGCGTTTCAAGGCAGGACCCTTGTATCGTGAATGCCGGTGCGTGCTCATGACGCGACGACAACGAGGCCCGGCGGAGTCTGGTTCCCCGTTACCAATCCTCTGGTGATTGCGCACCATGCCCCTTGCAATTTCGCCGCATGGATCGGCGAGGCGCCGTGTCACCGGCATTTCGACAGCGTCGCGACAGCCTGCAACTTCCGGTACGATGGCTCACCGACAGGACGGGCGCCGCCCGTCCGGCCGAGATCTCTGAAGGGTGCTGGTCCATGACGACGGAGACTCTGGCACCGTCAACGTCGTCGGCGGCAGTGGAACCGGGCAAGTCGAACATCGAACCCGCGGGTGCGGTCAGGGGCAACCCGCTCGCGGTTCCGCTGGCCCTGGCATCGACCGTGCTCGCGATCGTCGCGGTGCTGGCGCTCTCCTGGTACTACGCGGCGAGCCTGCTGCTGCTGTTCGCGGGCATCCTGTTCGCCGTCCTGCTCGACGCCTGCACGCGCGGCCTCGCGCCCATCGTGCCGCTGTCGCGGTCGTGGCGCTTCGGCCTGGTCGTGCTCGCTTTCGGCCTGATTGCGGCGTCGGCGATCGGCTGGAGCATCGATCGGGTGCCGGAGCAGGCGCGCAGCCTGATCCGGGTGATGGACGGCCAGCTCGGCGTGCTCGAGAGCCACCTCGCCGCCTTCGACATCGACCTGTTCGGGCCGGGCGGGCGGCAGGACCTTTCCCATCTGATCGCCGATCCCGGGCGCCTGTTCGGCCACGTCCACCATGCGGTGAGCGGCGCCTACGCGGTCGCCATCAACACGATCGTCATCCTGTGCCTCGGCCTGTTCTTCGCCGGCGACCCGGCAGGTTACCGCGACGGCGCGCTGAAGCTCGTGCCGCTCGGCGCGCGCGTGCGCGTCCGCTCCGTCCTGGACGAGATGGGCCAGGTCCTGCGCAGCTGGTTGCTCGGGCAGCTCCTGCGCGGCCTCGTCGTGGCGGTGCTGCTGGCGGTCGGCCTGAGCCTGCTCGGCGTGCCGGGCGCGGGATTGCTGGGCCTGCAGGCCGGGGTGGCGAACTTCATTCCCTATCTCGGGCCGCTGATCGCGGCCTTTCCCGTGGCCCTGGTGGCGATGCCGCTCGGGCTGCCGACGCTTGCCTGGGTCATGATCATCTACTTCTCGATCCAGACCATCGAAGGATTCGTGATCGCTCCCCTGATCCAGAAGGGCGCCGTGAACGTGCCGCCGGCCTGGACGCTGTTCGCCATCGTGATCTTCGGCGCGATGTTCGGTGCGATCGGCATGGCGCTCGCCGCTCCGCTGTTCGCCGTCGGACGGATCGCGGTCCTGCGGCTCTACGTCGAGGATCGGTTGGCGGATCGCGGTTAGCGCGGCCGGTTCGCGATCCCCTCGTCGATCCGCTCGAGAAGGTAGGGAAAGAAAGGGTTGGACGACACGCGAAGCAGCGCGTCGAGATTCAGGATCAGCACGCCGCGCTCGCCGCGCGGGGCGATCGACCCGAGATGGACGCCGAAGAACTCTCCGGTCTTGTCGGGTTGCAGGCCATACAGCGAGTCGTTCATCGGGAACGGCAGCGCGACATGCGACAGGGAAAAGATGCCGGGCGGAACGAAAGCGTCAGCGGGCGCGTCTGCTCCGTCGTGGCGCCGGTTTCGGTCACCTGCTCGACCACGTCGTAGCTGTCGGCTGCTGCGTTGGTGACGACGACCGTCCGGAACCGCCGCGGCGGGTCGGCCAGGATGCGCGTCAGGACCGTCTCGGCCGCGTTGCGCATGAGGGGGCCTACGATGGCCGCGCGGTTGATGTCGAACAGCACGAGCTCACTGCCGTTCGCCGGCAGATGTGCGTAGAGCCCCGAGAGGATGGCCGGCGTGCTGACCGTGAAGTCGACGACGGACTGGAAGGTGAGCACGGGCGGCAGACGATCCAGCCCGCCGGCGCGCGCGGTGCGCGCAATACGATCCTGCAGGGCGACGGTCAGGCGGTGCGTCTGGCGGGCGCCGTTGACCGGGAAGGAGTTGTACTTGAACGGATTGAACTCGGGGACGATGCCGAGCCACGCGGCCTTCGCGAAGGCGGGCAGCAGGGCGGGCAAGGCGGCAATGCCGACGAAGCGCGCGAAGCTCGTGATGCCGATCATGGGAGAGATCAGGATGAGGCGGTCGGGCCGCGCCAGCCGGCCGTCCTCGAGAGCGTCGAGGGCATACTTCATCGCCAGCGCGCCGCCGTTGGAGAAGCCCACGATGTGCAGCGGCTTCGCCGGCCCGGCGCGCCGGACCGCCTTGCGCACGGCCAGGCGCGTGGCGGCATCCCAGTCTTCCCACTCGACGGTGGTCAGGGCGGCCGGCACGGTGCCATGGGCTGGCATCCGGATCGCCACGGCCACGAAGCCCAGCTCGCGGTAGCGGCGGGCGACGTGACGCAGGCTGTACGGCGAATCGGTCAGCCCGTGCAGCAGGACGACCGACCCCACCGGAGGTCCATCGGGCTCCAGGATGTAGGAGCGGTTCCAGTCCTGGGCGAAGTTGCCGGGATAGATCGGGCTGCCGGCATAGAAGCGGTTGCCGAGGGCGTGCGCCTGGGCATCGACCTTGTCGATCACCTCGGCGCGCACATCGCGGAACACCGCCTCTTCGGCCCTGACGTATTGCGCCCAGTCGGCCTTGTCGATCCGGGATGCATCCATGTCGTCGGGCACGTAGGTGTGCCATGGCTCGAGCGGCGGCCCGCGCTGCGAATCCCACGCCCGCGCCACGATGAGCGTCACCGCGACCACGCTCAGGACGAGCAGGAGGCGTTTCAGCAGCCGAACCAGTCTCGTCGCCATGCCGGTGCACGATAGCACATCGGGGCACATGGAAGTGGTGCCTCGTGGGCAGGCGATGGCGTTCCGGCGAGGGGGCCTTTCCCTGTCGACGACGGCAGTGCGTAGGCCGGCTTCGGCTCACAGGTTGTTCTTGTGGATTTTCCCGTCCTTCATGATGACGACGAAGTTCTTCGCCGGATCCTCGATCAGCGTGATGTCGGCAATCGGATCGCCGTCGACCAGGAGGAGGTCCGCAAGCGCGCCTTCCTCGACCACGCCGAGCTTGCCGGGATACGGGTTGCGCTTGCCGGACAGTTGCCGCAGCTCCGCATTGGTGCCCGTTGCCATGATCAGCGCCTCGGCGGGCGTGTACCAGCGGACCAGCTTCGCCAGCAACGTCCCGTGACGCCGGGCGAGCTGAGCGGAGAACAGGATGTCGGTGCCGAATGCCGTCTTCAGCCTGTGCTTCTTCGCCAGCTCGAAGGTCCTGTCCGTGCCGGCGAACACCAGGCGCGCCTTCATCCTTTCGAGCGAGCCGGGCGGGAACGCCTCCGCCAGCTCGTCGGGAAACGCCTGGGTGCTCAGCCAGGTGCCATTCGCGGCCATCAGCTCCGCGGATTGCTCGTCCATCAGATGGCCGTGCTCGATGCACTTCACGCCGGCGGCGATCGCCCGCCGGATCGAGACCGGCGTGTAGGCGTGCACCGTGACATACGTGCCCCAGTTCTCGGCCGCCTCGACGGCGGCTCGCAGCTCGGCTTCGGTGAAGGTGGACGCGTCGAGCGGGCTGTTCGGCGAGGCCACGCCGCCTCCGGCCGTGAGCTTGATCTGCGTGGCGCCCAGCAAGAGCTGCTCGCGCACGCGCACGCGGACCTCGTCGGGACTGTCCGCGATCATGGCGGCGCCGAGCTGCTCTTGGCGAGTCTGGGGGGCGCCGATGGTGCGCGGCACCTCGAACGGCAGCCGGAAATCGCCGTGACCGCTGGTGACGGTGACGATGGCGCCGGACGGGTAGATGCGCGGGCCCACGACGATCCCGTCGTCGATCGCTCGCTTGAGCGCGAACACCGGCCCGCCCACGTCGCGAACGGTCGTGAACCCGCGCATGAGCGTGTCGGTCGCCTCGGCGCCCGCCATCAGGTTCAGGTATCCGCTGTCCCCGGTGAGCATGGCCGCCACGGTCGGCCGCACCAGCATTGCGTGCCAGTGCATGTCGATCCTCGTGCCCGCGTCGGCAGTGATCGGGATCGGATCCTTGGAGATCCTGTCAATCGTGTTGCCGCGAACGAGCACGTTGGTGCTGGCGCTCAGGGAGCCGCTCTTGCCGTCGAAGATGCGGACGTTCTCGAAGAGGACGACGGACGGCTCGGCGGGGCGCGGCTGGGCGAACGCAGTTCCGGCGAGACAGAGAACGGCGGCGAGGGCACGAGCGAGCATGGAGTCCTCCGCGATTGGCTGGTTATGAAGCCGCCGAGTCGACCGTGACCGCCCCACCCGAAGGCCATCCTCGCGGAAGGGAGTGGACACAACTCACGTCCCTCTCCCCCGCCTTCATGAGCGCGTTCGGCTTCCGCCGAGCCGCACATAAGGGGGAGAGGAGCATGAAAATGAGATGTGTCCAATCCATAGACAGCGAAGCTGGGGAGGAGAACCGAAAATTTGCGCCCTGGGGGAGGCTCCGGCCCAGGCTGCCGCCGGCGCCCGGCCTCTCGACCTTGCGGGTCTCGATGGTGTCACCGAAAGCCGGGGACGAGCAGGTCTCCCGCCGACCTCCGGATGACAGGGTGGCCATCCGGGACCTAATAGGTCGAGGCGGAACATGACTGGAGCTTGGCATGAGCGGGGAGTTGTGGCAGCTGACGGCGGTCGAGGCGGTTTCCCTCCTGAAGAAGAAGGAGGTATCGCCGCTCGAGCTGGTCGAGGCCTCGGCGGCACGCATCGCTGCCGTCGAGCCGGCGGTCAATGCGCTGCCGACGCTCTGCCTCGACCGCGCGCGCGATCACGCGCGGCGGCTCATGGCGGGCGAGGGCTGCGAGGCGGCGGGCGAGGCGGGATGGCTCGCCGGCCTGCCGGTGTCGATCAAGGACCTCACCGACGTCGCCGGCGTGCGCACCACCTACGGCTCGCCGCTGTTCGCCGACCATGTTCCTTCGAAGTCGCATCCGGTGGTCGAGCGCATCGAGCGCAAGGGCGGCATCGTGATGGGCAAGTCGAACACGCCCGAGTTCGGCGCCGGCGGCAGCACCTTCAACGAGGTGTTCGGCCGCACGCGCAACCCGTGGAACACGGCGCTGACCTGCGGCGGGTCGACAGGCGGCGGCGCGGTGTCGCTGGCGACCGGCGAGGTCTGGCTGGCGCACGGCACCGACCATGGTGGCTCGCTGCGCCGGCCCGGCACCTACTGCTCGGTGGTCGGCCTGCGGCCGTCGCCCGGCCGGGTGACGCGCGGCACGGTGAGCAATCTCTGGTCGTCGCTGTCCGTGCAGGGGCCGATGGCGCGCACGGTCGGCGACCTGGCGCTCGCGCTCGATGCCATGGCGGGCCACTGCCCGCACGATCCGATGACCTTCGATGCACCCGCGCTGTCGTTCAGCGCCGCGGTCGCCCGGCCGACCGCGCCGCGCCGCGTCGCCTTCACCGCCGACTACGACGGTCGCATGGCGATCGACCACGACGTCCGCGAGATCTGCACCAGGATGGCGCGGCGCTTCGAGGAGCTGGGCTGCATCGTCGAGGAGGCCTCGCCCGACATCGGCGCCATCGACGAGGCCTTCCTCAACTTGCGCAGCCAGGCCTTCGTCGTCGATCGCGAGCTGCAGCTCGCGGCGCATCGCGACAAGATCAAGCCCGACATCGTCTGGAACACCGAGCGCGGCCTGCAGCAGTCGCCCTCGGCCATCGCCTGGGCGGAGCGCGAGCGCGCCGCCTTCTACCGCCGCGTCGTGGAATTCTTCCAGACCTACGACCTCCTGGTGACGCCGGGCTCGCCGACGGCGGCGTTCGACGTGATGTTGCGCCATCCCGAGACCATCGCCGGCAAGAAGCCGGAGAATTACATGGCGGGCTCGACGGTCAACTCGGTGATCACGCTGACCAGCTGCCCGGCGATCGCCGTGCCCTGTGGCTTCGATCGGCACGGCCGCCCGGTCGGCCTGCAGCTCGTCGGCAAGCCGCGCGGCGAGTCGGCGCTGCTGCAGGCGGCGGCACTGTACGAGCAGCTGGTCGGCCTCGATCGCCTGCTGCCGATCGATCCCAGGCCGGGCTCCGTGCCGCCGAGCCCATGACGGCGATCGGACGAGACGCCCGGGCGCGATCAGCCGAAAGCTCGCCTCGACGATCCTCGCGACATCCTTCCAGTCGGGGTGTTTCGGCACCTTGACGACGCTCAGTGTGATATACAAGTTTCGTGTATATCTTCGCGAGAGATTGATCATGCAGGTTTGCAAGTGGGGTAACAGCCTTGCCATTCGGCTTCCTTCGACCATTGTGGAAGCGTTGAAGCTGAAGGAAGGCGACGAGATCGATATCCGTGTCGCCGGAGAACGTGAGTTCGACGTCGCTCGCGATCGCAGCCGCGAGCGCGCCATCGAGCGGATCAAGGCTCTCAGCAGACCGCTTCCTCCTGGTTGGAAGTTCGATCGCGACGAGGCCAACGAGCGATAGGCCGGTGGCGGCCGAGTTCATCGATAGCAACGTGCTCGTCTACGCCTTCACGTTGGACGAGCGCGCCGCCATGGCGCGCGCGATTCTTCTGAATCGACCTGCCACCAGCGTGCAGGGCCTCAACGAGTTTGCCAACGTTGCCCGGCGTAAGCTCGGCATGGACTGGCACGGGATTCGCGACTCGCTCGAGGAGTTGCGCCTGTTGTGTTCCGACATTCTTCCGCTCGATATCGCAACCCACGACGAGGCGTTACGCATCGCCGAGCAGTATGGCTACAGGATATTCGATTCACTGATCCTCGCGTCGGCGCTGCAGGCGAGAAGCGAGACACTGTGGTCGGAGGACATGCAGCACGGCATGGTCATCAGGGGCCGATTGAGAATCGTCAATCCGTTCCGCAAGGAAAGCTGAGCCCGGGGCGCGAGGATCGACCGTCAGCCGGCAGCCGTGCCACCATCGGGCAAACATGCGGAGGGCACGATGCGGGTCGTGATAACCGGCGCCAGTCGCGGCATCGGCCGGGCGACGGCGGTGAAGCTCGTGGCCGACGGCGCCAAGGCGCTCACGCTGTGCGACGTCGCCTATCTCGACGAGCTCGAGGCGCTGGCCGAGGGGCTGCGCGGCTCCGGCGCCAAGGTGCGCACGCTCAGGGCCGACATGGCGCGGCCTACCGCGCCGGCGCAGGTGATCGCGGCCGCGGTGCGTGCGATGGGCGGCATCGATGCGATCGTCGGAAATGCCGGTATCACCGCGCCGTCCCGGCTGGTCGATCTCGATCTCGCGACGTGGAACCGCGTGTTCGACATCGACCTGCGCGCCAATTGGCTGCTCGCCAAGGCCGCCCATCCGCATCTCGAGGCGTCGAAGGGCGCGATCGTCATGCTGGCCTCGATGGCCGGTGTCATGCCGCAGCTTCCGACCGGCGCCTACAGCCCGGCCAAGGCGGCGCTGATCATGCTGACCGAGATGATGGCGATGGAATGGGCGGCCGACGGCATCCGCGCCAACAGCGTCTGCCCCGGCTTCGTGCACACCTCGATGACCGACGCGATCTACAGCCAGAGGACGCTGGCGCGCAGCCGCGCCCGGCTCGTCCCGCTCGGCCGCATCGCCACGCCCCGGGACATCGCCGAGACCATCGCCTTCCTGCTGGGACCGCAAGCGAGCTACATCACCGGCCAGGCGATCGTGGTCGATGGCGGGCTGACGCGCTCGATCCTGCGGAATGTGCCGGGCGTCGCCGCGACGCCGGCCGGCAAGCCCAGGGGCAAGGCCGCAGCCAGGGCCAAAGCGAAAGGAAAAGCGAAAGGCAAGCGATGAAAGCGTCACTCTTCTACCTGCCGAGCATCGGCAGCCGCGCCGAGATCGAGCAGGGTATGGCCGGCATGCGGCCCGACCTCTACCAGCGCATGCTGAAGGAGCTCGGCGAGCAGATTCGCCTCGGCGACGAGCTCGGCTACGATTCGGTGAGCTTCACCGAGCATCACTTCCACATCGAGGGCTTCGAGCTCTCCAACAACCCGGTGCTGCTCGACCTCTACTTCGCCCTGCAGACCAAGCGCATCCGCGTCGGCCAGCTCGGCATCGTCCTGCCGGCCGCCAACCCGATCCGCGTGGCCGAGGACATCGCCATGCTCGATCACATGACCGGCGGGCGCGCCAATGCCGGCTTCGCGCGCGGCTACCAGCGCCGCTGGGTCGACGTCATGGCGCAGCAGACCCACGGCATCCACGGCGCGCTGCCCAACCAGCACGACGAGATCGACAACGCCAATCGCCTGGCCTTCGAGGAGAATTTCCGCATCGTCAAGAAATGCTGGACCGAGGAGATGCTGACCCACGACGGCAGATTCTGGAAGGTGCCGGCCGGCCCGACGCCGTGGACGCTCGACACCACGGAGAAGTGGGGCAAGGGCGTGAAGGACGGCATCCTGACCGCGGTCGGCGTCGTGCCCAAGCCGCTGCAGAAGCCGCATCCGCCCTTGTTCCAGCCCTTCGCCAGCTCGGAGAACACGTTGCGCTTCTGCGCGCAGGAGGGCATCACGCCCATCCTGCCGCCCATGCTGCCGGTTTACGAGGAGAAGCTCTACAGCGTCTATTCGGAGGTGTCGGGCAAGCCCAGGGGCCAGGGCGTCGGCGTCCTACGCGACGTCATCATCGTCGACAGCGACGACGAGGCGATGGCGTTGTGGCGCGATTCGGGCCAGTTCTCGGGCCGCGCCTGGTTCGAGCCGTTCGGCTTCCGGCGCGGTATGCAGGATCCGCAGACCGGGAAGTTCCCGACGCCACAGGAAGTGATCGCCATGGGCTATGCCTATGTCGGCACCGTCGACACCGTCCTGCGCGCCATGGAAACCCAGCAACGACGCCAGCCCGTCGATTGGGTGTTCTGCTACACCTACAACGCGCTGGTCCCGCACCCGATCCTGATGAAATCCATCGAGACCTTCTGGACCAAGGTGATGCCGCGGTTCCGGTAGACGCGGCACCAAGCAGGCATGCCGGGGGGCGCCACTTATAGGCGCGAGTTCGAGCTCTGCGAAATGGGAGAAGACGTTCATGAGTCCTCTCCGCCCACTTAGCGGGGGGAGAGGAAGGGGCCCCGCGCGCAGCGTGGGGGAGGAGAGGTGGGTCGTTGCGACACCAACGATGCCCGGGTGGAGATTCATAGCCTCGCGGGCACCGATCCTATGACCCACCTCTCCTAGCCTCTCCCCCCGCTACGCGGGCGGAGAGGAACATGAGCTTTCATTGCCGCTTTGGCGGCGCGATACTTGCACCTACCGAAGCTCTTCCCGGAGGTCACCCATGGGCATGCTGAGCGACGAGGAACAGGCAGCCCTTGCCCCGGCGCGGCTGGCGTCGAGCCCGACGCCGGTGCCGACGCAGGTCGTGTCGAGCGACGAGTTCCTGCCCGTCGCGCAGACTGAGCGGCAGCGGAAGGTCGAGGCGCACATGAACGCGCTGGGCGACGAGTACGGACGGCAGAACGGCCTGTCGCGCCGGCGCTTCTTCCAGACCGCCGCCGGCATGGCGAGTGCCTTCGTCGCCATGAACGAGGTCTATGGGCCGATCTACGGCGCCTCGCCGGCCGAGGCGAAAAGCGTCGATCTCGCGCAGGCGCGCGCCGACGGGCTGAAAGACCAGTTCATCATGGACGTGCACACCCACTTCCTGCGCGACGACACGCGCCTGGCAGGTTTCGTGCGCGGCCGCGAGGCGGTCGGCAAGGCGGGCTGGAACCCGGCGCTGGTCGACCGGCCGCAGACCATCGACGACCTCAAGTACCCGAGCTGGTTCAAGGAGATCTATCTCGACAGCGACACCAAGGTGGCGCTGATCAGCGGCGCGCCGTCGGAGGATCCGCGCGACTGGTTCCTGACCAACGACATGAAGCTCGACGCGAAGAGCCGGGTGAACCAGGCGGCCGGCTCGCGGCGCTGCCTGTCGCATGCCATCTTCGCACCCGGCTATCCCGGCTGGATGGACGAGGTCGACCGCGCCATCGCCGAGCTCAGGCCCGATTCGTGGAAGGGCTACACGGTCGGCGACAACACCAACAAGGATCTGGCGCGCCATCCCTGGCGCATGGACGACGAGACGCTCGTCTATCCTTTCTACGAGAAGCTCCTGAAGGCCGGGCACGACATCGTGTGCGTGCACAAGGGCCTTTACCCGCCGTCGACCGAGAAGCGCTGGCCGCATCTCGTGCGCCATGCCGGCGTCGATGATGTCGGCAAGGCGGCCAGGGACTGGCCGCAGATCCGCTTCGTCATCTACCATTCGGCGTATCGCTGGACGGGCGGCGCCGGCGCCCTGGCGAAGGACGGCTTCGCCCAGTTCGAGGAGACCGGCCGCGTCGAATGGACCAGCGATCTCGCCGACATCCCCGCCCGGTACGGCGTCACCAACGTCTACGGCGATCTCGGCCAGATCTTCGCCCAGACCACGGTGGTCGAGCCGCGCCTGTGCGCGGCGCTGATGGGCATCCTGATCAAGGGCCTGGGCGCCGACCACGTCGTGTGGGGCACCGACGCCGTCTGGACCGGCGCGCCGCAATGGCAGATCGAGGCGCTGCGCCGGCTCGAGATCCCCGAGGACATGCAGCGCAAGCACGGCTTCACGGCGCTCGGGCCGGCCGACGGGCCGGTCAAGCGCGCCATCTTCGGCGAAAACTCGGCCAGGATGTACCGCTACGACGTCCAGAGGGCGGCATGGCGCGACGATCGCTTCGCCGCGCTGAAGATGGACTACGAGCGGCGCGGCCGCGAGCCTTCCAATCTGCGCTACGGCTACGTCGTTCCCGCGTGACCAGCTTCGGCATCATCGGGCTGGGCTGGATCGGGCGGCGCGTCGCCGTCCGGCTGCCCGGCGCCGCCGCGGTGCTCGTCCGGCCGTCGCAGGCGGAAAGGGCGGCCACGCTCGTCGATCCTGCCGCGGTGTGCACCTCGGCGGCCGAGTTCATCGCCCGCCGCCCGGCCGTCGCGCTCGAATGCGCCCTGGCCTCCGTGCTGGCCGAGATCGGTCCCGGCCTGCTGGCGGCCGGCATCGATCTCGTGCCGCTGTCGCTCACGGCGCTGTGCGATCCCGCGGTGGAGGAGCGCCTGCTGGCGGCGGCCGCGGCCGGCCCCGGCCGGCTCGAGCTGGCGCCGGGCGCGGTCGGCTCGCTCGACCTCCTGGCGACGGCGCGCGAGGAAGGCCTGCGCCGCGTCGTCTATCGCCAGCTGAAGCCACCGGCGATGTGGCAGCTCACGCCGGCGGCAGGGCTGGCCAGGCTCGACGGGATCGATCGCCGGTCGGTGATCCTGTCGGGCAGTGTGCGCGAGGTGGCGCGTCACTTCCCCAACAACCTCAACAGCTCGGTCGGCGTGGCGCTGGCCGGGCTCGGCCTCGATGCGACGGAGCTCGAGCTGGTGGCCGATCCCGCTCTGTCAGAGACCGCGCACGAGCTCGAGATCGAGGCCGGTGCCGGCACGGTGAGGCTGTCGGTCGGCGGCCGCGAGGTGGCGCCGGACGGCGATCCGGCCGACTACACGACCTCCAGCCTGATCCGCATCGTGCATCGTCGGCGGGCGCCCGTGAAGATCTGATGGCCGACCCGGTCGCCTTCCTGCAGGAGCTGATCCGCGCCCAACGCGACGGCGAGGCGGCGGTCCAGCAGCGCGTTGCCGATGCCGCCCGGCGGCTCGGCTGCACGGTCGAGCGCGTGCGCTATCGGCCGGGCGACGTGCCGATGGTGGCGGAGTTCGCCACTGCGCAGGCGATCGACGGCGGCGAGCGCGAGAGCGTGGTCGCCACCTTCAAGGGGCGCGGCGGCGGACGCAGCGTCATCTTCTTCGCCCATCCCGACGGCGAGCCGGTCGCGGCGACCGAGCGCTGGCGGCACGATCCCTTCGCCGGCGTGATCGAAGGGGGCCGCCTGCATGGCTGGGGCGTCGCCGACGACCTGGCCGGCGTCGCCACCTTGGTGCAGGGGCTGCAGGCCGTGCTCGAGACCGGCAAGCAGCCGCTGGGCGACGTGATCCTCGCCAGCACGCCCAGCAAGCGGCACGCGCGCGGCGTCTCGGCGCTGCTCCATGGCGGGCTGCGCGCCGACGCGGCAGTCTATCTCCATCCCGCCGAGTCGGGTGTCGGCATGCGCGAGATCAAGGCCTTCGCCTCCGGCCTGGTCGAGTTTCGCATCACCGTCGATGGCCGCGCGCCCGACACCAGCGAGATCAGCCATGCCGCCTTCGCCCATCGCGCGGTCAACCCGATCGACAAGCTCTGGCTGATCCATCGCGCGCTCCAGGCGCTCGATGCAAGGCGCGGCGGGGCGGTGCGTCATCCAGCGCTGCAGCGGGCGATCGGCCGGTCGACCAATCTTCTGGTGTCCCATGTCGCCGCCGGCAGCAGCGACGTGTTCGCGCGCATCGCGCCCTGTGCCGTGCTGGCGGGCTCGCTGTCCTTCCCGCCGCCGGAGACCCTGGCCGATATCCAGGGCGCCGTCGAAGCAGCGGTAGGCAGCGCTGTGGCGGAGGATGCGTGGCTGCGCGACCATCCACCGCGCCTGGAGTTCGTGACGGGAGTCACCGGTGCCGAGGTCAGCCCCGACCATCCACTCTATCGCGTCGTCGCCGAGGCCGTCCGGCACGTCACCGGTGAGGCGCCGCACGTCAACCCGCTGCACACGTCGAGCGACATCCGCAACCCGATCCTCCAGGCCGGCATCCCCACGGTCGGGCTGGGGCCGCTCGGCGGCGACCTCACCCAGAACGGCCTGCACGACGAGTGGGTCGACGTCGAGGACTACCAGCGCGCGGTGAAAGTCGCGGCGGATGTAATCGCTGGTTGGTGCGGTACCAGTTGACGCTGGTGCGGTACCGGCTGACGTTGGTGCGGCGTCGGCTGACGCCGGTGCGGCGCCGCGCAATTCAGACCGGGACAAGCCGTCCCTTCGGCGTCAAAATTGCATCCGGTCTGGGGGGTTAATCGTCAGGGGGTCCTGAAATGTCGAACATCGCTGAATCCGGGTTTCGCCGACGCGGCCTGCTGGCGGCCGGCGCCGCGGCAACGACGCTTGCCCTTGCGCCGACGGCGCTGCGTGCCCAGCCCAAGATCGCGCCGCCCAACATCATCAAGGCCGGCACGCTCATCATGTCGATCAACCCGACGCTGCCGCCGCTGCAGTTCGTCGACGAGAAGGGCGAGCTCAAGGGCATGCGCGTCGAGCTGGCCAACGAGTGCTGCAAGAAGCTCGGGCTGGCGCCGGAGTACATCCGCACCGAGTTCGCCACCATGATCCCGGGCCTCGCCGCCAAGCGCTGGGACATGATCAACACCGGCATCTTCTGGACCGAGGAGCGCTCCAAGCTGATGTACATGGTGCCCTACGAGCAGGCGGCAATCAGCTTCCTGTCGGCCAAGGGCAACCCGCTCGGCCTCAAGACGATCGACGACCTGGCCGGCCGGCGCGTCTCGGTCGAGCTCGGCGGCATCGAGGAGCGGCGCACCCGCGAGGTCAGCGACATCGTGACCAAGAAGGGCCTGAAGCCGCTCACCATCATGACCTTCAACAATTTCGCCGAGTCGTTCCAGGCGCTGCGCGCCGGCCAGGCCGATGCCGCCACCAGCATCGACGCGACGGCGATGTTCATGCAGGGCCGCGGCGACTTCACCCGCGCAATCAGCGGCGTGTTCCCGCAGACCGCCTGCTTCGCCTTCGCCAACAAGCCCCTGGCCGAGGCCGTGGTCGGTGCGCTGGACGCGGTGCGAAAGGACGGCATCTACGACAAGCTGCTCGACCAGTACGGCGTGCTGAAGATCGACGAGCCGAAATTCTCCATCAAGGGCCCGGGACCGGCGTAGAGCGAGCTTCACCACAAGCCTCATGTTCCTCTCCCCCCGCCAGGGAAGGGCACTCGCATGTGGCACATTTCTCCGTCATCCCGAGCGGAGCCGCCTGAAAGGCGGCGCAGTCGAGGGACCTCTCTTGCCGGTGCCGCAACAAGAAAGATCCCTCGACTACGCCGCCAATGGCGCTGCAAGCAGCGCCATTGGCGGCTTCGCTCGGGATGACGGGAGAATTCGGCATTTGCGAAAGCCTCGCCGGCCAGGGGGAGAGGCCAGGTGAGGGGGGTACAGGTCATACCGCAGCCTCCGACCCCTTCACGTAACCGCTCACCCATATGTGTGGCTCGGCGAATCCGAACGCGCTCGTGAGGGCGAGGGAGAGGAGCCTGAACATGAGCATGAGGAAAGCGCTCATCGAGGATGAGCAACCATGAAGGTCTGGGACTGGGAAGGCTTTTGGGGCTACTTCACCAACCTCTATCTCCTCGAAGGCGCCCTGTGGACCATCGGGCTGACCATCTGCACGCTGATCCTGGGCGGCATGATCGGCCTCCTGCTGGCGGTGATGCGGCTCAGCAAGCACAAGGCGGTGTCGCGTACCGCGCAGGGCTACGTCTGGATCTTCCGCGGCACGCCGCTGCTGGTGCAGCTCATCATCATCTACACCGGCCTGCCGCAGCTCGGCCTGATGCGCTTCAGCGTGCTCGAATCGGCGATCATCGGGCTGGCGCTCAACGAGGCCGCCTATCTGTCGGAGATTCTCCGCGGCGGCATTCTCTCCGTCGCCAAGGGACAGACCGAGGCGGCGCGCGCGATCGGGCTGAAACCCTACCAGATCTTCCGGCTGGTCGTGCTGCCGCAAGCGCTACGCGTCATCATCCCGCCGCTCGGCAACTCGGTGAACGGCCTGCTGAAGACCACCTCGATCGCCTCGGTGATCTCCATGGAGGAGGTGCTGCGGCGCGGCCAGATCCTGATGCAGCAGAAGTTCCAGGTGCTCGAGGTGTTCATGGTGGTGGCCATCCTCTACCTGGTGATGACCACCTGCTGGGATTTCGTGCAACGCCGCATCGAGGCCTACTACGGCAAGGCCTACGGCGCGGCCGCCACCGAGCAGCTGGCAAGGGACGACCATTAATCATCCTCCTCCCCACGCGATGCGTGGGGAGGTGTCCGCGTCATCGCGGACACCTCCTATGAGAATGCGCTGGGAGCGCGCCACTGGTGGCGGAGTAAACTCCGCCAAAGTGGCGCTCATGGGATGTGGAATCACAAGAAGAGCGCCACTGGAGTGG
>LNFM01000503.1_pt1 | contig 97341 bp, 88 predicted proteins | sample 596031 | NCBI WGS metagenome assembly LNFM01 (sample SAMN04254537, study PRJNA301005) | activated carbon metagenome | isolation source: dual media filters at the Ann Arbor, Michigan drinking water treatment plant | place: USA: Ann Arbor
AAGAGAAGCGTCCCCGGTGGGGTGGCCGGACTTCAAACCCGGTGGGGGCCGTTGACGGTCCTTTGTGGGTTCGACTCCCACTCTCTTCCGCCAGCATTTCACGGACACGATCCGCGTGTCCGGCGCACGACTCGCCACGACGAGCGCCGCACGGAACAGCATTCGCGTCGGAGATCGTGCGATGCCCGTGTTGCCGCTACGTCGCATCGACGCCGCGCGAACCAACGCAACGACAACAATCACGCCAGAGGTGACCGCGAAAGCGTCCTGTCCGTCGCGCGTGATCGCATCAAGGGAGATCTCCTCATGAAGCAATGGAACTGCGAACTCTGCGGGTTCGTCTACGACGAAAAGGCGGGAATGCCCAATGAAGGCATTGCTCCGGGTACGACATGGGATCACGTACCGGAAGACTGGACCTGTCCTGACTGCTCGGCGCCGAAATCCGACTTCATATTGGCCGAGGCGTAAAACGCCTCGAAATACTTGCCGGCTTACGGTGATCGAATCGTTCCATGAACGAAGCCGACCGCGGTTCCAGCATGCCCGACGATCCGACCGTCATTGCGATCGTTCAGCGATGGCGCCGACGCGTTGTCAGGCGCTGGATCGTTGCGATGATCGCAGCGCTCGCATTGTGGGTAGCGGCAGCTGTCTGGCCGCTTTCTCGTGTTGTCGAAGTCTCGGCGGGAGTGACGCTGCTGCTGCTGACGTGGCGAGCGTTTCGACTGACGCGAGCGGGGCAGTGCCCGAGGTGTGCGACGCGGATCCGGTTCGAGCCTCGAATCGAGTTGCCCCGAGTCTGCGCAGGATGCGGAGTCGCCTTCTCTGCGTCGAAGGGATCCGGCTCGTAATGTATTTTGGCGGGCTCGCAAGCTCGAGTGCTTGCGAGCATGGCGACGAAAGCAGCCTCGGGGGCTCGTGGCGCTCTGTCGAACGATGGACGCTGATGTTGCCGTGCCGTCTACAGATTGACGACTTGTCGGGCGACTGTGCGCTCCGGGGTCGCGGCGGAACCGGCAGCACGAGCGAAGAAACCCGCGCGATAACCCCTGGCATAATCGTCGATGCCGACGCGAAGATACGCAGTCAAGGAGGCGATGGTCGTGCGAGCTGCTTGCCCATCGTTGTAACCGTTGACGAATGCCGTGCTATCGTTGGCGGAGTTGCGAAACGCTTCGATCATTCTCACTGCTTGTTCACTCCCTGATGCTTTGCAGGAACTTTGAGCAAGCCCTGTGCCAATCCACTTGCGTGACAAAGTTCACGCTTCAACCGGCTGATGACTATGGCTTTTTCCGCTCTCGATGCACTGTCCCCGGTAGACGGACGCTACCAAAATAAAGTCACTCCATTAAGGGAGTATTTCACCGAGCTAGCGCTCATTCGGATGCGTGTGCTTGTGGAAATCTCCTGGCTGAAGAAACTCGCTGCCGATCCGCGGCTGCCGGAGATCGCCCCGTTCAGCGGATCGACCCTCGCTGCGATGGATGCGATCGCCGAACATTTCAGCGAAGAGGACGGCGAGCGCGTCAAGAGCATCGAAGCGCAAACGAACCACGACGTAAAGGCGATCGAGTACTTTCTGCAGGAGAAACTGAAGAACCATCCTGACGCTCAAGCCGCCATCGGCTTCATCCACTTCGCGTGCACGTCGGAGGACATCAACAATACTTGTCACGCACTGATGCTCGCCGGCTCGCGTGAGAAGGTCATGCTGCCCATGCTCGACACGATCATCGCGCGGCTACGCGGCATGGCGCACGATCTGGCCGAGGTCGCCATGCTGGCTCGCACCCATGGTCAGGCGGCGACCCCGACCACGCTCGGCAAAGAGATCGCGAACGTCGTGCACCGACTCGACCGGGCACGCAAACGCCTGGCCGCAGTCGACCTGACGGCGAAGTTCAACGGCGCTGTCGGCAACTACAACGCGCATCTCGTCGCCTACCCGGAGATCGACTGGGAACAATTCGCACGCGAAGTCGTCGATTCCCTCGGCCTCGTCTTCAATCCCTATACGACGCAGATCGAACCGCACGATTGCATCGGAGAGCTCTTCGACGCCTATTCGCGCACGAACACGATATTGCTCGATCTCGATCGGGATATCTGGGGCTACATCTGCCTCGGCTATTTTCGCCAACGGGTCAAGGCAGGCGAAGTCGGGTCGTCGACCATGCCGCACAAGGTCAATCCGATCGACTTCGAAAATTCCGAAGGCAATCTCGGCGTGGCCAATGCATTGCTCAGACACATGGCCGACAAGCTGCCCGTCTCGCGCTGGCAACGCGATCTCACCGATTCGACGGTACTGCGCAACATGGGCGTGGCGCTGGGCCACACCCTGCTCGCGTGGGACTCACTGATGCGCGGACTCGGCAAGCTGGAAGCCGACCACCGCAAGATTGCCGAGGATCTCGACTCGACGTGGGAAGTCCTCGCCGAGCCGATCCAAACGGTCATGCGGCGGCATGGTATCGCCGATCCGTACGAGCAGTTGAAGGCACTCACGCGAGGGCGCACCGGCATCGACAAGGAGACGCTGCACGCATTCATCGGCGGCTTGTCGATCCCGGAGGATGCTAAGCAACGTCTCCTCGCCCTTACGCCAGCCAGCTACATCGGGGCGGCGGTGCGACTCGCGCAGAACGTATAGAGCAGGCGCGTCCCCCGAGACGATCCGTTGCGTGTTCGGCCTTCAGCGAAAGCAGGCCCGACCTGGTGCAAGCGCTCTTGAGTTTGGAACATTACCCCGCAGCTCCTTGCGATCTGCGACGAAGGAAAACACCCATGAGCACGTTCAGCGTCGACGTCGGCCAGCACAACTTCCGGGAAGTCGTCCTCGAAGGATCGAAGCGCGCGCCTGTCATCATCGACTTCTGGGCCCCCTGGTGCGGCCCATGCAGAGCGCTCACGCCCGTTCTGGAGAAACTGGCAACCGAGTATGCGGGGCGCTTCACGCTCGCCAAGATCAACTCCGACGAGAATCAGGAGCTCGCCGCGAATTTCGGTGTCCGGGGTATCCCGGCAGTGAAGGCAGTCGTCGACGGGAAACTGGTGGATGATTTCGTCGGCGCGCAGCCGGAAAGCCAGGTGCGCGCCTTCATCGAGCGGGTCCTGCCCTCTCCAGCCGATATCGAGTGCAGGCGCGCGCAAGCGCTTGTCGGCGAGGGCAACACGTCCGGCGCCGTGGCACTTCTGCAGCAAGTACTGAAAGACAATCCCCGACACGCGCGTGCGCGCACTTCACTGGTCGAAGCATTGCTCGCACTGGATCGAACCGAAGAGGCGCGCGCCGCTTTCGAGCCGCTGCTCCATACCGGATCGGACGATGCGCAGATTCGCGAACTCAAAGCGCGACTTGAATTTTCCGGTGCAACCACAAGCGACGACGCCGCTCTCGAAGCACGCATAGAAATCAACCCCGGCGACCTGGAAGCGCGATTGGAGTTGGCTCGGGCACTCGTGACGCAGCAAGCCTACGAACCTGCACTGGCGCAATTGCTTGAGATCGTGCGTCGCGACCGCAAGTTCGGCGACGACGTTGGACGCAAGACGATGGTCGAAGTGTTCAACCTGCTCGGCGGACAGGGTGATCTCGTCAGCACCTATCGACGACTGCTTTCGTCCGCGCTTTATTGACCGATCGACCAGCGGCGGGTCGAAGCATCGGCCCATCAAACGACCGCTTCAGGCTTGTCTTTTTTCTCGGGCTGAACCAGATCTTCGCGGCGAATCCCGAGCCACATGACCAGCGGGCTCGCCACCAGCACGGACGAGTAGATCCCGAAGCAGATGCCGATCGTCAGGGCCAGCGCGAAATAGAAGAGCGTCTCGCCGCCGAAAAACAGCATCGAGGTGACCATCAGCTGGGTGCTTCCGTGCGTGATGATGGTTCTCGACATCGTGGCCGTAATGGCGCTGTCGATCACCTCAGGCACCGACGCACGACGCATCTTGCGGAAGTTCTCGCGAATCCGATCGAAGACCACGACCGACTCGTTGACCGAATACCCGAGCACCGCCAGGACGGCCGCGAGCACAGGCAGCGAAAACTCCCATTGAAAAAACGAGAAGAACCCGACAATGATGACCACGTCGTGGAGGTTCGCAATGATGGCCGCGAGGCCGAACTTCCATTCGAATCGCATCCAAAGGTAGATGACGATACCGATCGAAACGAACAACAGTGCAAGTATGCCGTTCTCCACCAGCTCGGCGCCGACTTGTGGCCCCACGAATTCCACCCGCTGCAGCGTCACCTTCCCGTCGCCCTTTGCGAGCTCTGCCAAGACCGTATCGGAAAGCTTCGCACTCGACTCGCCTTCTTTGAGCGGCAGACGGATGAGCACGTCCCGCGAAGTGCCGAAGTTCTGAACGGCGACATCGGTGAGTCCCAGGTTGGCAATGGATTGCCGGATCTTGACGAGGTCGGCAGACTGTTCGTACTGCACCTCCATCACGGTGCCTCCGGTGAAATCGACCCCGAAGTGCAGCCCCCTGGTTGCGAGCGACGTGACCGCCGCGAGGAACGTCAGCACAGAGATGATATTGAACACCAACGCGTACCGCATGAACGGAATGTCGCGCTTGATGCGAAAGAACTCCATGGTCTATTCCTGAATGCTGGTCGGTTTCGGTTGCGGCAATGCCGCGCTTTGGAATGCGTTGCTGCCCCCCGGGGTCAACGAACCTACCCGATGGACAACTTCTCGATTTTTCGTCTACGCCCGTAGTACAGATTGACCATGGCTCGCGAGACCACCACCGCACTGAACATGGACGTCAGGATGCCCAGACAATGCACCACCGCAAATCCTCGCACGGGACCGGAACCAAACGCGAAAAGCGCGAGCCCGGCGATGAGCGTCGTGATGTTCGAATCCAGAATCGTTGCCCATGCTCGCTCGTACCCCGCGTGGATTGCAGCTTGGGGAGTCACCCCGTTGCGCAATTCCTCGCGTATCCGTTCGTTGATCAGCACGTTGGCATCGATCGCCATGCCGAGCGTCAGTGCAAGAGCGGCAATGCCGGGCAGCGTCAATGTCGCTTGCAGCATCGATAGTAAACTCACCAGCAACAGCAGATTGATCGCCAGCGCCGTCACCGAGATCAATCCGAACAGCATGTAATAGGCGCCCATGAAGACCGCGATGGCCGCAAATCCGATCCAGGTGGATTGAAACCCTTTGGTGATGTTTTCCTTGCCCAGACTCGGCCCGACGGTGCGCTCCTCGATGATCTCCATCGGAGCGGCCAGCGCACCCGCTCGCAGGAGCAGCGCCACATCGTTGGCTTCCTGCGTGTTCATGCGCCCGGATATCTGCACCCGCCCGCCGCCGATTTCAGCTCGGATCACCGGGGCCGTGACGACCTCCCCCTTGCCCTTCTCGAACAGGAGGATCGCCATGCGCTTGCCGACGTTCTCGCGCGTGGCCTGCTGGAAAATGCGGGCACCCGTGCCGTCCAGGCTGATGTGCACCGCGGGTTCGCCGGTCTGCCCGTCGAACCCGGGCTGCGCATCGTTGATGCGCTCGCCGGTGAGGACCACCTGCTTGCGAACCAGCAGCGGCGAATTGCCGCGCTCGCTGCGCTCGAAGAAAAGCTCGCTGTTGAAGGGCACCTGCCCGCGCACGGCCGCTTCCAGCGTTGCCGAATTCCCTGAATTTTCCTCGTCGACCATGCGCACTTCGAGCGTTGCCGTACGACCGAGGATGTCCTTCGCCTTGGTGGGATCCTGGACGCCGGGCAACTGTACGACGACGCGGTCCAGCCCCTGCTGCTGGATGATCGGCTCGGCGACGCCGAGCTCGTTCACTCGATTGCGCAGCGTCGTGATGTTCTGTTGCAGCGCGAACTCCTGAGTTCGCTTCTGCGCTTCCGGTTTGAGCGTGACGAAGACCTTGAACTCGTCCGCTTCGTCGACCGTGCGGAAGTTGAAGTCTCCGGACAGGCGTTGCATCTCTGCGATGCCTTTGTCACGGGTCGCCGCATCTCGAAACCGCACCTGAACCACCTGGCCGTCGCGCGACAAGCCCCCGTAGGGGATGCGCTTGTCCCGCAAGGTGCTGCGAATGTCGCCCGCAGTGCCTTCGGCCTTTCGCGTCAGCGCGGCCTTCATGTCGACCTGCATGAGGAAGTGCACGCCGCCACGCAGATCGAGGCCGAGATACATCGGCAACGCGCGAATCGACGTGAGCCAGGCCGGACTGTTCGACAACAGGCTCAGGGCGACGATGTAGTCCTCGCCCAACTTGCCTTGGAGCACGTCCCTCGCCTTGATTTGAACGTCGGTATCGGCAAATCGCGCCCTGATGCCGTTGGGCTCCAGGAACATCCCGGTATTTTGAATCCCGGCTGCCTTGAGCGAAGTCTCGACTTTGGCAAGGAGTTCGGTGTCGGCCTTGATCGTCGCCTTGAGCGGAGACACCTGCACCGCCGGCACCTCGCCATAAAAGTTCGGCAGCGTGTAGAGCAGACCGACTGTGATCGCAATCGCCACGATCGCGTAGACCCAGGCAGGATATCGGTTCATCGTGAGGAGGGGGCGGGTTAGGTGTCCTGCGCCCGATCAGAACGAGCGGGCGGTCGACGGAGGATAATGATCGGTACGTGACCGGGCGAAACGACTACAGCGACTTGATCGTGCCTTTAGGCAGCACCACCTGTACCGATGGTCGCTGCACCGTGATTTCGACATTTTCCGCAACTTGCAGGCTGACGTAGTTATCGTCGACCTTCGCCACTCGGCCGACGACACCGCCGGCGGTCACGATCTCGTCGCCCTTCTGCAGGGCTTCGACCATGGCCTTGTGCTCCTTCGCCCGCTTCATCTGGGGACGGATCATCAGGAAGTAGAGGACCACGAACATGAGCACGATGGGAAGCAGCGACAACATGTCGCTGCCCGGGGCACCCGCGCCCTGCGCCCAGGCCTGACCGATGAACATAGATGCCTCCTGTGTGTTTAGGGGTTCTGCCGTACTGGGCAGCCGCCGAAATCAAGCGCCGGATTCTAGCATGCTCCCTCGATCGCCCCCCTCATCGGGCACGGTGAGCCGATCCAGCGTCCCGGCCCGGACCCCGCTGCGGATCGCGGCCATCAGGCCCTGGTAGTAGTGCAGGTTGTGCAGCGTATTGAGTTCCGCGCCGAGCATCTCGTTCACGCGCTGCAGGTGATGAAGATACGACCGGGTGAAATTCCGACACGTATAGCAGTCGCACGCCGGGTCGAGCGGGGACAGATCGTCGCGATAGCGCGCGTTGCGCAACTTGATCACCCCCGTGCTGGTATAGAGCCAGCCGTTGCGCGCATTGCGGGTGGGCAGGACGCAATCGAACATGTCCACCCCCGCCCGAACGGCCTCGAGCAGGTCTTTCGGGGTGCCGACGCCCATCAGGTAACGCGGTTTTTCCGCCGGCAACCGTGGCGCCGTATGTCGCAGTATCCGCAACATGTCCGCTTTCGGCTCGCCCACGGACAAGCCGCCGATCGCGTAGCCGTCGAAGCCGATCGACTCGAGCCCCGCCAACGATTCATCGCGCAGTTGCTCGTACATGCCGCCCTGAACGATGCCGAACAGCCGGTTCGGATTGCCCTCGTGCGCACGGGCGCAGCGCTCGGCCCACCGCAGGGATAGACGCATCGATGCTGCGGCTCCCGGCTCGTCCATGGGATACGGCGTGCACTCGTCGAAGATCATCACGATGTCGGAATTGAGCACCCGCTGGATGCGCATCGATTCTTCCGGGGTCAGAAGCAGCTTGTCGCCGTTGATGGGCGACTGAAAGCGCACACCGTCCTCGGCGATCTTGCGCAGCGCCCCCAGGCTGAACACCTGAAAGCCGCCGGAATCGGTCAGGATGGGACCGTCCCAGCCCATGAATCGATGCAATCCGCCGTGCTTTTCGATCACGTCGAGACCGGGCCGCAACCAGAGATGGAACGTGTTGCCGAGCACGATCTGCGCACCCGTCGCGCGCACCGCCGCCGGACGCATGCCTTTCACCGCGCCGTAGGTGCCGACCGGCATGAAGGCTGGCGTATCGATCGCCCCGTGCGGCAAGCTCAGTTTTCCAGCCCGGGCGGCACCATCGGCCGCGATCAACTCAAAGCTCATGTCCACTCCGGGCTCGCATCGCTCGTGTTCCTCATTCGTTCGCAGGCAGCGTCAGTTTCGCAAGCGCCGCCTTCAACGCGGCCGGCATGGGCACGGGTTTCATCGTGACGCGATCACAGCAGACATGAACGTACTGTCCGCGCGCCGCTGCAATCGGATCGTGATTGCGGAAGACCCCGATCTCGTAGCGCACGCTGCTCGACCCGAGATGCACGACTCTCAACCCGCAGTGCACGATGTCCGGGTAGCTGATGGGCGAGAAGTACGTACACGCAGTGTCCACGACGAGCGACACGGTCGTGCCTCCTTCGAGATCGAGCACTCCCTCGCTCAACATGTACTGATTGACCGCGGTGTCGAAGAACGCGTAGTAGACCACGTTGTTGACGTGACGGTAGGCATCGTTGTCCGACCACCGCGTGGTAATCGTCACGAAGTGGGGATATCGGTCGCGGGTATCGGGTTCGGATCGTGACATGACGGGCTTGGTTCGGAGTGGTCGTCGTCGAATGGCGCGCTTTACGCAGCCCGTTCGATCAGCATGGCGTCGCCGTAGCTGAAGAAACGGTACCGTGCCTCGATGGCATGCGCATACGCGCGGCGAACGTTCTCGATGCCGGCGAATGCCGATACCAGCATGAGCAGCGTAGACTTCGGGAGATGAAAGTTGGTCACGAGGCGATCCACGACGCGGAACCGGTAACCCGGCACGATGAACAGATCGGTATCGCCAAAGCCTGGCTGCAATTCGCCGTCGGCCGCGGCCGCCTCGAGCGCGCGCAAGCTCGTCGTCCCTACCGCCATCACCCGTCCGTTGCGCGCCTGCGTCACACGGATCGCTTCCGCAGTCTCGACCGGCACGTGATACCGCTCGCGGTGCATCCGATGTTCGCGTACGTCCGTCACGCGCACCGGCTGGAACGTGCCGGCGCCAACATGCAAGGTGACGAACGCCACGCGGACCGATTTGGCCTTCATTGCAGTGAACATCGCATCGTCGAAGTGCAAACCGGCGGTCGGCGCCGCCACCGCTCCTGGATGTTTCGCATAGACCGTCTGATAGCGCGTCGCGTCCTGGTCGTCCGCACCATGATCGATATACGGTGGTAAAGGCACCTCGCCGTGCTGTTCCAGATACGAGACGACATCCGTCGCAACGTCGAACTCGACCCGGAAGAACTCGCCCTCGCGGTCGACGACCGTCGCTTCGACATCTCCGGTCAGGCGAAGACGGCCACCCGGGCGCGGCGACTTGCTGGCACGCACTTGCGCAAGCACCGTTCGGTCGTCCACGATGCGCTCGACGAGCAATTCCAGCCGCCCGCCCGTCGATTTCGCGCCGAACAGGCGCGCCTTGATGACGCGGGTATCGTTGAGCACTAGAAGGTCATCGGCCTGCACGAGGTCGAGCAGGTCCGTGAACCGTTTGTCCTCGATCCGGCCGGTGCGCCCGTCGAGCCATAGCAAACGGCTTGCGGAACGCTGTACGGCGGGCTGCTGGGCAATCAGTTCGGGCGGGAGGTGATAGTCGAAGTCGTCGAGGCGCACGGCGGCACGGATTATACGTACTTCCCCGCGGTTGCCCGACGTTCTCTAAGAAGCCGCAACGCTGCATCGAGGGAAGGTCGTCGGCGATGTGCATCGACCGGCCCTGCCGTCAGACCGGTCGATCACCGGCCAGGGTGATCCGGTGCATGATGCGCCGATGCCCGTGGTAGTCGTTCACCGGGTTGTGCAGCGTACAGCGGTTGTCCCACAGGGCCAGCGAACCGGGCCGCCAGGAGAAGCGGCAGGTGAATTCGGCACGCTGCTGATGCCGGAAAAGATAAGCGAGCAGCGGCGCGCTTTCTTCTTCGGTCCATCCCGCGAAACGCACGGTATGGCCGCCATTCACGTAGAGCGACTTGCGTCCGGTTTCCGGATGCGTCCGCACGACCGGGTGTTCGGCCGCATACTCCCTGCGCGCATCGGAGCGCCCATCGCTTGCGATTCTGTCCTCGCGGCTTTTCGTAACATCCGCCTTCGCGGAACTGTTGACCCCGCGCAGCGGGGCGAGCGTGATCTTCAACCCCTCGGAGAGCGCCTCGTAGGCCGCGACCATGCTGGCAAACTCGGTGTCTCCGCCGAAGGGCGGCACCTCTTGCGCCAGCAACAGCGTCGCCGATGGCGGACAGTCCAGGTACGTCGTATCGGTATGCCACATGCCGCCGAAATTCGTCCGCTCGTGTTCGAGCTTCTTGACCTCGATGATGTGAGGGAACCCGGCCAGGCCACGCACGAACGGGTACTCGACCGGGGTGCCTATGCACTGGGCAAAGCTGAGGAACTGCTTCGAATCGAGCGTCTGCTCGCGAAAGAAGACCACGCCGTGGTCGAGCCAGATCCCACGAATCGCGGCAACCACATCCGGCGCCAACGCGCGCGACAGATCGACATCATGGATCTCGGCGCCGAGCGCGCCTGCAATGCGAACGACTTTCATCGCCATCCTCCCACTCGTTCCTTCGGGTCGCAACTGACGCGGACGTATGCAAGATTCTGCAGCCAGTGTAGAGCACCCGCGTCGCACCGCGTACCGATCGCACCGCACGTTGACGTCACAATGCGGCCCGACGATACTTCCCCAACACCTCGGGAGAATAATAACCATGCGAAGGTCGACGCGCTGGGGCAACCGCACGCCCGATAGCGATACGGCGTGGGCGAACGACAGGCGACGGTTCCTGCGTTCCATCGCCGCGATGCCGCTTGTGGGTCTGAGCGCACCGCTGTTCGCTCAGCGGACGCCCAAAAAGATTGCCTTCGGCACGCATCCGTTTACGCTCGGCGTCGCATCGGGCGATCCTGCGCCCGACGGCTTCGTCATCTGGACCCGACTCGCAACGACGCCTTTGCAGGCCGACGGCGGCCTGCCCAGGCAAACCATTCAGGTCGACTGGTCGGTCGCAGCCGATGAACGCATGCAGCAAGTCGTTCGCACCGGAAGCACCATCGCCTACCCCGAAGCCGGTCACAGCGTGCACGTCGAGATTGCTGGCCTCGATCCGGGACGCGAATACTTCTATCGGTTCGTTGCCGGAGGCGAGGCGAGCGCCGTTGGACGCGCAAAGACGCTTCCTGCGATCGGGAGTGCCATCGCGCAAATACGATTCGCCGCGGCGGGATGTCAGAAATACGAAGACGGCTACTACACCGCGTGGCGTCACATCGCGAACGAGCGCCTGGACTTCGTCTATCACTACGGCGACTACATCTACGAGTACAACAGCACGCAGATCGACCGCAAGCTGCCCGTGGTACGCACCGTTCCCGGGGTGACGGGAGAAAGCTACTCGCTCGACGAGTATCGGCTGCGCTATGCGGCCTACAAGCTCGACCCGGACCTGCAAGCCGCGCACGCCAGCGCCCCGTTCGTCATGAGCTTCGACGATCACGAAGTCGACAACAACTGGGCCGGAGACCTCTCCACGCAAGACACGCCCGTCGAACTGTTCCTGCTGCGCCGCGCATCCGCCTTCCAGGCCTGGTACGAGCACATGCCATTGCGACGGGCGCAACTGCCGCGAGGCCCGGACATCCTCGCCTATCGACGCCTGCTGATCGGCAATCTCGTCGCGGTGAACGTACTCGATACGCGGCAGTATCGCTCGAATCAGCCATGCGGCGACGGCGCCCGGGTGGACTGCGCCGAAGCACGGGATCCAGCCCGAACGATGTTGGGGGCGGCTCAGGAAAAGTGGTTGTACGATGGCTTCAAGCGGGACACCGCGCGCTGGACGCTCCTCGCACAACAGGTGCCCCTCATTCAGCGGGATACCAACCGCGACCCCAGCGTCTATGCGATGCACATGGACAAATGGGATGGCGCCACCGCGGCCCGCGATCGGCTGCTGAACGCAGCGGCCGATGCGAAGGTCAGAAATCTGGTCGTCGCGACCGGCGACGTCCACCACAACTGTGCCGCGGAACTCAAGCGCGATTTCTCCGATCCGAACTCGCCCACGGTCGGCGCGGAGTTTATTGGCACGTCGATCACATCCAATGGCGACGGCAGCGACACCACGCCTCGATTCGAGGATTTGCTGCGTCAGGACCCGCACATCAAGTTCTACAACAATCAACGAGGTTACGTACACCACGTCGTCAGTCAGAAGCGGTGGCAGGCGGACTATCGGGTCCTCGACAAGGTGAGCGTGCGCGAAGGCACCGTGTCGACGCGTGCGAGCTTCGTAGTGGAAGACGCGCGCCCGGGCATCAACCGAAGCTGAGTCCCCAACGCACAAACGCAGGTTCAACCAGCGCTGCCGTCGTACACCTCGGTCTTGTTGATCCCGCGCTGGAAGGCGAGATACTCCGCGCGCGTCATCGGTGCCTTGTAGTCGCGCAGCACATCCTGCGCGCCGGCTGCATCGCCGTAGAGCAGATCGATCGCGGTGGTCGCCAAAGCCTTGGCCTGACCCAGATAGGCGAAGCCGTGGTCGGTGATGAAGTAGTCCGGCCCATGGGCCGAGCCCGAAGCACCGCTCATGTTGCCCTGCACGACCGGCATGATCTGGCTGAGGTCGCCCATGTCCGTCGAGCCCGTGCGATGTCCCTGCACGACATAGTGTTCGGGACCGACGAGATCCTCGGCATTGCGTCGGAAGTACTCGGCGAGCCCCTTGTGGTTGGCGAGCGGCATGTATCCCGGCAACGTCGTGATTTCGACCTGCGCGCCCATCGCCAGGGCGCCTGCGCGGAACGCCCGATCGACCTTGGCGTTCGCATCCATGATCGCCTCGACGGTCTTGCCGCGCACGTAGGTTTCGACATGCACTTCGCCGGGGATCACGTTGACCTGCCGCCCGCCCAGCGTGATGACGGGGTGGACCCGGATGTAATCCTTCTCCTGGAACGTCTCCCGCAGCGCATTGATTGCCGAGAGGGCGATGTTGGCGGCATAGAGCGCATTGATGCCTCGATGCGGCGCGCTGCCTGCGTGGGCAGCCCGCCCCACGTAACGCACCGTCTTCACGACGCACCCGTTGTTGGACGTGGAAACGCCCGCGCCCCTATCCTCCGTACGGCTGCTGGTGTGGACCAACAGAGCCATGTCGACGTCGTCGAACTGTCCGTGACGGATCAGTTCCGGCTTGCCGCCCAGGAATTCCAACCGTCCGGCGCGCACCTGTTCGAGCCGCCAGGCGATGTCGCCATATTCTTCGGCAGGCACGGCAAAGGGCACCAGTCGCCCGGCCAGATGCTTCATCGCGCCGGTATCGACCAGCGCCATCGTCGCTCCGAGCACGGCGGTGATCTGCGCGTTGTGACCGCACGCATGCGCCGCACCGGTGACCGGATCGGCCAGCGGATGACCACTCACGACGAGTGCATCGAGTTCTCCGAGCAGGGCCACGGTCGGCCCGGGCTTCGCCCCCTGCAACTGCGCCTTCACCCCCGTAATCGCAAGCCCGGTACGGTGCGGCACATCGATCTGCGCGAATGTCTTCGCGACCAGTTCGGCGGTCTTGAACTCCTTGAAGCCCAACTCCGGCTGATGCCGGATCGTCTCGCCCAGACCGATCAGGACATCCGCGCGCCGCTCGATCGCCTCGCAAACCTGTCGCTTGAGATCTTCCTTGCTCGCCATGTCATCGCTCCTGTGAATACTCGAACATCCGACGCCGGTCAGACCGCCGGTCCCTTTACGATGGGGCGGCCCGCACTTGCCCACTCCGTCCACGAACCGTCGTAAAGTAACGCGGGCGCCACGCCCAGATGCTCGAGCGCCAGTAGGAAGGCGCATGCGCTGGTACCGGAGCCGCAGGTCGCGATGATGGAGCCATCGAGTGCAACGCCGGCCCGTGAAATGCGCTCGCGCAGTGCCTCGGATTGCAGCAACCGCCCATCCGGCCCCACGAGCTCGCCAAAAGGCAGATTGCGCGCGCCGGCCATGTGGCCGCTGGAGAGTTCCGGCCGTGGCTCCGGATCGCGACCCTCGAACCGCCCGGCGGCTCGCATGTCGACGATCTGTACGCCCGCATCACCGATCGCTGCCTCGACCTGCGTCAGTCCACACACTCGCGTTCGATCGAGCCTCGCTGTGAACGCAGAGGGGGCGACAACCGAAGCATCGGCGACCAACGGCCGGCCCGCCGCCCGCCATTGTTTTGCGCCCCCATCGAGGACAGCCACCCGGTCATGCCCGTACACGCGAAACATCCACCACACGCGTGCAGCGCTGAGATTCACCCCCGAGCCGTCGTAGACCACGATGTCCGCATCGTTCCCGATGCCCAGACTCCCGACGTAGTTGCCGAACGCGGCCTCGCTCGCCAGCATGTGCGGCAAGGAGGTGTTCCGATCGCTCGCCGCGTCGAGGTCGAAGAAGCGGGCCCCGGGAATGTGGCCGGCAGCGTACTCGGCCCGCGGGTCTCGCGCCATGGCAGGCAGATACCACGAAGCATCGAGCACGATCAGTCCGGGGGTCCCCAGACGCTCGGCGAGCCACTGGTCGGAAACGACGGCAGGCAGCGGAACAGGCGACATAGCTTCCTCGATCCATGACGAATGAAGACGGGTGGGGCCCACCGATTCTACCCCGCTGCCCGCGCGCGTTCTTCCATGCATCGGGCTGTGCCATACTGCCGGTATCGTTGTACCCGGCTTGACCGACGTGCGCCCGGCGTTCGCCCCATTGGCCGTCGGCCCATCGAACAACATCGTCCATCCAACGAGGAGACTGCTATGCCCGCATCCCTATCCCTGCCCAATCCGATCAAGGAGTGCTTCAAGGCCGGCAAGCCTGCGTTGGGCATGCTTGCGCGCCTGGGCCGTTCCGGCGATATCGCCCGCATCGCCAAGACGACGGGCCACGACTTCATCATGGTCGACATGCAGCATGCCCTCTACAACCTGGAAACCGTCGGGGCCATCGCGCAGTCGGCCCTCGCCTGCGGCATCGCGCCGATTGCCCGCGTGCGCAGCTGCGACGATCAGGACACCGCGGTATTGCTCGACAACGGCATCATGGGCATCGTGTTCCCCGACGTGAACACCGCCGACGAAGCGAAACGCGCTGTCGATCGTGCAAAGTATCCGCCGATCGGACGCCGTTCGGTCGCGGGCGCATTTTCGATATTCGATTTCCGCGCCCTGCCTGCGCCCGAAACGGTGAAGGCGCTCGACGACAACACGCTGGTCGTCTGCATGATCGAAACCCCCGAAGGGCTTGCCAACGTGGATGCGATTGCCGCCGTTCCCGGCGTCGATGTCATCCATGTGGGATCGAGCGATCTGCTCACAGCCATGGGCACCCCCGGCGCCTACGGCACGCCCGAGCATCTGGCTGCGCTCGACAAGGTCATGGCCGCAGCCAAGAAGCGCGGCAAGATCGCCGGCGTCGGCGGTGATCGAAACATCCCTCGCCAGGTGGATTTCATCCGCAAGGGTGCGCGCTTCCTCACGACCAACAGCGACATCGCCATGCTGCTCGCTGAAGGCAAACGCGTGACGGGCGAACTGCAGAAGGCACTGCAAGGCTGATTGCATTTCGCGCCGCAGGCATACCGGCGAGCGCTCCGCCGCGGGACGACGGAGCGCTCGCGTGATTACCGGGAATGTTCGCCTAAGCCGCGCTCACCACGTGCGGCGTGGGCACGGGACAACCAATGCAGCAGCGTCCGGTAGAGCGTTTCCGGATCGACGGGTTTGGAGATGAAGTCGTCCATCCCGGCGCCCAGACATCGGGCCTTGTCCTCGCTGAAGGCATTGGCCGTCATCGCAATGATCGGCGTATGCGCGTGCAGCTCCATTTCTCGGATGCGCTGAGTAGCCCGCACCCCGTCGAGCTTCGGCATCTGCATGTCCATCAGGACGACTGCATAGGCATTTCGGGCCGCCATCGTGACGGCTTCCATGCCGTCGGAAGCGGAATCGATGACGAGGCCGGTCTGCTCCAGCGTGGCAAGCGCCACCTCGAGATTGACAGGGTCGTCCTCGGCGATGAGCAGGTGCTCGCCCGAGAACCGTTCGCGGATCTGTGCCTCGGCCCCGGCTGTTTCGATTCCGACGTCCGCTACGTTCAGCGCCCGATTCTTTTCTAGCAACACGGTAAACCAGAACGCACTACCCTTACCCAGATCGCTGCTTGCACCTGCCTTACCGCCCATGATTTCTGCCAGCCTGCGCGTAATCGCAAGCCCCAACCCCGTGCCGCCGTACTTGCGCGTGGTCGAATTGTCGGCCTGTTCGAACGCGTTGAACAATCTGGTCAGGGAATCCGAAGGAATGCCGACACCTGAATCGACCACTTCGAAACGAACGCGGACCGTGCGCTCGGCATCGTCCTCGATGAAGGCTCGAATGACCACGTCGCCGCGTTCGGAGAACTTGATGGCATTGTCCACGTAATTGAGCAGCGCCTGTTGCAGACGCGTCGGATCCCCGAGCAACGAGCACGCGATCGGCCCGACCTCGCTCACGATGCGAAGCTGCTTCGCCGCGGCACGCTCCTGGAGCAACGAACGGACGTTTGCAACGACGGCCTCCACTCGCACGTCGGTCCGTTCGATCGCGAGCTTGCCGGCATCGATCTTCGATAGATCCAGAATGGCGTTGATGATGCTGAGCAGGTGACCGCTCGCCGTCATCAGTTGTTCGAGTTGCTGCGCCTGCTTCGGCGCCAGGCCGGCACGACGAATCAAATGTGCCATCCCGACGATCGCATTGAGCGGCGTACGTATCTCGTGACTCATGTTGGCCAGGAAAGCGCTCTTGGCCCGGTTCGCGGACTCCGCCTCCTCCTTGGCTGCGAACAATTGGGATGTCCGCTCGTCGACGAGCTGCTCGAGTTGCGTACGGTGGCGCTCGAGTTCGTCCTTCGCAGTTTTCAGCGCCGTCACGTCATCGTAAACGCCGAGCACCCCGACAATGTCGCCATGGCTGTTACGCAGCGGGACCTTCGACGTCCTGATCCAGCGCACTTCTCCGTCCGGACGCGTGATCGGCTCGTCGTAGCCCAACTTGCTGGCCCCCGAATCGATCACTTTCTGGTCATCCGTTCGGTAAGAAACGGCATTCGCGGCCCAGGCCATGTCGTGGTCGTCTCGACCGACGACGAGCGCGGGCGAATCCTTCCCTGCATCCCCGGCGAAAAGCGGGTTGCAGCCGAGGTAGCGCAAGTCGCGATCCTTCCAGAACACGCGTATCGGCGCAGTATCGATGATGGTCTGCAGCAGTCGCTTCGACTCGTTGAGCGATTCGGACAGCGTGCTCAATCGTGCTTCTCGCTCGTCGGCCTCGCGCAGGGCGATACAGGCAGTTCGCTTCAGGCTCGAAATGGCCGCCGAAAGCTCGTCGAGTTCGTCGCGCTGATGGTCGCTGCTCGATGGGGGTGCACCGAAGACGACAGTTCGCAGGTCCGCGGGTGTGATCGCGTGAAGATCTTCGGCGACCAGCTTCAGACGTCGGTGAACGAGTCGGTGATAGAGCAGATAGGTCGCCATCACGACCAACAATATGGCGATCGAATGTCCGGCGAACGAAATCGCGACTTGCTGCAGCGCCTTGCTGCGCGCAACCGCGAGATCGGTCGTCAGGGAGAGTATTCCAAGTTCGTGGCGGCGGCCGTCCTGATCGAAATGCAGGACGAACTCCCGCGTACTGAAAACCCCTGATGGCGCGGCTTGAGGCGCGCCGACGATCACCTCGCGCCTCGGCAACTGCAGCCGAACGGAGTGGACGTCTCGCAGACCCTGAATGCTCTCGATCTGGATTCGGACCTGAGCCTCGTCGAATGCCCAGAGACTTTGGGTAAGCGAGGGCGTCACGAAGGCTGCGATCGACGTCAAACTACGTTCGGCCGCGGTGGCGTGATCATCGAAATCGTAATAGGCCTCGATCGCCGAGAACACGAGCGACGTTGCGCCCCCGATGATGAACGACCAGGCAAGCAGGCGACGCAGGACGCGGCTGCCGAGTCCTATTCGGTCTAACCACCCCGCTCGAGGGGCATGATTTCCAGGCACCATGCTGGTCTACTGGAGCCCCGAAGCCGCGAGTATCTTCCGGTGCGTCCCGTCGCGCTTGGCGTCGCGCAACGCCCGAGTGAGGCGCGGGACGAGTGTCTCGTGCTTGCGATGAAGGTAGAGGTACATGTCCACATCGCGCAGACTGGGCTCCAGCGCGACGATCGTCGACAAACCGAGATTCCGGACGAGAGCCATTCCGCCGACCCGGGTATAGAGCGCCAAGTCGATGCGATCGGCGTCGAGCATCCGGAACAGCTGCTCCGCGGCGTTCACCTTGGTCACCCTGCGTGCACTCGACGCATTCGCTTCGAACATTTTCCAACCGGTGATGAACGCCACACGGTGCGGTTTCAGGCTCTCCCAGCCGACATCGAGCTTTACGCCGCTGGCGCGGCGCGCGAATGCGACGAAACTGATGCGAACGTAGGGCTCAGGAACCTGGAGGAGGTTTTTGTATGTTTCGCTCAGGCCTGCGACCCGCAGGCCCTCTCCGTCGACCTCGCCGGCGTCGGCCGCGAGCAATGAGCGCTCGGAGGGTATGCGCACGATGTCGACGCCCATATCGATCCGCCGGAACGCATCCCGCGAAACTTCTTCGAGAACTCTGCGATCCTCCGGCGTGTTGCTCGAACTTATCGTGACAACCGGCGCGGCGGCCCACCCTGTCGCGGCAAAAAAGAGAGCCGCAAGACCTGCCAAGCAATTCATCGTACTGATCGATCCCCGACTCGGAAACGCATTGCGCTACGCCGCGCACCTGCAGAATGCTCGGGGTGTTGCGTGCCGTGACCGACAGGCGCGCGTCCCCGCACCGATTTCAGTTTCGATTTCGGCGGGTCAGCGGGAATCTGAGTAGGGGAATGCCTGGTGCCGGGGGGGGGAATCGAACCCCCACGATGTTGCCATCGCCAGATTTTGAGTCTGGTGCGTCTACCAATTCCGCCACCCCGGCCGGGCGAGGCTGGATTATGCGTTATCGCCGGACCACGGGGCAACAAGGAGTCCGCGGAAACGAACTTCGTTCAGCGTAGGGAATACGCAGGAAAACCGGCTCTGCTTCCCACCCCGCCAACGTCCCCGATATGCCCAAATACCGCGTGGCGGGACTCGAACGCATCCGGGTGAATGACCGGCGTCGTGGCTGGACACAGTGGCTCGCGCACAGTACACGTACGACATCCCCCCGCATCGACCCGGGACGTTGCCGATGAGCCTACAGAACAGTTCGTTCCACCGATCGATCGAAGCGGCGCCAGCGCGTTTCGCGTGGGCGGGCGCGAACGATAACGCTTCGTGCCGCCGTGCCTGCCAAGCACTTTGCTTACGAACGGCCCGAGCGCTGTGTCGGCAACCTGCGCGACACGCCGTCTTGAAGCGGTTGAAGGATAGCCCGTGAGCACCCCGACTTCAGCCTTCCCCTCGCGGCAGCCGAAGCCTCTCGCAGCTTTCCTGAATCGGGTGATCTGGGTGAGCTTTTTGCCGCTCATGCTTCTGGCGGCCTGGCTCGGGATCGATTCCATTCGCTCGGAACAAGCGATACGCGACGAACAAGCCCGGATGCTCGTCCAGAACCTCGCGACAGCGATCGACAACGAGCTGAAAGCACGCATCAACGGCCTGAACATGCTGGCAGCCTCTGCGCTCGTCCTTACACCGGCACGGTACGAAGAACTCTATGAGCAGGCCCGTCACTACACCACGAGTTTCGGCAGTCACGTCATCCTGGCGGACTCAGGCACGCCGATGCGCATGCTATTCAACACGCGTGTGCAATTCGGCGAACGCCTGCCCGCGCTGCCCGTGCCCACCGGCCGTGCAGCGGCGCCCGCGGCGCTGCAAAGCGGCCGCCCCACCGTGGGAGACGTCTTTCTCGGCCCCGTCGCGCGGGAACCGCTGGTCGCCATCGCCGTCCCGACCGCTGCCGGATCCAGGACGGACCGTCAAGTCATGCTCACCACGATTCCAACGCGTCACTTCGAGACGCGTCTGCAAACGACCGCCTTGCCCGATGGTTGGTCCCTCGCCTTGCACGACAGCACGGGTAAATCGATCGCCGCGAGAGCAATACCAGCTGGGGGCACGACGGACTCCCTGCCGGTTCGTATCAGCGCCCGATCCGCCGTGTCCGGATGGACGGTGGACCTCGACATCCCGCGCAACCTCTATCGGGCGCAGCACACCGATGCACTGATTCTGCTCGGCGTCGGCGTCATCGTCGCAGCACTGATCGGTGCGTTCGGGGCTGCCCGCGCGGGGGGCCATCTTGCCTCGGCCATCCAGGGGCTCACCCATCGCGGCGACGAATATCGAGCCCCGCGGTCCGACATTGCCGAGGTGGCCGCTGCACAGCAGCTCATCGACGAGTTCGAGGCCCGGCGCCACGATGCGGAACACGCATTGCGATCGAGTGAACTCCGCTTTCGGACCACGTTCGAGCTCGCCGGCGTCGGCATTGCACTGCTCGATGGCGACGGCCGCTGGCTCGAAGTCAACCGCAGGCTTTGCGCGATTCTGGGCTTCGAGCCCGCAGAGCTCAGCGCGATGCGTGTTCAGGACGTGCTGACCCGAGATCCGCGTCAGACACGCCTGGATACCGATCTCCTTCCGATCGGAAGGTACGCTGACAAGAGCGCCGTCGAATCGCAATGCCGGCGCAAGGATGGACAAACCGTCTGGGTGCGAATCACGACCGCACGCATCACCAGCGTTTCCCTCCCGACCGTCTCATTCATTGCAATCGTCGACGACGTCAGCGATCGGCACCGGGCCGAACTCGCATTGCACGAGAGCGAAGCACGATTGCGCATGGCCGAAACGGCAGCCGGCCTCGGCATCTGGGAGTGGACGCTCGCAGACAATCGAATCTACTGTTCCCCCGAATGCGAGCGCCTGTTCGGACTGACCGCCACCGGCCTGCCTCACGACGGCGATGAACTGCGTACGCGCGTGGTCAACGATGACTTGCCGGGTGTCGATAGGCAGTTGCACGCGGCCCTTCGTCACGCGGTGCCGGTCAGCGCAGAGTTTCGCGTCCGGGACGAATCGGGCACCGAAACCTGGCTCGAAGTCAAAGGCACTGCCCGGTTCGATCAGGACGGCACGCCTGAGCGTTTGATCGGGATCGCCCTCGACATCACGAGTCGCAAACGTGCCGAGCAAGCATTGCTCGAAAGCGAATCTCACTATCGCTCGATGGTGACCGCACTGAGCGAAGGCATCATCGTCTTCGACCGCCACGGTGCGGTCAACGCATGCAATACCTCGGCCGAGCGCATACTCGGCCTAGAACGCGGTCAGATGATTCGAGAACGCAGTCGCCTCGATCAGTGGCGGCCCGTTCACAGCGACGGGACAAGGTGGGCCACGGACGAGCTTCCCGTCGCTCACACGCTCAAGACCGGCGAGCCGTGTCGCAACGTCATCCTCGGAGATGTCCGCCCAGACGCCCGCACTGTGTGGCTGCAGCTCAATTCCGAGCCCATCACTGACGGCTCCGGTAACCGAAGCGGAGTCGTCGTCTCATTTACCGACATCACCGATCGCCTCGAAGCAGAAGAAGAATTGCGCAAGCTCTCGCGAGCCGTCGAACAGTCGCCGAGCAGCATCGTGATTACGGATACCGCCGGCCATATCCAGTACGTCAACGAGGCGTTTACGCGCATCGCCGGCTATGCCCGGGAGGAAGTGCTCGGACGCGACCCTAGCCTGCTCCAGTCCAGTCGAACGCCGCGTGACACGTACGGACAGATGTGGGCAGCCCTCGCTCGGGGCGAAGCGTGGCAGGGGGAGTTCGTCAATCGTCGCAAGAACGGCGATCTCTTCGTCGAGCGGGCGCTGATCGCGCCGATCCGTCAGCCCGATGGTCAGGTCACGCATTTCGTGGCGATCAAGGACGACATTACCGAACTGAAGCGCGTGCACGAAGAACTCGATCATCACCGCCATCATCTCGAAGAAATCGTGGAGCTTCGAACCGCGGAACTGGCCGCGTCGAAGAATGCAGCCGAAGCCGCCAATCGCACCAAGAGCGCGTTTCTGGCGAACATGAGCCACGAGATCCGCACACCGATGAATGCAATCATCGGACTCACTCACCTGCTACGTAGAGACGTGGGGGACCGGGCGGCGCTCACCAAGCTCGGTCGAATCGAGGAAGCCGCACACCACCTCCTATGCATCATCAACGACATCCTCGACCTGTCGAAGATCGAAGCCGGTAAACTCAAACTGACTGACGAGGACTTCGACCTCGAAGCGCTCGCACGCAACGTATGCGCACTGGTTTCCGACCAGGCGCACACGAAGGGCATCGAAATCGTCGTGAATCTGAGCGAGGACTTCGGGCCGACCGGCGAACTCAACCGGCGCATGTTGCGAGGCGATCCGACACGCATCTCCCAGGCACTGCTCAATTACCTCAGCAACGCCGTGAAGTTCACCGAAAGGGGCAGTGTGGAGTTGCACGTTGCAGTCGTCGACAGCGACGAACAAAGCGTCCTTGCGAGGTTCGAGGTGAGAGACACCGGGATCGGCATCGCCCCCGAGAACATGACGCGGCTATTCACCGAGTTCGAACAAGCCGACAACTCCACCACGCGCAGATACGGGGGCACCGGGCTCGGACTCGCCATCGCGCGCCACCTCGCCCGCATGATGGGAGGCGATGCAGGCGCTCAGAGCGAACATGGTGCAGGAAGCACGTTCTGGTTTACGGCCCGACTGGGCATCGCATCGAAGAGCGGCGCCCCGGCGAATTTCAACCGCATGGACGGTCGGCGCATGCTGGTCGTCGACGATCTCGCCGAGGTGCGCGACGTACTCGTACGGATGGTGGCGAGTCTGGGGCTGCGCGCCGAGGCGACGGCGAGCGGCGAAGAGGCGATCGAAGCGGTGCAGGCTGCCGACGACGCCGATGATGCCTTCGATTTCGTGCTGCTCGATCAGTCCATGCATCCGCTCGACGGCCTCGCCACGGCCGAGCAGATCCGCTCGACCGGGTTGCGGAAACGGCCGCTATGCATGCTCACGACGATTGCCGATGCCCCCCACACCAAGGACGATCCTCGTTTCACCGCGGTGAATTGCGTACTGCAAAAGCCGCTCACGGCGTCCATGCTTCTCGATGCGCTGCAGAACATCACGCAGGGTCACGGCCCCAGCGTCCTCGACCTGGTGGCGACCTCAGCTGAACACACGATTGCCCGGGATTTCGGGAATTGCCGAGTGCTGCTCGCGGAAGACAACCCGATCAACCAGGAGGTCGCACTCGTCCTGCTGCGCGAAGCCGGGTTGACCGTCGATCTCGCTTCGGACGGACAGACAGCTCTCGATCTGGCGCGTAACATGCGCTATGACATTGTGCTGATGGATGTGCAGATGCCTCGCATGGACGGTCTGGAGGCCGCACGTCGCCTACGCGACCTGCCCGGCTACGCCGAGGTGCCGATTCTCGCAATGACGGCCAACGTGTTCAGCGAAGACCGCGCTGCGTGCCTGGAAGCGGGCATGAACGACCACGTCCCGAAGCCCGTCGAGCCCGATGTCTTGTTTTCCACCTTGCTGCGCTGGATGCCGAAGACGGCCCGATCTCGCCCTGCGCCCGGTGCATCTTCCGGCCGATCGGCATCGAGCATCAGCCTCGAGCAGCACTTGAGCGCAATCCCGGGCTTGCGCCTGGAGCAGGCCCGCCGTCTCGTTCAGGGCGATCTCGGCCGTCTGCAACGCCTGCTCGGCGTGTTCGCCGACACGCACGCGCATGACGCCGAGCAACTGCGGCTCATGTGGCGCGAACGCCGATTCGATGAAGTGCTGCAGATCGCGCACAGCATCAAGGGCGCCGCAGGCACGCTCGGTCTCGGTCAGTTGAAGCAGGGGGGCGAGGCGATGCAAGCGGCATTTCGTTCCGGCAGACACGATGCCCAACTCGTCGAAGCGCTGGCGCACGAGACGGAGCGCGCGATTCGGGCGATCGGAAAGTTGACGACGCAAAACACCGTCCGCGAAGCGCCGCCTTCCATACCGCGGGACGTCGAAATCCTCCTGGACCGAATCGAATGCCTGCTCGAAACCGCAGACTTCGCCGTCAACGCCCTGTACGCAGAGTCATCTGCCGTGCTGCGCAAGCATCTGGGCGCCGTCGAGGCGGAAATCGGGCGCCTGATCAATGGCTGCGCATACGAAGAAGCCCTGGAGCGATTCAGGGCTGTTCGCGCTTCCCGCGTAGCGTAGGTGCGTTGCAGCCCAAGGCATCGGGCCGCCTCAGTCGAGCGGCATTGCCCCGCCGATCTGATCTATCGCGAGGCCCGGCGCACCAAGACCGCTCGATACCCGTGCCTGCGTAGCTGGTATGCGGCGTGCGCGAGCCCTCGGTGAATGATTCACCGTCGGCGGCGTAGCAACGCGCGTACCCGTGATCAACGAGCCCTCGCGCGATCTCTGGGTGTCATCTCATGCTGGGCGTTGTCCAATGCTGTCCGAATCGAGAAATCCTGACAGTCGATGTCGAGGTTTTCCTACAGTTTAGTACGCGCCGAAATCAGATAGTGCACTTTGAAGTGTCGCGCCTGTCCGCACGGGGCGAGTATTGGGAGGCGACCAATGGACGATGTTTTCGCAAAAGCGCGGGAACCGTCGTACCTCAACCTGCCGAAACATGAAGACCACCATTCGCGTGCTTCTTGCGGACGACCACACCTTGGTGCGAGACGCCTTGCGTGCGTTTCTCGACGCCCAGGATCGTATGGAGGTCGTCGCCAGCGTGGATAACGGCGTCGACGCGATCGTGCGTTGCGAAGCCCTGCGTCCTGACGTGGCAGTGATCGACATCGTGATGCCGCGAATGAACGGCATCGAAGCCACGGCGCAGATCCGACAGAGATACCCTGAAACACGCGTGGTTGTAGTCTCGATGCATGTAGACATAGACTACGTATATAGAGCGCTACGGGCAGGAGCACAAGGCTACGTGGCTAAGACCTCCACAGGGAACGATCTGGTCAGAGCGATCCGGACGGTTCACGCCGGCCGCCGCTTCCTGAGCGGTGCGATTACGGAGTCGCTGCTCGACGATTACCTCGTCACCCGTTCCAACAAGAGCCCTCTGGAACAGTTGAGCGCGCGGGAACGCCAGATCCTGCAGCTCCTGGCGGAGGGGCGCTCCAGTGCGTCCATCGCCGCGTCCCTGTCCCTGTCGCCGAAGACGATCGACACCTATCGCAGCCGAATGATGGAGAAGCTCGGCATCACCGAGTTTCCCGCGCTAGTCAAATTCGCCATCCTGCACGGCCTCACGCCGCCCGACTGACATCACCCCCAGCGGATCGCATTGCTCGCATGAATTTCGAACCTGGCACTGCACTGCTCGATTCACTACCGGACGCCGTGGCCGCGTTGGCCCCGGATGGGCACGTCCTGTGGTGGAACGCCACGGCCGCCGACATGTTCGGCTACGCCCGGGAAGAGGCGATTGGACAGACGATCTTCGATCTCATCGTCCCTCCCGACGGGCTCGACGAAGAATTGCGCGCCCTCGATACAGCCGTCGCGGGAACCCAGGTGGTGTACGAAAGCGTGCGCCGGCGCAGGGACGGCGTTCTGGTTCACGTCAGCATCTGCACGCGTGCCGTGCGCGATTCGCGCGGCGCCGTCGAGTATCTGCTCACCAGCCAGAAGGACGTTACGCGCCTGAAGGTCGCGCGCAACTCTAAACTGCTCGATTCGCGCTTCGGCGATCTCGTGGAATCCCTGCCCGACGCGATCGTGATCGTCGACGTGAGCGCACGCATCGTGATGCTCAACGTAAACGCCGAGCGCCTCTTCGGATACCGGCGCAGCGAGCTGATCGGACACACCGTCGAAGTCCTCGTTCCCGAACGCGACCGCGCCGGCCAGCTCGCGAATCGCAGTCTGTCACTCGCGCAGGCGGGCGAACCCTCGATGCCATCCGGTACCGAACTGCACGGATTGCGCAAGGACAGCTCGGAATTCCCGATGGAGATCACCTCCTGCCCGCTGCATACGGAGGAGGGCCCGATGGTGATGAACGCCGTCCGCGATCTCACCGAAAGACGCAAAGCCGATCAGAAGTTTCGCGATCTGCTCGAATCCGCACCCGATGCGATGGTCATTGTCGATTCGCTGGGAGCCATCGTGCTCGTCAACTCGCAGGCGGAGCGGCTGTTCGGCTATCGACGCGACGAACTCTTCGGCAAACGCATCGAAATTCTCGTTCCGGCGCGCTCGCGGGCCACGCATGTCGGGTTTCGGAGTCGCTACTTCGAGCATCCGCGTCCGCGAGCAATGGGTGCGGGCCTCGACTTGTACGGCCGGCGCAAGGACGGCACGGAGTTTCCCGTGGAAGTCTCGTTGAGCCCGCTGCATACCGAAGAGGGACAGCTCGTTTCGAGCGCGATCCGCGATGTCACGGAGCGGCGCAAGGTCGAACAGCGCCTGCAGGCGGCCAACCGCACGAAAAGCGAGTTTCTGGCGAACATGTCGCATGAACTGCGAACGCCGCTCAACGGCATCATCGGCTTCTCCGAGTTCCTGCACGACGAGCGCCCCGGTTCGATCAATGCAAAGCAAAAGGAGTACCTCAACGACATACTCATGAGCGGTCGACATCTGCTGCAGCTCATCAACGACATCCTCGACTTGTCGAAAGTCGAAGCCGGCCGCATGGAACTTTTCCCGGAGCGCTTCGACGCAGCCAAAGTCGTTGAAGAGGCCTGCATCGCCATTTCTCCGCTGGCAACCCAAGGCGGCATTCAGGTCGAATGCCCCTCGGCCGGCAGACCGGCACCTGTCGATCTCGATCGGCAGAAACTCAAGCAGGTGCTGCTCAATCTACTTTCGAACGCCGTCAAGTTCACGCCGACGGGCGGGCGTATCGAGATCGTTCACGTGCTCACTTCCGACGGATTTCTCGAGGTTTCGGTCGAGGACTCCGGCATCGGCATCAAGCCCGAGCATCTCGGCCAGCTGTTCGTCGAATTCCAGCAGATCGACAGCGGTACCTCACGCCGTTATGGCGGCACGGGTCTGGGACTCGCCCTCGTCAAACGCATCGTCGAGCTGCAGGGGGGCACGATCGGGGTGCAAAGCCAACCCGGCCGCGGCAGTCTGTTCACGTTGCGATTGCCCCGTGAAGTCGCCAAGAAACGTGCTGTCCTCGAAACGTCGCCGAAGGAGCCTGCGCCGTGAGAGCGCGCATCCTCATCGTGGACGACAATTCGGTGAACCTCAAGCTTGCATCGGACGTGCTCGAATACGAGGGCTACGAAGTCGATCGCGCCGTCGACGCCGAAGCCGCGCAGCAACTCATCGAGCGGCGCATGCCGGACCTGATCCTCATGGACATCGCACTACCCGGCATGGACGGGCTGGCGCTTACGCGACTGATCAAAGGCGACGAGTCATTGCGCCACATCCCCATCATCGCGATGACGGCATTTGCCATGAAAGGCGACGAAGAGCGAACCCGCGAAGCAGGCTGTGATGGATACATCGCGAAGCCGATCGATACCCGTTCGCTCGCGGGTATCGTTGCCGGCCATTTGCACCAGCGTTCGTCCCCTGAACGAGGCGGCTCATGAAAGTGCTGATCATCGAAGACGACGCGGTCGACCGGAAGCTCGTCGGTGCCGTCCTGCGGATCGACGGACACAGTGTTCGGGACAGATCGAGCGCGCAGGAAGCGCTCGAGGCGGTGCGGCAGGATACGCCCGACGTGATCCTGCTCGACCTGCGTCTGCCCGGCATGGACGGCCTCGAACTAGCGAAAGCGTTCAAGTCCGATCCGACCACGCGCGACATACCGATCATTGCGATTACCGCCTATCCTGAACGCTACCCCCGGCAGGCGCTGCTCGATGCCGGGTGCGAGGCCTGGATCGTGAAGCCCGTCGATACGCGAGCCCTGGCCAAGCAAGTGGAACAGGCACTCGGCGGGATGCGCCCGCCGAGCGGGGGCGTACAGCGATGAAACTGCTGATCGTCGATGACCACCCCATCAACCTGAGGCTACTGCGGGCGCAACTCGAAGCGGAAGGTCACGAGATCGAAGAGGCGCGCAACGGCGTCGAAGCCATCGACCTGCTGCGGCAGCGACCGTTCGATGCGGTGATCTCGGACATCCTGATGCCGCAGATGGACGGTTTTCGACTCTGCCTGGAGATTCGGAAAACCGACGCGATCGCAGGGATGCCATTTATCCTGTACACGAGCACCTACAACTCGCCCGAAGACCGCCAGCTCGCGCAGATCGTCGGTGCCGACCGGTATGTCGTGAAGCCTGCGCCTCCTCGCGCGATATTCGATGCACTGCGCGAGGCGGCACAGGCACGCCGCGAGTCGGTGCCGACCGCGCTGGCCTCGACGGCGGACGAAGGCTATGTGCTCAGGCAATACAATGAGGCGCTCGTCGCAAAGCTGGAGGAGAAGAACTCCGAACTCCAGGCGGCACTCAAGAGCATCCACGAGGCCCACGAAGAGATCCTCGGGCTGAATCGCACCCTGGAGCAGCGTGTCGAGCAACGAACGGCGGAACTGGCTGCCGCGAACCGGGAGCTCGAATCGTTCTCCTACTCCGTATCGCACGACCTGCGCGCGCCGCTGCGCGCGATCGGCGGTTTTGCCGACATTCTGCGCGCAGATCATGGCAAGCACTTGGCCACGGAGGCGACGGGGCTCCTCGATCGCATCGATGACAATGTCGGGCGCATGAACCAATTGATCGAGGACCTGCTCGAATTTTCCAAACTCGGACGCAAGGCGCTGAGCGTCCAGCCCGTAGACCTCGGCCACGTCATGAACGAGTGCATCGAACAATTGCGCAACGAAAGCCAAGGGCGGAAGGTGGATATCGACGTCGGACCATTGCCGGCTTGCCGCGGCGATGTCATCCTGCTCAAGCAGGTCCTGTTGAATTTGCTCGGCAACGCCCTCAAGTACACACGAAGGCAGCCGCATGCGCGGATATCCATCACCGCAACCCGGCGGGAGGCGGAGTACGAGTTCCGGATCGCCGACAACGGTGTCGGATTCAACATGCGCTATGCCGACAAGCTATTCGAGGTGTTCCAGCGGCTGCATCCGGCCAGCGAATTCAGCGGAACCGGTGTCGGGCTCGCCATCGTGAGGCGCGCCATCGAACGACACGGCGGTCGCTGCTGGGCTGAATCCGAACTCGGTCATGGGGCCGTTTTTTACTTCGCCTTACCGTTGGATCCACCTGCATGAACGATAGACCGGCCCCTGGTCCGACCGATGCCGCACGCCATCCCGTGCCGATAGTTGTCTTGATCCTCGAAGACAACCCCTCCGACGCGGAATTGATGACGTACGCACTCAAGCAGTCCGGATACGAACCGAACGTGCAGCGCGTAGACAACGAGCGCGAGTTCCTTGCGCGCCTGGATCCGAATCTCGACCTCATCATTTCCGACTACTCCCTGCCCCAATACTCCGGCCTGCACGCGCTGCGTTCGGTGCGAGGACGAGGGCTCGATATCCCGTTCATTCTCGTCTCGGGCAGTATCGGCGAAGAGATCGCCGTCGCTGCCATGCACGGGGGCGCCGACGATTATCTGCTCAAGGACCGCATGGCCCGCCTCGGTGCCGCAGTCCAGCAGGCCATCGGTCGGCGCCAACTCAGACGCGAAGCCGGCCGCGCCGAAATCGCTCGCCGGGAGTCGGACGAACGCTTCCGGCAGATCGCCGACAACATCCGCGACGTGTTCTGGCTCGCCGACGTGAAAACGGGACGCTGCCTTTATGTGAGTCCCGCCTACGAGCTCATTTGGGAGCGTCCTCGCGACAACCCGATCGATTCGCCTCAAGGTTGGCTGGACACCTTGCATCCCGAAGATCGGGCGATCCTGGCCGAGGCGGCCTTCGGGAATCGGGCGGGTTCCGGCTTCGACGTGCAGTACCGCATCGCGCGGCCCGATGGCAGCCTGCGGTGGATTCACGACCGCGCTTTCGCCGTTCACGATGCCAGCGGGGCCGTCTACCGGGTAGCCGGCATCGCCGAAGACATCACCGATCAGAAGACTGCGGAGCTGCGAATACGCGGCTTGAATCGCGTCCACGCAATGCTCAGTGCCGTCAATTCGCTCATCGTTCGGGAGCAGGATCGGCAGGCACTGTTCGACGGCGCATGCCGAATCGCGGTCGAGCTCGGGGAATTCGGGCTCGCCTGGATCGGCGCATTCGATGCAGAACGCATGATCGTCACGCCCCTTGCTGTGTCCGGCGCCGAGGACAGCCGCTTCGTCATGGAGCAGCCCGCCTACGTCGGCGAGGATGGCAGCAATGCCGACGGCGTCATCGCCCGAGCAGTGCGCGAGCGGCGTACGATCGTCGATGGCGATATCGCTGCGGCACCGGAACGCGGCGGCGAGCGACGCAAGGAAGCCGTACGACGCGGCTACCGCTCCGTGATCGCGTTGCCGCTGCTGGTCGAAGGCTCTATTTTCGGAACATTCGCCATCTTCGCGAAATCGACGAACTTCTTCGACAACGAGGAGGTGCGTCTGCTGACCGAACTGGCAGGCAACATCGCCTTCGCACTCGACCACATGACGCGCCAGAAGAATATCGAGAAGCTCTCGCGTGTGCGGGCCGTGTCCAGCCGCATCAACGCGGCGATCGTACGCATACGCGAACGCGAAGCCTTGCTCCAGGAAACCTGCCGGATCGCGGCAGAGCACGGTCGCTTCCCCTTCGTATGGATAGGCGAAGTCGATCGGGAGGCGCGACGACTGCGTCCCATTGCAGCGGCCGGCTTCAGCACCGATACGGTCGATTCGATCGACTGGAACACGGCCGTCCAGGCCCAGGGTTCTCTACACGAAGCGATTCATTCCGGGCGCGTGGTCGTACGCAACGACTTGCGTATGAGCCGTCCCACCGCTCGACTGCGAGAAGAAGCACTCGCCGGCGGCTGCCATTCCATGGTCACGCTACCCCTGCAGGTCGATGGCCAGGTCGTCGGTCTCATCCTGTTGGGCGCGACTGAGCGCGATTTCTTCGACCAGGACGAGTTGCTGCTACTCGACGAAGTATCGGCCGATGTCTCTTTCGCTCTGCAGACCATCGTGGAACACGAGCGCGTCGAATACCTCTCGTACTACGATCCCCTGACGGGCCTGCCCAATCGGGCGCTGCTCATCGACCGGGTCGGGCAGACCATGCGCGCCCGCAGGGACGAGGATGCCCCCCTTGCTCTCGTACTGCTCAACATCGAGCGGTTCCGCAACATCAACGAGACGTTCAGCCGCCACGGTGGCGATCAACTGCTGCGTCAGATCGCGCAGCGACTCGAGACCGCACTCGGAGGCAAGGATCATCTGGCCCGGATCGGCGCCGATGCATTCGGCGTCATGATCCCCGGCATGGGCGACGCGGCACGGCTGGCGCAGACCGTCGAAGAGCGGATTCTCGGATGTTTCCGCGAGCCGTTCGTTCTCGATGCCGACGAAGTGCGGGTCGCGGCGCAAGCGGGTATTGCTAGCTTCCCTGCCGATGCCGACAGCAGCGAATCCCTGTTCGGCAATGCCGAGGCCGCCCTCAAGCGTGCACGCGACCACGGCGACCGCTACCTTTTTTATACCGTCGAGATGAATGCGAAGGCGGCCCACATCCTGACGCTCGAGACGCAGTTGCGCAAAGCCGTGGAAGAAGAGCAGTTCGTACTGCACTACCAACCGAAGATCGATCTCGCCACCGGCAGCATCAGCGGCCTGGAAGCGTTGCTGCGCTGGCAGCACCCGCAATCGGGCCTCGTACCGCCTGCCCAGTTCATTCCCCTGCTGGAAGAGACGGGGCTCATACTGGAGGCCGGCCGCTGGGCCCTGGAGCGCGCGATGGCGGATCATCGCCGATGGTCGTGTCAGGGGCTCGATCCGCCACGTGTTGCCGTCAACGTATCTGCCATCCAGCTACGCCGCCAGGACTTCGTACAAACCGTATTTGCTGCAGTGCAAAAAGACGACGGGCGCCCGGACTGCCTCGAAGTGGAAATCACCGAATCGCTGCTCATGCAGGATATCCAGTCCAGCATACGCAAGCTCTCGCTCCTGCGCGATCTCGATATCCACATCGCGATGGACGACTTCGGCACGGGCTATTCTTCCCTGAGCTACCTTGCCCGCCTGCCCATCAGTTCGGTCAAGATCGACCGATCGTTCGTCAGCGCGATGCATACCAGTCCGCAGGACATGTCGATCGTCGCGACGATCGTCACCCTCACGCGCTCGCTGAGCATCAAGGTCGTGGCCGAGGGGGTCGAGACACCCGAGCAGCATGCCGCCCTGAAAGACATGGGGTGCAACGAAGCGCAAGGCTACCTCTTCAGCCGCCCCGTGCCTGCCGACGAAATCGCCATACTCTTGCGCAATGACGCAGTCGATTGCACCTTTCGCAACGTCGGCGCCGGCTCGCAGTAGTGTGAGAATCGCAGACGTGGTGCGATAATCGCCGCGCGGATCAGTCGACAAAGGTCCCCGGGCAGCCAAGCCCGGAGCAGCGACTTTTTACAGCCGACCGGCGCGACGCGTGCAGGCCAAAGGCCGCGCGACCACTATTCCTCCACGGAGACATCGGACCATGAGCAAACCCCTCGACCTGCTGAAAATCGCGCAGGAAGAAAACAGCGGCGACCTCTTCAAGTATCTCGACAGCATCTTCGCGCGCTCGAAGACGCAGCCACGCGGCATCAGCGACGCGGTCATCTGGGAAGGCGGCAACTTCGCCGGCGGCGTACAGCCGGTCGCCCACGCGCTGACGGACACCTTCGCCCTCAACGGCACCATCATGGCCCTCGACGTGCTCGGCCTGCCCTTCCTGGGCATCCCCATGATGGCCCAGTACCGCCACGACACGAAGCTGAAGCCCCTCGAGTGGTTCGGCAAGATGGACTACACCTGCCTCAAGTGGTCCACCGCCGGCGACTTCATGGTCAACGACAACGGCAAGAAGGTCGTCGTTGCAGGCAAGTCGGCGAATGCGCCGCTGCGTACCGCAGCCGGCGTCTACTGCAACGTGCGTCCCTACGGTTCGGTCACCAGCATCCGCTTCATGCCCGGCCTGCCCTACTCGCAGGACAACAAGAAGTTCGTCGTGGACAAGGCCACGGGCAACATCCACTCCGAGATGAACACCCCCGGGATCCGCATGGCCTATGCCGCGCGCCTGTTCCTGAAGATGGTCCACGAAACCGGCCAGATCGGCCGCGTCGCCACCAAGCCCACGCAGGCGAAGGAAGACGCCGTCAACGCCGGCATCATGCGCTGGCTGCTGCAGGGCACGAAGTTCCAGCTGAAGCGCCAGTACGCGGTCGATGCCTACGAAGAGCACAAGGAAAACGTCGATGCGATCGCGGCCCTCCTGCCGAAGGATTTCAAGGCCGGCATGGAGAACTGGGGCGGCGAGATCTACGAACACATCTCCGACACCAACTTCGGTCTGCTGCTGCACGACCTGATGGAACAGCGCGGCTGCATCGTCTACGCGACCGACCTGGACGGTGACCGCCTGACCGACCTGATGGCCGACGCCCCGGACGTCATGCGCAAGTGGGGCCAAATCGTCCTCAAGCATTGCGGCGTCAACAAGGACATGCGCGAAGTCTGGAAGGAAATGGGCTTCACGATGACCAACGGCAAGGACATGACGAGCGTCATGTACCGCATGGAAGGCGCGCCGATCTACGAACAGACCCTCGGCTCGGCCGATGCCATGCTGCTGCGCTTGCTGGCCGGTGACGAAACCGTAGGCGGCACCAAGGATCCCTACGATCCGCGCATCCACTTCGTGCTGATCAACGAAGCCTACAAGGCCGCCAATCCGGGCAACAAGGAACTTGCCAAGTGGCTCGACGACCAGCTGGCCGTCTTCGACGGCATCTACAGTTCGGGCAAGCGTCCTCGCTACATCGACGGCTACCTGAAGCTGAAGGAAACGATCAAGCCGTGGGGTTCGAAGTAACGCTGTTACTTCGCTCCGGGAAAGGTGAAGAGTGAAAAGTGAAAGGTGGCGGCTTCGCCGCCTGACACCTCGCCCTCCCCGGTCCCGATCGCTACCGAACGAATGAGTTTTCGGCGAAGCGCCTGATTGCTGAACCGAATAGCGGCATCGCCGCGAACCACCCCTCTCTCCGCATCAGCCGGGAGAGAGGGGCTTCTCCCTTCCCTTCTCCCCTTTCCCACTTCCCTCGATTCACTCTTCACTCTTCACGGCGAAGCCTCATGCCCACCCACGACCACGTCATCACCCAGGAATTCACCCGGCAGGCGGACGCGATGTCCACCGCGGCACACTTCAACGACGAAACGATCCTCGAACGGATCTGCGAAGCCGCTGGCATGACGCAGGGAACACGGGCGCTTGATGTAGCCTGCGGCCCCGGCATCGTCGTCGAAGCATTGGCCAAGCGCGGCGGCGAAGTCGTCGGTTGCGACATGACCCCTGCGATGCTGGAGAAGGCTGCGGCACGCGCACGCAACGCTGGACTGAACAACGCAGCCTTCGTTCCGGGACACGCCGAGGCACTCCCCTTCGAACCCGAGCACTTCGACGTGGTGGTCTCTCGTTCGGCCGTGCATCACTTCAGCAATCCGGCGGCGGCAATTCGCGAAATGGCACGCGTGCTCAAGCCCGGTGGTCGATGCATCACGGTCGATGTCACGTCGGCCGAAGCTCGGGACGACGGCGACCTGCACAATGCACTGGAGATCATCCGGGATCCTTCCCACGTGCGGATGCTGCCGCGTACGGAACTGCATCGGCACCTCGGCGAAGCCGGTCTGCAGGTCGATCAGTGCGTCACCTGGGTGAACCACCGCGAGTTCACCGAATGGATGAAGATCGTCTCCGCGCCCGAACGCATCGGGCCACTGAAAGTCGTCATGAGGGCCCTCGCGCGAGCCGGCATACACGCCGGCGTTGGGCTGCGGCTCGACGGCGAACAAATCCTGTTCGAGCATACCGCCGGTCTGACTGCCGCAACCAAACGCTGAACGGCATCGACCGAACGCTTCATGTCGAACATCTCTCCCCGGCGCCTCGTCGCCATGATGTGCGCATCGCAAGTCATGGTTCAGATCGGCGCGTATGCATGGCCTGCCCTGCTGCCGACGTTCATGCCCTTGTGGGGGCTCGACAACAGCGAGGCCGGATGGATCACCGGCATCTTCTACGGCACCTACACCCTCGCCGTGCCGTTCCTCGTCACCGCGACCGACCGCATCGATCCCAAGAAGATCTACCTCTTCGGCGTCGCCACCACGGCACTCGGCCACTTCGCCTTCGTCTATTTCGTCGACGGTTTCTGGAGCGCGTTTTTCGCACGTGCAATTGCCGGCGTGGGCTGGGCCGGCAGCTACATGACCGGCCTCAAGCTGCTCGCGGATCGCGTTGAAGGCAAGCTGATGGCCCGAGCCGTTTCCGGTCATGCCGCGGGGGTCGGTGTCGCCGGTGCCGTCTCCTTTCTCTTCGCCGAGCGGATCACTGCGCTCTGGGACTGGCAGACGGCCTTCGCTGCTGCCGGCATGTGTGCCGTGACTGCGTTCGTCATGATCGGCCTCCTCGCCCCGTGGCAGGCGAAGAAGAAGGCACCGGCCAAGGCGGCACCGATGCTCGACTTCGGGCCCGTCTTCCGCAATCGGCCCGCCATGGCTTATGCCGCCGCCTATTGCGTGCATACCTGGGAAATGAATGCGCTTCGCGGCTGGGCTGTGGCATTCCTCGCCTACGTTGCTGCCCAGTCGAGTACGAGCGAAATGTGGATCTCTCCAGCTGCCATCACGACCGTGATGGCCCTCATCGGCACGGCCGCGAGCGTATTGGGCAACGAGGCCTCGATTGCCTGGGGACGCGTGCGGCTCGTCCGCACGACCATGCTTCTGTCCGTACTCTGCGGGGCCGTCATCGGCTTTGCAGGCGCGATGAACTACTGGGTGGCCTCCGTGCTGGTGATCATCTACGGCATCCTCATCTGGCTCGATTCCTCCTCGCTCACCGCCGGTACCACCACGATGGCAGAGCCCTCTCGCCGCGGCGCCACGCTCGCGATTCACTCGATGCTGGGCTACGCCGGCGGCTTCGTCGGCCCGCTCGCGCTCGGATGGACGCTCGACGCCATGGGCGGCATGTCGCAACTGGCATGGGGCGTCGGCTTCGGCATGACGGCGTTGGTGGTGCTCGCCGGACGCATTGCGTTCGATCGGCTGTCACGAAGCGCGACGTCGTAACGCTGCACGCATACGAAGCCTGCGCAAAGCGCTCCCCGTGCCGGGCTGAACGTCACGCGTTGCATGATCCGGGTTCGACACTCAAACGCGCTTGACGGACTTCGTGACCGGCCGGCTGTTGCCGTAACCCGGCACGTAGACCGAATGCGTGCCGGGGCCGCCTGCCACGATGATGCCGAGGAGATCCGGGCTGGCCGTGATCGGCAGCATCGTATCGCGCGTGATCACGCCCAGTTCGGCAAGACGTGCGTGCTCGGGCCGTGTGAGATCCTTCGCCGACAGGCGCGCCGCACTCATCTTCGATGCCTCCCACAATCGTCGCTTCACTTCGGCCTTGTTCAAGCCTGCGCGATGCAGCACCTGCGCGTGCTCGGGGGCGAGAATCACGAACGGCGCACCGGCGTACCAGTAGTCGTTGCTGGTCGGGTGTGCAAGCGTGTCGGCGAACGCCGTGAGTATGTCTTCTGCATCCTTGGAGTGACTGTTCATGTTGAGCGTGCCGGATACGGCGACCACGGTCACGGCGCTATCGCCGATCGTGCAGCCGCGCTCCGCATGCAGCGGCTCCCACGGATTCTCGGCTTCGTTTTCCGCGCAACAGAAGCCGTACTTCCCCGGTTGCCCCTGAGTCGCGCGATCCATGACGCCCGGCACGGCACCGCCAAGATTGAGCAGGACGAGCCGAAGTGCGCGCCCGATGCCGGCGTTGGTCCAGTTCCCTGGCCCGAGACAGTTGATGCCGGCATTCATGTCCAGTTCGGCGGCGATCGGACCGTTCACGATGACCCACGGTGCTGCGGGGTTGGTCGTCGTCTGTACCCCTTGCAGGTTGAACGTCGGATCGCACATCGCCTCGACCGCCGCGATCAACACCGGCATCGCCCGCGGATTGCAGCCAGCCATGGCCGCATTGATTGCAATGCGCTCGACCGAAGCAGCGCCGAAAGCCGGAGGGATGCATCCGACGAGCGACTCGGGTGCCCGCCCCGCTGCGGCCAGGTAACGGGCCACGCGCTCACGCGTCGGCGGCACGAGCGGCAGACCATCGCTCCAGTTGCGCTCGCGGCACCAGGCATCGAATTCTTCCTGCGCAGCCGGCGCTTCGATGACACCCGCGCGGGTTGCCGTGGCGGCAGCGCTCTCGTCGCGAGCGGAGCTTCCGCGTTCGGTGACGATCCGCTCGACATCGGTGACGCATACACGAGCGAGCGAGCGCACGTCCTCGCGACTGCGGGAGCCGAACGGATGCGGCACGATCGCAAGCGGCAATTCCGCAAAGCCGAGCGCCTTCGCTTGCGCGCGACCCAATGTGACGAACGCTGTCGAGCAGACGACGACGGACGGCAGGCCGCGCCTGCGCGCTTCGATACTGTCGTGGACACTCCACGACGTACACGAGCCTCAATCGCCGGAGCCTGCGATGACGAGATCGCATCGACCGACCAGATCGTCGAGAAACTCGGGACTCGCACCGTCCGACGGCGCACGCTTTCGATGCCGGATCACGTTCGCAACACCGTGATCACGCAGGAGAAGCTCACTCATGGCATCCGCGAGCAGATCGAAATTCGGCTTGGTGTTGTCGATGAAGGCGACGACCTTGCCGCGAAGATCGTCGATGGACTGCGTGCGCAGATCCTCAGACATCGCCACCGGCGCACTCGGATCGAGTATCGGTGCATGCTGTGCCATTGGGTGGTCTCCTGGATATCGAAACGTCGTGCCGCGTCGGACGCAGACGATCGACTCCATTATGATCCGGGAAGTCGGATGCGTGTTCGTTCGGCACGCACGACGGAGGAGAACCGCAATGAAGAAGGCACTCGTTTCCACCGTGATGGTGACCGTACTCGGCACAGCCTGCATGTCGAGCATGGCACAAAGCTATCCGGGCCGTCCGGTTCGCATCATCGTACCCTTTGCGCCAGGCGGCGGCAGCGACATCTTCGGCCGCACCCTGGCTGTGCGTTTGAATGAAGCGCTCGGTCAGCCAGTGCTGGTCGACAATCGGCCCGGCGGCAACACACTGATCGGCGCCGAACTCGTGGCACGCGCCGCTCCCGATGGCTACACGCTTTTTCTGTCGACCAACGGTACGGTCGCCATCAATCCTTCTCTCTACAGGAAGCTGCCCTACGACCCGGTGAAGGACTACGCCCCGGTGAGCCTGCTCGGCGTCGGACCGAACGTGCTCGTCGTGCATCCGTCGCTGCCGGTGAAGTCGGTAAAGGAACTGATCACGCTCGCCAAGGCACACCCCGGCAAGCTGTCCTACGCCTCTTCCGGCGTCGGCGGCGCACCGCATCTGGCGGGCGAACTGTTCAAGCACATGGCGCAGGTGAATCTCGTCCATGTACCGTACAAGGGCGCCGCCCCCGCAACGTCCGACTTGCTGGGTGGTCAGGTGCAGGTCATGTTCGCGGGCCTCGGTCCGGCCATCGCTCATATCAAGGCGAACAAGCTGCGGGGAATGGCCGTCGCAAGCGCAAAACGAAGTTCCGCGCTACCCGCATTGCCTACCCTCGGAGAAACACTGAAAGGTTTCGAGGCCTCGAGTTGGTTTGCCCTCTTCGCGCCTGCAGCGACGCCGCACGACGTCATTGCCAAGCTCAATGCGGAGATCGGCAAGGTGATGGCACGCAAGGACGTCCAGGATTCGCTCATGGCACAAGGCTACGAGCCCGCTACCGGCACCCCGGGCGAACTTGCCGACCTTTTGACGAAAGACATCGCCCGCTGGTCCGATGTGATCAGGCGAGCGGGCATCACCGCAGAGTGACGCCACTGCGACCGTGCAAGGACAACGTGACTTTCGTTTGGATGACGATCCCGAATCTGACTGGAGGCAGCCCATGACCGCAAGTGTCGATCCCCGCAGCAAGCATCGCGAGTACATCGAGCAACGCACCGAATTCGTCCGCGGCAAGCGCGGCCCGGTCTCGTTCGTCTGGGGCAATCATGTCGAAAAGCCCGGCCAGCGCGTCCCGGGCGCACCCGGCCTCTGGTCGCCGCTGCCCGCCGGGGAAGCCGGGCTGCTCGTCGAAGCGAGTGCGAGCGACGGCATCCTGATCGACGGCCGCCTCGTCGACGGCAGCGCGAAATTGATGGCGGATCCGAAGCATCCGGCCAGCGTCGCCTGTTTCCGAACGGCGCCGAGGGCGTGATCTTCACCTACGACAACACGCGCTACGCCCTGCAGGTGTGGAACCCGAAGAGCGTCTGGGCACAGCAGTTCAGCCACATCGATGCCTTCGAGTGGTCCGCCGACTGGATCGTCAAGGCTCGCATCGAGCCCGTCGAGAACGGCCGGACCGTGGCGGTCGCCCATCACCGCAACCCGATTCCGGTGGATCGTCCGGTGACCGCGAAAATGACCTTCGACGCCGCAGGCTCCGAGCAGACGCTCTATGCCACGCGCTACCAGGACAAGCTCAACTTCCACTTCACCGACGCGACGAGCGGCCACACCAGCTACGGTTCTGGGCGTACGGTGCGCCTGCCCGCGGATCGAACGGGCAGCGTCGAGGTCGATTTCAACTACGCGTCGCTCTTGCCGTGCTCTTTCAGCCGCGCCTGGAATTGCCCGATTCCGCCGATGGAGAACCGGTTACGCGTGCCGATCATGGCGGGCGAGCGCTTCGCGATCGACCGTGACGGGATACCGATGCTGTAGGGGCAGTGCCGGTTCGTCCCCACCGACTTGCTGCGTTTGCGGCCAAAGCAGCCACGCCATTCGAACATCCAAGCACGAACCGCACGAGGCACCACGCGATGAAGATTCACCAGATGCCCATCGGCACCCGCTTCCTGTACGAAGGGGAGGAATACACCAAGACCGGGCCGATGGTTGCAGCCGGAAAATCGGGCCAGCGCTTGGTGCCCAAGCACGCCGTGCTGACGCCCATCGGCGACGTGACCGTCGCATCGAACACTCCCGTGACGGACACGGTCGCGCGCTCCATCGTGATCGATGCCTTCGATTCGTTCTATGCGCGGTGCGAAGTGATCGTCCCCGAGCAGCGTCTGGGTGAACTGAGAGCTGCGCGAATTGATTTTATGAAGCGGATCTGACCAGCACGGCGCTCGCCGTTTCACCCGCCCGGTTGAGTTCGATACCGGCGCGCCCACTCAGAGCCATTGAAGCATCGCCGTGGTCAGTACCCCGGCGATGATCGGCAGAACCAGCGACACCCCTATGCGATACAGCGTGAACTGCGCGCCCATCGTCGGCACCTCCCAAACCATCACCCGATAGAACGCATACACCGACCATCCGGAGAGAAACGCGACGATCTGCGCAGGACCTGCTCCGGTCTGGATCAGCGACAACGCGATCGGGAACGACACGAAGGGGCCGCTAGGCACGAACCCACCCGCCAACGATGCGATGACGATCCCGGTGAACCCGGAGTCGCGTCCGATCAGACTGACGATCCACTGTTCCGGGATCAGTTGGGCGAACAAGGCGGCGCCGAGCAATGCAAACGGGATGATCTGCATCACCATCTTGGCGAGATGCCAGGAACCTGCAAACCCGGCGCGCACGCCGGCGCCCCCCTTCTTGTGCCAGGTGAACAACATCAGGGCCACGACGCCGGCCCAGAGGACGACGAGACTCGTGTCGATCTTCATCGGGGGCGCGCTTCTCGGCGCTCAGCGGCAGCCACGCATGCCAGCACGATCGCGCCCGCCACGAAGGGCAGCGGGATCGACGCGAGATAACGCACGGCTGCGAAGTTCGGTCCGAGCAGGGGCAACTCCCACATCAGGACGCGATGAAATCCGAGCGTCGCCCACGCCGTGAGGAAGGTGATGAGCGAGGCCGTGGAAGCACCGGCATTTCGCAGCACGATGACCAGCGGAAAAGCCAGCATTGGCCCACCCGGAGTGAGCGCACCGACCCCGGTCGCGACGAAGACCCCCTTGAGTCCAGCGCTCTTGCCGAGCCAGCGCTTGACCAGATCGTGTGGAACGAGAACCTGGACGAACCCGCTGATCAGCAGTGCCGCGGCCATGCGCGGCAGCACCACGAGAATCTGATCGACATAGCTGTGCAGGGACGCCTCGACTGCGGACGGACCTTTCAATTGCCAGCACGCAATCGCCGCGATGACGATCACGAGCGTCCAGATCATGGCAGTACGTCCGCCGCTGGCACGGCGGATCGACTGTATCGCGTTACCGCTCAATGTGTCGCTCCAGGGTGAATGAAGTTGGTCAGTACATGACAACGTAGCCGCACCTACGTCCGTCTACGATTAGCTCGCAATGATAGTCTTCTCGGGGAGAGCGAGAAGAACGATTGCAACGGCAGGCGGACAGGAAACCGACGCCTATAATTGCCGGCCCACGTCGGAGCGAAGGATCCACGATGACGAATTCAGTAGTCAGGTTTTGCCTCATCTGTGCCGCCATCGTGGCGTCGCAGGCCGCCACCGCCGCCGACGCGGGTTTTCCGCAGCGGCCCATACGCTGGGTCGTCGCATCTGCGGCCGGCGGTGGCCTCGACGTAACGGCACGCATCGTCGCGCCCCGACTGACCGAGGCGCTAGGCCAAACCTGGCTGGTAGACAACCGCGCCGGCGCGGGCGGGAACGTCGGTGCCGAGATCGTCGCGAAAGCCAACTCGGACGGCTACACCGTGCTGGCTTCGACCAGCACCGTGCTCACGGTCAATCCATCGTTGTACCGGATGTCCTTCAGCGTCGAGCGCGACCTGCAGCCGGTCACCGTGCTGTCGCTGGGCGAACAAATCGTCGTCGTGCATCCGAGTGTTCCTGTGCGCAGCGTGCAGGATCTCGTCGCACTCGCGAAGCAGAAGCCCGGCACCCTAAACTATGGGTCGGCTGGAACAGGCACGGCGATTCATCTCGGCGCGGAGCTGCTCAAGCTTCGGGCCGGCATCGACATGACTCAGGTGCCGTACAAGGGGGGCGGACCGGCGGCGGCGGCCGTCGTTGCCGGCGAAGTGCAGGTGCTCGTCGGAACCATGGCATCGACGATCCCCATGATTCAGGCGGGACGCTTGCGCGCACTCGCCTCCACGAGTCTGAAGCGCTCGCGGCTGCTGCCCGACCTGCCGACCGTGGCCGAATCGGGCTATCCGGGCTTCGACGCAGGCCTATGGTTCGGGATGACGTTGCCCGCCGGGGTGCCGAAGCCCGTACTCGAACGAATCCACTCGGCTACGGTGAAAGTGCTGGCGTTACCGGAGGTCCAGTCTGCGATGTCTCGTCAGGGACTGGAAGCCGGTCCGTGTTCGCCAGGAGAAATGGCCGCGCGCATCGCCAAGGAGACCGCCATCTGGGCCGAGGTCATTGCGAAGTCCGGCATCCGCCTGCAATAGGACGAGAGCATGGGTTCACAGAAAGTCGTTTCGCCCCACATGCACGCCCTGAGCAGCTACATCGCCCGCGCCGTGCGCAAGTCCCCACCCCGCGCCGTGATCGAACGCGCAAAGCTGCATCTGGTCGACATCTTCGGCGCGATGATTTCCGGGACGAGACTGCTTCCCGGCATGAAGGCGATCGAATACGCAAGGTCGCTGGGCGGCAAGCCCGAAGCCGGATTGATCGGAACACGCATGCGGATGTCGGCCGCCCATGCGGCCCTGATCAACGGCATGTTCGGGCACGCCGACGAGACCGACGATACCCATCCCCCCTCTCAGACACACCCGGGGACGAGTGTGGTACCCGCGGCCCTCGCGATCGGCGAGCGACACGGACTGTCCGGACGCGAAGTGTTGCGAGCGATCATCGTGGGCTACGACGTATGCGCGCGCATGATACTTCCGTTCAAGCCTCAGCCCTTCATGCGCACCGGCCACCATTCGTGTGCCTTCGGCCAGCTCTTCGGTGCGGCCGCAGCAGCCGCCTCGCTGCTGAACCTCGATGCACGGCAAGTGCGCCACGTATTGTCGTACACCGCGCAGCAGGCCGCAGGTCTTTATACCAATTTCCGCGATCACGACCACATCGAGAAGGCATACATGATGGGAGGCATGCCTGCCCACAATGGTACGCAGGCGGCATTGATGGTCGCCCACGGCTGGACGGGCGTGGAAGACGTATTCTCCGGGGAAAGGGATCTCTTCTACACATTCGAGCCCGAACCCGGTGCAGCGGTCCGCGAGGAGATTGCGCGCGGCCTGGGCAAGGACTACGAGATCATGCGCGCCAGCATCAAGCGCTGGCCCGTGGGCGGCCCCATCCAGGGCCCCATGCACGTGCTGAGGGACATGATGCTCGAGCATGGCATCTGCGCAGGCGACGTCGAGTCGCTTTCAGTGCGCATGCCCGACAAGGAGCTAGAAATCGTCAACAACCGCGAGATGCCGGACATCTCCGTGCAGCATCTGCTGGCCCTCATGCTGGTCGACGGCAGCGTGACCTTCGCCTCGGCACACGACTACGCCCGGCTCCGCGACAAGCGCGTGCTCGCCGTCCGCCAGCGCATCGAAGCGATCGGGGATGCATCCCTCACCGATCCGCAGCGCAGGTGGCGGGCCGTGATCGATGTGGTCCTGAAGGATGGCCGCAGGCTGCACCATCAGACGATGGCGGCGAAAGGCATGTTCGAGAACCCACTCACACCCGAGGAAGAAGAAGAGAAGGTGCGCGACCTGCTGGTACCCGTGCTCGGCAAGCGTCGCACCACGCAGCTTGTCGACGCGCTATGGCACTTCGACGAGCTTGCCGACGTGCGGGAATTGCGACCGCTCTATCGGGTGTGATGCCGTTCGGTGCATTGTCCGATTGACCGGACGAACCGTGCGCGGCTTCGATTGAAGTGACCGTGTATCAACCGGCAATGCGGGCACGCGTTTCCCGCGCTACGATTTCGGCGTCGGGGCCAGCGCTTGCCGATTTCGAAGGCGCGCGATCGCACAGGCCTGCGCAACCGCCATGCGCGCGCAACACCTCGACATGAATCGCTCACCCCACCTTCGGCGTGAGTTCGATCTGCTTTAGCGCAGATACCCGAACCAGCGAAAGCCACACGTACCCAAGCACTATGGCCGCACCGCCGGCCAGCGCCCAACGCGAACCGACGAGCGAGCCCGCGATGTTCAGGAGAAATCCGCTCAGATACACCAGGCTCCACACCAGCGTGAAGACACTCATGACCCGACCGCGATAACTATCGTCGACCAAGGTTTGCAGAATGACCTGCACGCAGGTGAGGAAGTAGGCATGGCAAAGACCGGCGATGAGAATCACGCAGAAGGACATCCAGTACCAATCACTCCAGGCCAGCGCAATCAGCGCCGCGTTGTAAACGGTAAGCGCACCGATGATCAGGGTGCGGGGCGACATGCGAGGCTGTACCCAATGGAACGTGAGCAGGCCCGTCAACGAGCCGATTCCGGCAGCGGAGGCAAGCACACCGAGCCCGCGCGCATCGACGTGCAGCACCTCCTTCGCGAACACCGGCAGCATGTTGATGTAGCCCATGGCCACCGTGGCATTGAGCAGCGCCACGATGATGACTCTGGCGAACGCTTCGTTGTCGCGGATGTAGCGCAGGCTGTCGGTGAAGTTCTCGATCAGGCTGCCATGCGAGGGCGTCCCTTCCCGGATCGGGTGCACAAGAAACAGCACCGCGAACATCGTGCTGACGCCCGCGACCGAGACGATGAAGGCGGTCGGCGCTCCAGCGGCGGCGATGAGGAAGCCTGCAATCGACGGCGCGATGATGCGGCTCCCGCCGAACGCCATCGAAACCAGCGGGACGGCCTTGCTCACCAACGCGCGAGGCAGCAGACGGGGAAAGAACGATGCGCGTGCCGGCTCGTCGATCGCGTTCGCCAGGCCGATCAGGAACGCGCCGAGCGCGAGATGCCATAGCTCGGCCACTCCGAACAACGTGGCGAGACCGACCATGAGTATGCCGAGGGCGGACACGCTTTGGGCGGACCCTATGAGTCTGCGCGCATCCACGCGATCGGCCAGGACGCCGCCCAGCAGCGTCAGCGTAAACTGTGGCACGAAACCGCACAGGTGGATGAAACCGAGCTGCGCTTGCGACCCGGTGATCTCGTAGGCGAGCCAGCCCAGTGTGAACGCGAACATCTGCTGACTCATGACCTGCGCGATCAAGGCCAACCAGAACAGACGGAATCCGCGTTCACGCAGTACGGCGAGAGGGTGAATCCTCCCCTCCCCGGATATGTTTTTCTGGCCGGTCATACGCAGAGCTTACCGTACGTCCTGGCAATGTACGGCAATCGTCGCTTGCGGGGTGCCTCGATAAAATAAGCAGGGATCTGCTACCAGCATCGCAAACGCCGAGTGAACGTGCTCAATGCGGCGCAGCAGCACAGTGTCGAGCACTCTGCGAACGCTGGGCAACGATGGGGTTTCCGGTAACATCGATGTCTCGTCAACGCTCGATCGGTCCCATGATGCGACTTCCCGCTTCGTTCATCGTTGCCGCGCTCACGCCCTGGCTGCTTTGCACCACTGCGCACGGACAACACTATCCGACCAAGCCCGTACGCATCGTCGTGCCGTTCGCGCCTGGAGGCGGCACCGATGTCATCGCTCGCTTTCTCGCATCCGGCCTGACCGAATCGCTCAAGCGCCAGATCGTCGTCGAGAATCGCGGCGGCGCCAACGGCATCATCGGCACGGAGGTCGTGGCGCGCGCAGCACCCGACGGTTATACGCTGCTCTTCGTATCCAGCCCCCACTCGGTCAATCCGAGCATGTACTCGAAGCTGCCCTACGATACGCAGCGCGACTTCGCGCCGATCTCCATGATCGCTTCGTCGCCGTACATCCTCGTCGCGCACCCATCGCTGCCGGTACGCAACGTGAAGGAACTGATTGCCCTCGGCAAGCGGCAGCCCGATGAGATCCTGTACGGCTCGGGAGGCAGTGGCAGCTCGGCGCAATTGAGCGCAGAGCTGTTCAAGGAAATGGCCGGCGTGAAACTGCGCGAGGTACCGTTCAAGGGTGCCGGTCCCGCGCTGATCGGCACGCTCAGCGGTGAAGTGGCTCTGGTTTTCGGCAATGCGCTCACCGTCAAGCCGCACGTCGCGAGCGGGCGGCTGCGTGCACTCGGCATTGCGAGCGCCAAGCGGTCGGAGGCGTTTCCCGACATGCCGACCATCGCGGAAGCCGGCGTGCCGGGCTATCGCTCCGACGCCGTACTCGGGCTGCTCGCACCGGCGCGTACGCCGCAGCAGATCATCGACTTCCTGAACGTGGAATCGCACAGGGTGATGCGCCGCCAGGCCTCCGTCGATGCCATGCGCAGCATGGCAGTCGACATCTCGCTCGGTACCCCGGAAGAGTTCGGCCGGCTTCTCGACACCGAAATGCAGCGTTGGGGCAGGCTCGTCCGCACGCTCAAACTGCGGGCAGACTGAATCCTCGTTCAGCGGTTGCGTGCTTCGCGCACGATGCTCATGTCGATCAGCGTTGCCAGTTCCGCCCGACTGCGCGCGGCGCGGTTCTGCGTATTCGCGATCCACGGTTCCTGCCGCTCGAAGACATCGAGCAGATCGGTCACGAGCGTGCCGGGGTAGGTCACGTAGGGCCACGATCTGCGCACAGTATCGAGATCGAGCCCGGCAGTCTCGGCCACCAGGTGCCACCCCGCCTGCGGATCGACACGCAGATGCATGGTGGCATCGATCAATGCGCGCACGAACGCCACGATGCGCGCGCGCATCGCCGGGTCGTCGAGGCTCGCCTGCGTTGCGCACAGATTGAACTTCTCGCTGTAGATCGCAGGATCGTAGAACTCGATCGCGTCGTTCCCGATGGCGAATTTCGAGCGTTCGTTCTGAGGCTCCCAGAGCGCCATGGCATCGATGCGACCGGAAGCAAGCGCCTGCGGGAGATCGCTGACCGGCGAATCGGTATGTGCCATGAAAGGCACGCGGGTGACCGCATCGCGCGCAACGCCGACACTATCGAGCATCGCGTCGAGGAAGTACTCCGCCGACGATTCGAGTTGGGTCCCGACACGCTTGCCGGCCAAGTCCGCAAGTCGCGCGATGCCTGCGGATCGGCGCGCAATGATTCGGTACGGATAGTCGCAGACGGTAAAGATGAAACGCATATCTGGATGCGCAACGGTGGCGCGCAACGCCTGTGTTTCCGAATTGAGGGCCACATCGGCCTGCCCGGTCGAAACGAGACTGGCGAGTTCGCTGCCTTGCCCCCACAGCGCCATGACGCTGCCATGGTCGAAGGTGGTCGGCCCTGTATAGTAGCGCTCGCGGGCGAGCAGGACCGGCGCAATTTCCAACAAGGACAGATTGCCGTAGATGCGCAGCGGTTGTTCAGGGCTTGCAGCAGGTTTCGTCATGTGTTGCACCCGTCAATGTCCAGTAGCGATACGTCGATCAGTGCCGACGTCGACCCACTCGACCGGCCTGTCGAGCCTCAGCTATATATCACACGGTCGGCACGTGGTGCCTCGCTGCGCGCCCCTGACACCCGGCTCAATCCACCGCCCGCAGTTTGACCCGCACGCCCTCCTCCACCACTTCGAAACTCACCACGCGATAGGCCCGGCCCATCGTACTCAAATCCTTTTCCTTCAAGCTGACGAGCGCGAAGCTGCCGACGAGTTCACGGCCGAGGGTCGTCGCAAGTCGGGCAGCGACATCGCGCAGCGCCGCCGGGACGGCATCGAGGTCGAGGCTATCGATCCGCGGCTCGAGCAGCACCACCGTCTTCGCTTCCGAATCGTAGCCGAGGACGCCGGACAAGGCGGTTCGGCCCGTGAGGGGGCGGCTGGAAAATGGATGCGTCAGCGTCAAGGCGAAGTCGGCGCGCAGACGCTGCGCTGTCGGATCGGCGGCGAGTTTCGGATCGCCCACGCGGACCCTGAACACTTCGAGGATCCTGCGCTCGTCGCCGATACGACGCGATATTGCTTCCGTCAGGCGCGAGAGCGGCACGATCACTTCGCGCTCCTGGAGCGGCAAATGCGAGCACGAGGCGAGCAAGGCGGCAGCCAGCAAGAGCAGCCAGCGACCTGTCGAATGTCGTTTCATCAGTGGTTCCGGGCGTCGATGGTGCAGGAGAGGGCTCCATTGTAGCCTCGCCCCCGGCCACCGCCGTGGCGCGAGCCGGCACGAGACGCTAACATCCGGTACTCAGAGGTATCATCCAGGCGCCCGGATCCTGCTCAACCGCACGGATCGCCGCCCCACCCATCCGGTACACCATGGACGGCAGTCGAAGCTCCATCTCTCGCCACCAGGCGTTCAACCATTCGCATCTCGCCAAGCGCCTGACACGCCTGACGACGAAGGCTTGCGCCGAGTACGGCATGATCGGCGAGGGCGACAAGGTGATGGTGTGCCTTTCCGGCGGGAAGGACAGTTACACCCTGCTCGACGTGATGCTCACGCTCCAGGAGCACGCCCCGTTCCGTTTCGAGATCGTCGCCGTCAATCTGGATCAGAAGCAACCGGGTTTCCCCGCGGACGTGCTGCCTCGCTACCTCGATTCGGTCGGCGTACCGTATCGCATCGAAGAGCAGGATACGTACAGCATCGTCAAGCGCCTGGTCCCCGAGGGCAAGACGATGTGCTCGCTCTGCTCGCGGTTGCGAAGGGGCATTCTGTACCGGGTGGCGAGAGAACTTGGTGCTACCCGAATTGCGCTCGGCCACCATCGCGACGACGTGCTCACGACGCTCTTCCTCAACATGTTCTTCGGTTCCAAGCTGAAGACGATGCCGCCCAAGCTCGTGAGCGACGACGGCTCCAACGTCGTGATCCGCCCCCTCTACTACTGCAAGGAGCGCGACATCGCAGCCTACGCGACTCTGCGCGATTTCCCGATCATTCCCTGCACCCTGTGCGGCTCGCAGGACAATCTGCAGCGCAAAGTCGTGAAGGACATGCTGCAGGGCTGGGAGAAGAAGCACCCCGGTCGACTCGACAACATGCTGCGCTCGCTGCAGAACGTTGCGCCTTCGCATCTGGCCGATCCCACGCTGCACGATTTCGCGGCGATCGAAGCAACGAACCGCCCCATGCCGGACGGCGACATCGCGTTCGACGAGGAGCCGTTACCCGCGAGCGAGTTCGCGATTGCCGTCGAAGGCGATGACGCAACCGCGTGCAGTCCGCCGGTCCGGTAAAGCGGGATCGACGCTACTGCACTGCGACTGCATCGATCCGCACATACTGATGCATCAACCTTCGGGAATTGCGCCATGCTGATCCTCGCCGCCGGTCTGATCGTGTTCCTGAGCGTGCATTCGGTGCGCATCGTTGCCGACGACTGGCGCACCCGTCAGATCACACGCATCGGCGAAGGCCCCTGGAAGGCGATCTACTCGCTGATCTCGATCGCCGGTTTCGTGTTGATCGTGTGGGGCTATCAGCTCACGAGGGAAAACCCCGTCGATCTCTGGAATCCACCGATCTGGACCCGGCACCTCGCCTCGCTGTTCACACTGGTATCCTTCGTGCTGCTCGCAGCCGCGTACGTGCCTCGTACGCGCATCAAGGCAGCCATCGGACACCCCATGGTCGTCGGCGTCAAGGTCTGGGCCTTTGCGCACCTTCTAGCCAACGGACGGCTGGGGGATATCGTCCTCTTCGGCGCCTTCTTCGTCTGGGCCGTACTCGACTTCTCAGCGGCGAAGCGGCGCGATCGTTCGGCGGGCCGCACGTATCCGGCTGCGCCTGGATTCACGCGGGATATCATTGCCGTGATCGTCGGCATCGCGGCCTGGGTCGCATTTGCGCTCCATCTGCATGCCCTGCTGATCGGCGTGCGCCCCTTCGCGTGATCGAGGCTCCTCGCCGTCCGTCAGGCGCACCGCGATGAGCGCATTGAACGCCCCCGGCGTCATGGGGCGCCGCGAGTTCGTGACGCTCGTCTTCAATCTGACGGCCGCACACACCATCGGCACCATCGCGACGATGACGCTGCCGGCCATCGCCCCGATCGCCGCCCAGGCGTACGGGGTGCCCGTGTACATGGTCGGCTATCAGGCGATCTTTCTTGCGCTGGGGATCATCATCGCACTCGTGTTCGGCGGCAATCTGTCGCTGCGATGGGGACCCACGCGGGTCAATCAGGCCGGGCTCACGCTCCTGGCCGCCGGTACAGCGATGCTGAGCATTCCGAGCGTCGTCACCGCCGTGCCGGCGGCACTCGGCATCGGCATCGGCTACGGCGCGCTGACGCCTTCGGCGTCGCACATCCTCGTCCGCTTCACGCCCACGCACCGACGCAATATCGTCTTCTCGCTCAAGCAAAGCGGCGTGCCGCTCGGCGGCGTGTTGACTGCGATGATCATGCCGGCGATCACCGTGACGGCCGGCTGGCAATGGGCGCTCTGGATCAACGCCTTCGCCGCGCTTTCCATGGCCCTGCTGATGGAGCGCTGGCGCAGGCGCTGGGACGACGATCGCGTGCCGTCTACCCCGCTGGCGGCGAACCCCGTCGGTGCGATGGCGATCATCTGGCGCCAGAACCGGCTGCGGTTGATGGCCATCGGCGGCGCCGGAATCGTCATCAGCCAGATCTGCATGCAGAACTACACCGTCGCGATGTTCTACGAGCAGTTTTCCATGCCGCTGGTGCAGGCCGGATTGATCCTGACCGTCGCTCAGATCGGCGGCGTCTGCGGTCGACTCTTCTGGGGCTGGTATGCGGATCGCATTCGGGATGCACTGCTCGTCATGCTCATGCTGGCCGGCACGTTGATCCTCACCACCCTGTCGATGTCGACCTTGAGCGACGCCTGGCCGCAGTGGTCGATCTATCTGCTGTTCTTCGTGCTCGGCATGACGGCAAGCGGCTGGAACGGCGTCTTTCTCGGTGAAGTCGCACGGCTGGCCCCTGCCGGACAGGTGAGCCCCGCGACGGGCGGCGCACTGTTCTTCGTCAATCTGGGCAGTACGGCCGCCCCGATCCTGTTCGCCACCGCCTACACCACGCTCGGCAGCTACAGCGCGAGCTTCGGCCTGCTGGTTCTACCTTCGATCGCAGCGATGGCATGCATGTACCAGGCACGCAGACTGGGCACGGTGAGCACGGGCGCGAAACAATAGCGCCCGCGGCGCAGCCGGATTCGATTGCGTGGCGACCCCGGTCGCCCTATACGATCCGTCGCGCGGATCCGGGATAACCCGGACTACAATGCGGCAGTCGATTCCCCCACGTCGTCGTGAGATCTCATGTCCAAGAATCCACAGGCTGCGGCCGAACTGCTCGTCTCTGCCCGCCGGGAACACCGGCGCATTACGCTTCCCGCGGAGCTGCGCCCGGCCGACTTCGCCGAGGCGTATGCCATTCAAAGTGCCGTCGAACGCGGGTTGGGCGCCACCCCGGTGGCATGGAAGGTCGGCGCACCCGATGCAAAGAGCACCCCGAGCGCCGCTCCGATCTATGAAGTCCTCAAGAGCCCGGCCCGCATCGAGGCCGCCCGACTCCACATGATCGGCGTCGAAGCCGAAGTCGCCGCGGTTTTCACAGGCGATCTGCCTGCCCGGGACGCACCCTACAGCGAAGCCGAAGTGCTGCATGCCGTGCAGGAACTGCGCGTGGTCATCGAGGTGTGCGACAGCCGGCTCGCGGACTGGCAGGTAGCCGACGACGCCACCAAGCTCTGCGATCATCAGCTCAACTACGCGCTCGTCGTCGGCGCTGCGGCGACGAGCCCGCATGCGCTGGACTACAGCCGACTCGTAGTGCGTACGCGGGTCGACGGGAAGGTGCTCAAGGAAGGGATGGGCACACACGCAGTAGGCAATCCGCTGCGTCTGCTGCCATGGCTGGCAAACCATCTACGTACCCGCGGAGGTATTCGCGCCGGCACCATCGCAACGCTGGGCGCATGGCTCGGCCTGCACGTCGTGGAGCCCGGATCGGAAGTGACGGTGGAATTCCCCGCGCTCGGGCAAGCACGCGTCGCTTTTCCCAAGTGAAGGGTGAACCGTAAAGGATGCATCGCGATAGGCTGGCCGCCCCATCCGAAGGATGGGCCTCACCTTTCACATTCACTGCATCGCGGTCACGCGAGCTCGATCTCGATGTTGTCGATGAGTCGCGTCGTGCCCAACCGTGCCGCGGCAACCACGACGAGGTGCGTATCCTCCGTGGTTCCTTCCTGCAGATCCGCCTGACGGCGTACGGCGATGTAGTCGGGCCGCCAGCCATGGCGCGCCAATTCGGCCATGGCGTCGAGCTCGAGACGCTGCAGCTCCCGGCAGCCTGACTCGAGCTCATCGCGGATGAGACACAGAACGGAATACAGCCTCGGCGCTTCCTTGCGGTGCTCGGGCGACAGGTAGTGGTTGCGTGAAGACAACGCGAGACCATCCGCGGCACGCACGGTTTCCGCCGGAATGATTTCGATGGGCAGTGCGAACTGGCGCACCATGTCCCTCAGCACGATGTACTGCTGGTAATCCTTCTTGCCGAAGATGGCCGAATGCGGCCTCACCATGTTGAACAGCTTGAGCACCACGGTGGAGACGCCGCTGAAGTGCTTGGGTCGAGCGGCGCCCTCGAGGATGTGCTGCAGATCCGAAGGCTCGACGACGAACGTCTGCGGCTCGGGATAGATCTCGCGCTCGTCGGGAACGAAGACGACATCCACTCCCGCTGCGCGACATTTTTCGAAGTCCGCTTCGAGGGTGCGCGGATAGCGGTCGAAATCTTCCTTGGGCCCGAACTGCAGGCGATTCACGAAGATGCTGACGACGGTACACGCCGCGCGGGGCTTGGCAAGATTGATCAGCTCGATGTGACCTTTGTGCAGATTGCCCATCGTCGGCACGAACACGTTGTTCGGCACGCGCTCCAGGCGCTCGCGCAAGGCGGCAACGGAATGGATGACGTCCATGTGGGATTGAAATCGATAAAGTTCGGATGACCGGCGACGCTTCGCCGCGACCGTGCCCCTCAGAAGCTGTGCTCGGGACCGGGAAACTCCTTCGCCTTCACTTGCTGCACATAGGCTTCCACAGCCGCCTGGATGCTCGCTGCGCCGGCCATGAAGTTCTTGACGAACTTCGCCTTCTTACCCGGATACACATCGAGCATGTCGTGCAGAACGAGCACTTGCCCATCGCACTCGACGCCGGCGCCGATGCCGATCGTGAGCGCCGAGGCCTTGCGGGTCACTTCGGCGGCGAGCTTGGCGGGCACGGCCTCCAGCACGATCATGCCCGCCCCAGCGGCCGACAACGCTTCCGCATCTGCCACCAGCTGTCGTGCCGCGGCTTCCTCCCGACCTTGCACACGATAGCCACCCAATTGATGCACCGACTGCGGCGTGAGACCGATGTGTCCGCATACTGGAACTCCGCGCCGGACCAGAAATTCGACCGTCGCCACCATCACGTCGCCGCCTTCGAGTTTCACCATCTGCGCGCCGGCGGCCATGAGCTTCGCGGCGTTCTCGAAGGCCTGCTGCGGACTGACCTGGAAGCTGCCGAAAGGCATGTCGGCCACGACGAAGGCGCGCTTGGAACCGCGTGCGACACACGCCGTGTGGTAGACCATGTCATCGATCGAAACGGGCAGTGTGGTGTCGTGCCCCTGAATGACGTTGCCGAGTGAATCACCGATCAACAGGGTATCGACACCCGCGTGATCGAGCAGGCTTGCGAAACTGGCGTCGTAGCAGGTCAGCATCGTAAGCTTGCCGCCGTCTTGCGCCATCTTCTGCAGTGCAGCCATCGATACACGCACTTGGAGGGACCCTCTTCTAACCTAGACTGAAGTATTCGCGCGTTCCGCGCAGCGCCCGTATGCGCTGCAACAATAATTCAAAATCCGCTTCGCGATCAACAAAGTTGAGATTATCAGAATTCACGATGAGCAGCGGTGCGGCCGAGTACTCGTGAAAGAAGCGCGCGTAGGCGTCGGAGAGGCGCGTCAGGTAGTCGAGGCTCAACCCACGCTCGTAATCCACACGGCGTCGGCGCACTCGCTCGACCAGGACGGCCGGCGAGGCCTGCAAATAGATGACGAGATCCGGTACCGGGGCGTTGGGCCGCATATGACGATACACGCTCTCGTAGAGCGCATACTCGTCCGGCTCGAGATTCAATTGCGCAAAAAGCGGATCCTTGTCGAGCATGAAGTCTGCGACCGTGACGCGGGACAGCAGATCGCGCTGGTTCAGATCGCGGACTTGCTCTACGCGCTGCAGCAGGAAGAACAGTTGAGCCGACAATGCGTAACGCGCGGGCTCCTGATAGAAGCGTGGCAGGAACGGATTGGAGCCCGGATCTTCCAGCATCTCGCGCGCATTGAGGTGCAGGGCAAGCCTGCCGGTCAACGTGGTCTTGCCGGCGCCGATGGGCCCTTCGACCACGATGTACTTGCGTGTGCCAGCGGCGGAAGCCTGCGATTCGTTAAGCACTTTCGATACGCTCCAATTCCTGGTCAGCCAATGTGCCTGCGATCATGGCTGCCAGTCCGATACCTGGAATGCAAACGGAAGACTCGATTTCGAGCAAAGGCACGAGCACGAAAGCGCGCTCCTGCATTCGGGGGTGCGGCACGACGAGATCCGGTTCGGCAATGTGCGCGTCGTCGTACAGCAGGAGATCGAGATCCAGAATGCGCGGACCGTTGGGCATCGTGCGTACGCGCCCCCATCGAACCTCCAGAGCCAGCAGTTGCGTCAACAATTCGCGCGCGTCCAGGCCCGTCGCTACACGGACCACGGCATTGATGAAGGCGGGCTGCTCGGTATAGCCCCACGGGGCGGTTCGATACAGACTCGACCGGGCGACGACCCGGGTATCGCGCAGACCATCGAGCGCGACCATCGCATTGCGCACCTGCAAGGCCGGATCCGCCAGATTGCTGCCGAGCGCTACGTAGGCGACGTGATCAAGCGATGGCGACGAGGCCATCAACTGCTCGCATCGGCATCTGCAGGGCTGTCGGCACTCGGCTTGCGTCGACGTCGGCGCTTGCGTTTGGGCTCTGCGTCCTTGATGAGCATCGCTTCGCGCTCGTGCGGCGTCGCCTGCTGAAAGCGCCGCCACCAGTCGCCGAGCTCGGCATCGAGCTCTCCGGAATCGCAGCGAAGCTGCAGGAAATCGTACGCCGCGCGAAAACGCGGATGCTCCAAGACGCGGAAGGGACGCTTGCCGGTGCGGTTCTCCAGGCGCTGCTGCAGGGCCCAGAGTTCCTTCATGTCGGTGGTGAATCGGCGGGGAATCGCAAGCTGCGCCGTTTGCGTATCGAGCACCTGATCCATCGCCAGGAACAGTGCAGGCATCGGGGCCATGCCGCTTTCGCGCAGCTTCTTGCCGCTGGCGAGGACTTCGTGCCAAAGCAGCGCGGCAAACAGAAACCCCGGCGATACCGGCTTGCCTTCCAGCACCCGCACGTCGGTGTTGTTCAGCGCCAGCATGACGAAGCGCTCTCCGAGCGGTTGCTCCAGGATCACGTCGAGCAACGGCAACAGCCCGTGATGCAGGCCTTCACGGCGCAGCCGCACCACGCATTGCGTTGCATGCCCTGAAAGCAGGAGCTTCAGCATCTCGTCGAAGAGCCGCGCGGGCGGCACGTTCTGCAGCAGTGCGGCCGATGGGCGGATGGGGGCCAGCGTAGACTTTTCGATCTCGAGCCCATAGCTCGCTGCGAAGCGAACCGCACGCAACATGCGCACCGGATCCTCGCGGTATCGCACCTCGGGATCTCCGATCATGCGCAGCAGCTTCTTCTTCAGATCGGCGACACCGTTGTGATAGTCGATGACCTCCTGCGTCGCAGGATCGTAGAAAAGCGCGTTGATCGTGAAATCCCGCCGTGCGGCGTCTTCAAGCTGGTTGCCGTAAACGTTGTCGCGCAGGAGACGGCCGTGCTCGTCGGTTTGCGCCTCGCCCTCGGCTTCCGGGTCATGCCCACGCCGATAGGTGGCGACTTCCACGGTTTCGCTGCCGCACATGCAGTGCACCAGGCGAAAACGCCGACCGATGATGCGCGAGCGGCGAAACGCGTTTCGGACCTGCTCGGGATGCGCATCCGTGGCGACGTCGTAGTCGTTCGGCCGTTTGCCCAGAATCAAATCGCGTACGGCACCGCCGACGACGAACGCCTTGTAGCCGTTGCTCTGCAACGCTTCCACGACACGGCGGGCACACGGGCTGATGCTCTCGCGCGCGATGCCATGCGCAGCCACGGCAATCACCTTGGGCTTGGATGCGCCACGGGAAAATACGCGCCTCAAAAGGCTTCGGATCATCTGTGTTTCAGATAGGGCTCGCAGCCCGGGCACCGAGCTGCGTGCAAGTTTGTTCGAATGGTTGGACGTCGACGCATCGATTCAAGCGATACAACGACGCCGGATTATACCGTCGGGGCGCGCGGCACCGGCACGCAAATGCGATCATCCTGCGGCCTGGATCTGCGCATGGAGCCGGAGGATGGGCCAACCGCGGTCCGCCGCATGGGCTTCGAGCCGCGGATCCGGATCGACGACGACCGGATGGCTCACCCGTTCCAGCAGCGGCAGATCGTTTGCGGAATCGCTGTAGAACCAGGTTTCGGCAAAGTCGCCGAAGTCCTGACCGAGTTGCTCGAGCCATGCATGAAGCCGGGTCACCTTGCCTTCGCGAAAACACGGCTGACCGGTCACGCCGCCGGTAAAACAACCCGCGGATTCTTCCGGGATGGTCGCCACGAGATGCTCCACGCCGAATTCGCGTGCAATGGGCGCGGTGACGAAGCTGTTGGTCGCGGTCACGATCGCCCTCAGATCCCCCGCATGCTTGTCGACGAGGGCACGCGCCGCCGGCGTGATCATGGGCAGGATACGGGTCTGCATGAACCCGCGATGCCAATCATCGAGCTGGTCTCGCGGATACTGTGCGAGCGGCTTCAACTGAAAGGCCAGAAACTCGAAGATGTCGAGCACGCCGGCCTTGTATTGTTCGTAGAACTGCAGATTGCGTGCTTCGTAGCGGCTGCGCTCCAACACCCCTTGATCGATCAGGAACTGCGCCCACTCGTAATCCGAATCTCCGGCGAGCAGCGTGTTGTCCAGATCGAATAGTGCCAATCGCTTCATTGCATGTCCTCGTCGGTTCCCGGTTGCTGCAGTACGTCCCTCACCAGCGGCACGGTGATCGGACGCCTTTCCTCCAGTGAATAGCGGTCGAGACGCTCGACCAAGGCCAGCAACGACGACAGATCCCGCCGGGCATGGCGCAACACGTAATCGCCTACCTCCGGACCGAGGTCAAATCCACGCGCCGCCGCATGGGCGCGCATCGCCGCCATCTTCTCTGCGTCGTCGAGCGCCTGCACCTCGTAGACGAGCCCCCATCCGAGCCGAGTCGACAGATCCGCCCGCACGGCAAGACCTGCGGGCGCGGTGGCGCCGCTGGCGAGCAGCATCCCGCCTCCTGCATCGCGGATTCGGTTGTAAAGACCGAACAAGGCGATCTGGCCCTGGGTGTCGAGCCGTTCGACGTCGTCCAGGATCACGGTGGCGTGTTCGTCGATCGCCTCGATCGATGCCGCCGAGGCGGGGGCGCGCAGTGCGACCACGGACGAAGATACAGTGCGTGCCGCCCGCGCCACCGCGGCAAGCAGATGCGAACGCCCGCAGCCCGACCCGCCCCAGAGATAAATGAAGCGCTCGCTCGATGATCGCGACGCAAACGCATGCAACAACGCCACGAGCTCGGCGTTGCGACCCACGACGAAGTTCTCGAACGCCTGGACGGGCGGAGACGAAAGCGCGAGCGCCAGTTGCTTCACCACGCCCCCGCCCTGGTCACGATCGGTAGATGGGACTGCCGAGATAGTCCTGACGCACGTGGCGCAACCAGACGAGCAGCGCCGCGCTCGCCGGCAGGGCGAGCAGTATCCCGAAGAACCCGAAGACCTGCCCGAACGCGAGCAGCGCGAAAATGACCGCAAGCGGATGCAGGCCGATGCGATCCCCCACGAGCCACGGCGTGACGACGAAGCCTTCGATCACCTGGCCCAGCCCGATTGCGATCCAGATCGGGATCGCCGCAGCGATCGCTCCGAACTGCATGATCGCCGCCACCGTCGCGAGGACCAGGCCGATCGTCACGCCCAGGTAGGGCACGAAGACGAGTATCCCGGTCACCACCCCGATGGGCAGGGCGAACTCCAAACCCACGATCCACAAGGCGACGCAGTAATACACGCTCATGAGTACCATGACCGAGATCTGCCCGCGCAGGAATTCTGCGAGCACGGCATCGACCTCACGCGCCAACGTGGAGATGCGATCGTGCCAACGGCGCGGGATCAGATGGTCGATGCGCTCGACCAGCAGCGGCCAATCGCGCAGCAAGTAGAACAACACGACTGGGACGAGGACGAGGTTGGCAAAAAATCCGACGACGGCCATGCCGCCCAGGGTGAGCGACGACAGGATCTTCTCGGGCAGGCCCTCGCTGTTCTTCAGGCCGTCCGTCACGAGCTTGCGCACCGACGCGCTATCGAGCTGGATCGCGAGCCCGGTCTTCTCGCGCAGCCAGGGCAACAGTTCGTTGTTGATTCTTTCGATGAACCCCGGCATGCGTTCGGCGAGGAGCGCCCCTTCCTTCAAGACGAGCGGCAGCAGGATGAGGAAGAGCGCGACGACCATCGCGAACAGACACAGAATCACGATCGACGTACCGAGCGCCCGGTGAATCTTCCTGCGCTGCAATCGCGTCACGATCGGGTCGCAGATGTAGGCAAGGATCGCGGCGAGCAGAAAAGGCGCGAGGATCGGCGAAAGCAGATAGAGCAGAAGGCCGCCGGCGATTGCCACGCCGAGCAGGAACAGATAGTGCAGGTCGGTACCTTGGTCTGTGCGCATTTGAATTAGAATCCGCCCCGGTCAGCCACCGGTCGCTTACCGCGCGAGCGGCGATCCGGCCCGTGGGCATCGGAGATAGCCGTCGCTCGACGCGCTGGAAGGTCCCCGTGCCCCGCTCAGTTGCCTCACGCCTCGGTGCTATTCTAATGGACTGCCGTGCGGCCGACCGGACTTCTTGGTCGGGCCTCGTGCGGTCCTGCGTCGGCAGCCATCGATCGTTTCGGAGTTCATCTTGTCATCCGCGCCTCCCCAACAGCCCTCACTTTCATATCGCGACGCAGGCGTCGACATCGATGCCGGCGACCGCCTCGTGGACCGAATCAAGCCACTTGCCGCACGCACCCGACGCGAGGGCGTACTGACCGGCATCGGCGGATTCGGCGCGTTGTTCGAACTCGGTTCGCGTTATCGCGAACCGGTGCTGGTTTCGGGGACGGACGGCGTCGGCACGAAGCTCAAGCTCGCCTTTCAGCTCGACCGGCACGACACCATCGGCATCGACCTCGTGGCGATGAGCGTCAACGACATCCTCGTGCAGGGCGCGGAACCGCTCTTCTTTCTCGACTACTATGCCTGCGGCAAGCTGGACGTCGATGTGGCGGCGCGGGTGGTCGGCGGCATCGCCAAGGGTTGCGAGCTCGCCCACTGTGCGTTGATCGGCGGCGAAACTGCCGAAATGCCCGGCATGTACACCCCGGGCGAATACGACCTCGCGGGCTTTGCCGTCGGCGTCGTCGAAAAATCCAGGATCATCGATGGCAAGCGCATCGCGGCCGGCGACGCGGTCATCGGGCTCGCCTCCAGCGGGCCGCATTCCAACGGGTATTCGCTCATCCGGCGCATCATCGCCGACCGCAAGGCGGATCTCAGCCTCCCGATGGGCGATGTTTCCCTGGGCGACGCCCTCATGGCGCCCACGCGCATCTACGTGCGCAGCCTGCTCGAATTGATGAAGCACCTCCCCGTCAAGGGCATGGCCCACATCACAGGCGGTGGATTGACCGAGAACATTCCGCGCATCCTGCCCGCGAGCCTGCAGGCGGTGCTTGAGACGAGCGCCTGGCAGCTGCCGCCGGTGTTCGCGTGGCTGCAGCAGGCCGGCAATGTCGCCCTCGCCGAAATGCATCGCACCTTCAACTGCGGCATCGGCATGGCGGTCGTGGTCGGCAAGGATGAGGTCGACCCGGCACTGAAAGCCCTCCGGTCGAGCGGAGAAACGGCCTCGATCATCGGGGAGATCCGCGCAGCCCCGGCCGATCAGCCGCGAACGATCCTCGCATGAAGAAGTGCGTGATCCTCATCTCCGGACGCGGCAGCAACATGCAGGCGATCCTGCGCGCGAAGCTGCCGCTCGACATCGCTGCAGTCATCAGCAACGATGCCGCGGCCGCGGGACTGGCGATCGCACAAGCGGCCGGCATCCCCACCGCCGCCGTAGATCATCGTGCGTATGCCGACCGCGCGGCATTCGATGCGCACCTCGCAGCACAGATCGATCGCCGGGATCCGGACATCGTCGTGCTCGCGGGTTTCATGCGCATACTCGGACCAGCCTTCGTACAGCACTATGCCGGCCGGCTGGTGAACATACATCCGTCGCTGCTGCCTTCTTTCCCGGGGCTCCATACCCATCGGCGCGCGCTCGAAGCCGGCGTTCGCCTGCACGGCTGCACGGTCCATTTCGTGACAGCCGAAGTCGATCATGGCCCCATCATCGCGCAGGCGGCCGTGCCCGTTCTCCCCGGCGACGACGAAGGTTTACTCGCCGCCCGTGTCCTCGAACAAGAGCATCGTCTCTACCCTCAGGCGCTCGCGTGGCTTGCCCGCGACGCAATCGCGCTGAGGCCTGACGGCAAGGTGAGCTTTCCCCATGCGCGCGCCGCCGCCGCGTTGATCGCGCCGGCACCCGACGCCTAGGCACCTGTCGATGTGCAGCGCGCCGCCCCTGTCCACGCACCCACTCGGCGGCACTTGCCCGCGCGTGGCTTCATAACCCGTGCATCCGGGTACGCGTCGCACGTTCCTGTTGGCCGTCGCGCTCTCCGTGGCCATACACGCCGTGGTGATTTCGGAACTTGCAGACAGCCTGTTTCTCCAGGATGCCCCCGTCCCCGTCCTGACCGCAGAACTGCAGAAGGTCGAGCCGCCACCTCCGCCACCTCCGGCTCCGCCGACGGTCACGAAGCCCAGGCCGGCGCCCCCCAAAGCGCCTACCGCGCCGGCGCCACATCAGCCTGCGCCTCAGCGGGAAGAGCGCATCCCCGGCCCCGCCGATCCGCCCGCACCGCCCGCCACGGAAAAGCAGGCCGAGACCGGCGCCACCGGGCAACCCAAGCCGTCCGTCGATGATGCCGCCGCGCCCCCGGATCCGCCCCCCGAACCTCAAGTCGCGCAGGCGCCTGTCGCGGAACCCGATCCGCTGCCCGCACGTGGCACGATCACCTACGACCTCCTCTACGGCGGCGGCATCATCGGCCGCTCCGAGCAAAGCTGGCGCATCGAGGGGACGGCCTACCGACTGACCAGCCTGTCGGAGACGACGGGACTGCTGAGTGTTTTCCTGCCCTACCAATTCGCTTACGTCAGCGAAGGCATGATTGTTCCGGAGGGATTTCGGCCCCGCAAGTTCACATCGCGTCGCGGTAGAGGCGGCGCGAGACAGGCGGCCGCGGAATTCGATTGGGCCAACGGCGAAATTGTCCTCGGCCCACTGGGCGCAGCGCGTACACTCGCGCTCCCTGGAGGTACGCAGGATCTGCTCTCATTTATTTTCCAACTGGCTCGAGAACCGATTCCGCCAGGAAAACGCATGATGGTCATCACGGCCGGTCACAAACTCGACACCTACGTCCTGGACATCGGTGCGGAAGAGCCGATCGAGTTGCCCATCGGGACAGTACGCACGGTGCCGATACGGCAAGTCAGCGCACCAGGCGAGGAACACATGGAGTTGTGGCTCGCGGCAGATCCGCCCCGACTGCCCGTACGCATCCGCTTTTTCGACCGTGGCGGCAATCTCACGGTCGAGCAAATTGCCACTCGAATCGATACCCATGGCACATGATCGCCCCAAGACGAGCCGCGGCACATCCAGCCGGAACCCGAACGCACGCGAACGCACCGCGTCCCAGGGCTCATCCCCTCGACCGCGCCCCGAATCCGACGAGCGTTCGCGGGCCGCCGTCGGCCCCTCGCTTCTGCGCGACGGCACGCAAGCCCTGACCGAAGCCCTCTCGTTCAAGTCCCCCGCAGACACGGTGTTGCGGACATTCTTTCGTATGCACCCGAAGCTCGGTCGCCGCGACCGCGGGCTCATCGCCGAGAGCCTCTATGCAGTCTTGCGGCACCTGGGCAGCTATCGTCTGCTTGCGGGGGATCCCAAACCGAGACGCCTGTTCCTGCTCGGCGTACGTCACCATCTGCGCACGTCGAATCGCCCCCTCGACATAGCTGCCTCGCCCGCGGAGCTCGATTGGCTCGAGCACGCCGCACAAGAACCGCCGCCGGATGCGCCTCTCGAAGTGCGTGCCGAACTGCCCGACTGGATCGTGGCTCGTCTGCGCCCGACGATGTCGGACGAAGAGATCCTCGCTCTCGGTGTGGGCATGCAGACCCCGGCCCCGCTGGATTTGAGGGCCAACACATTGATGATCCAGCCTGCGGATCTCGTCGCACGACTCGCCGCTTCGGGAATCCCAGCGCAGACTACGTCCTATTCGCCGCTCGGCGTGCGCGTGGAAGGCAAACCCGCCCTGGAGCAGAACGATCTCTTTGCAGCGGGCGCCATTGAAGTCCAGGACGAGGGGAGCCAGCTGCTCGGCTTTCTGCTCGCCCCGCGGCGGCGCGAGATGGTGGTCGATTTCTGTGCCGGCGCCGGCGGAAAAACCCTGCTGCTGGGTGCGATGATGCGTTCAGAAGGTCGGCTCTATGCCTTCGATGTCTCTTCGGCACGGCTGCAGCGGTTGCGCGCCCGCGTCGCACGCTCGGGGCTGAGCAATGTGCAGGCCGAGGTCGTCTCCAGCGAGCGGGATACTCGCTTCAAGCGACTGGCCGGCAAGATCGACCGGGTCCTCGTCGATGCACCTTGCACCGGACTGGGCACCCTCAGGCGGAACCCGGATCTGAAGTGGCGCCAAAGTCCCACGGATCTCGCCGATCTCCAGGAGAAGCAGCGCCGCATTCTGTGGGCAGCGGCGAAGCTGCTCAAGCCGGGGGGGCGACTGGTGTACGCGACCTGCAGCATCCTCAGCGAAGAGAACGATGCGGTCGTCGACGACTTCCTCGGCGCCCACCCACAATTCCGGGCCCTCGACTGCCAGCGCCTGCTCTCTGACCAGTCGATCGCGCTTGCCTGCGGGGAGCGCCTGCATCTGCTGCCGCACTTGCATCGGACCGACGGGTTCTTCGCTGCCGCGTTCGAGCGCGTACGTGACGCACCCGATACACCCTCGAATGTTGGCGACTAGACGCGCTCGATGCAGGTGGCTCGAGAATTGCGTTTGAAACAGATCAAGTATCTATCACTTAATTGCGATGCTTGATTGCCCAATCCGGGGTTTCCGGTAGAATCGGCCGCGATTGCCATTTTCGGCGGAGAATTGTTGATGTTTCAAGGTATTTTGGACTTACCCTGGTGGGGGTACATCGTCGTCACGCTTGTGGTCACGCACATCACGATCGCGGGAGTCACGATCTTTCTGCACCGGCAACAAGCCCACCGTGCGCTGGAACTGCACCCGATTCCCAGCCATTTCTTCCGGTTCTGGCTCTGGTTGACCACGGGTATGGTCACCAAGGAGTGGGCTGCGATACATCGCAAGCACCACGCCAAGTGCGAAACCGCCGAAGATCCGCACAGCCCGATGATCTACGGCCTGCGCAAAGTGCTGCTCGAAGGCACGGAGCTCTACCGCGCAGAGGCGAAAAATGCAGAAACCATCGAGCGCTACGGTCATGGCACGCCTGATGACTGGATCGAGCGTAACCTCTACACGAAGTACAGCGCCCGTGGCGTGGCCTTGCTGCTCGTCATAAATGTCGTCCTCTTCGGGCCGCTCGGCCTCACGATCTGGGCCATTCAAATGGCATGGATTCCGTTCTTCGCAGCGGGCATCATCAATGGCGTCGGCCACTTCTGGGGCTATCGCAACTTCCAGTCCAACGACACCAGCCGCAACGTGCTGCCCTGGGGCATCCTGATCGGCGGTGAGGAACTGCACAACAACCACCACGCATACGCCACCTCCGCGAAACTTTCGAACAAGTGGTACGAGTTCGATATCGGCTGGCTCTACATCCGCATCCTCGAAATGCTCGGCCTCGCTCGAGTCAAGAAGATCGCCCCACGCGTGAAGCTCGCCCAAGCGAAGACCCAATGCGATGCAGAACTGCTGCAGGCCGTGATCACGCATCGCTACGATGTCATGGCACGCTATGCATCGGCACTCACGGACACCTGGCAGTCCGAATTGCAGAAGCTCGGTGCCGGCGCCGCAGGACGTGCCGAAGGCGAATGGCGCAAACTCAAGAGCTGGCTGAATTTCGACTCGACTGCACTCCCGGAGACGGAACGTCAGCGCGTCAGCGAAACTGTCAAGCAGAGCAAGGTGCTCGCTACCGTGCATTCGATGCGCGAGGATCTGATCCAGATCTGGTCGCGATCGACTGCGACACGCGATCAACTCGTCAGCCATCTGGACGACTGGTGCAAGCGGGCGGAGGCCAGCGGCATCGAGGCGCTGGAGCAGTTCTCGCGTCGGTTGCGCTGCTACGCGTAGGGCACGATCGATACGCCCGCCTGCGAAATTCGCGTGGGGGGCAACCAATAAAAACGGCCCGCAGATGCGGGCCGTTTTTATTGCGTACCGGCCGGGTAACTCCCGGTCGATTCTCGGTTACTTGAGCTTCGTCTCTTTGTAGATGACGTGCTTGCGGGCAACGGGATCGAACTTCTTCATCTCGATCTTTTCCGTCGTCGTGCGCTTGTTCTTGGTGGTGGTGTAGAAGTGTCCGGTACCGGCGGACGATTCGAGCTTGACCTTTTCACGCATTTCTCAGTCCTCCTTAGATGTCGCCGCGCGCGCGCATTTCGGCGAGAACGACTTCAATCCCCTTCTTGTCGATGGTACGCAGGCCCTGCTGGCTGATGCGCAACCGAACCCAGCGCTTTTCGCTCTCGAGCCAAAACCGCCGGTATTGGAGATTGGGAAGAAAGCGCCGCCGCGTCTTGTTGTTCGCGTGCGACACGTGGTTGCCCTTTAGGGGACGCTTACCTGTGACCTGACAGACTCGTGCCATGACGGCTCCAACGGGGGAAGGCGAAAAAGACGAGAATTCTAGCCCGTGACTGCCACCGAACTCAAGCGAAGAATGCGCCCGCCCCCTGGAAGACCCCCGCCATCAGCGTCAAAGCAGCCCGCGTTCCGCGAACGATACCGCCACATTGCCGGCAACGACGAAGTGGTCGAGCACCTTGACGTCGACCAGGGCCAGCGCCTGCCGCAGCGCCCGGGTAAGCGCCTCGTCCGCATGGCTGGGTTCGGCGACGCCCGACGGATGATTGTGCGCAAGAATGATCCCCGCTGCGTTGTGCGCCAGTGCCCGTTTGACGACTTCGCGCGGATAGACGCTCGTCTGCGTGAGCGTCCCGCGAAAGAGCACTTCGTCCCCGATGACGCGGTTTTGCGCATCGAGGTACAGACCCACGAACACCTCGTGATGGAGATCGCGCAGCTTGAGGCGCAGGTAGTCTCGCACCGCGCCGGGCGAACTAAGTGCATCGCGGCGAGCCATGTCCTCGCGCAGGCCGCGACGCACCAGTTCAAGGATCGCCCGCAACTGGCAGTACCGTACCGGCCCGATGCCCCCACTCGCACCGAGCGCCGGGCGATCCGCGGCAAACAGCGCCGATATGCCTCCGAATCGCGCCAGAAGTTCCCGGGCGACATCCAGAGCCGATCGTCCTCGCACACCCGTCCCCAGAAATACGGCCAGGAGTTCGGCATCGGACAGCCGCTCCGAGCCTTCGCTCAAGAGTCGTTCGCGTGGGCGCTCCGAAGTGGGCCAATCGCATATCCGCATGGATGTACTCACTGAAAGGAGGGCACCGGAGCAAACCACTCGGCACCCTCGAAACGACGTCCTGCTCTGCCGGACTGTCACCCTGGCATCGAGTCGCAGTGTGCCACTGCAGTTGCGCGCCCACCTTCGTCCGAAGGTCCTATGAGCTGCGCGACCTTGACGTTCCCCCGAACAAGGATCACCTCGCTGCAGATTTCGGCATGTCCGCCCCGCGTTCGGACGCACTGCAAAAAAGTGATTACACTCTTGGCCTCCCCCCGCCAGGATCGACGCTATGGCCTCTTCCTCCAAGCCCCGACTGCTGCTCGGGCTCTCCGGCGGCATCGCCGGATACAAGGCTGCCGAGCTCACCCGACTGTGGATACAAGACGGCATTGACGTCCAGGTCGTCATGACCCAGGCCGCCTGCGGATTCATCACCCCGGTCACGATGCAGGCGTTGTCCGGCAAAACGGTGTACGTCGACATGTGGGATGCGCGGGTCGGCAACAACATGGCGCACATCGATCTGTCACGCGACCGCGATGCCATCGTCGTCGCGCCGGCCAGCGCCGACATGATTGCGAAGCTCGCCCACGGGCTATGCGACGATCTGCTGTCCACCCTGTGTGTCGCGCGGGAGTGCCCGCTCTACGTCGCACCCGCCATGAATCGTCAGATGTGGGAGCATCCCGCGACCCAGCGCAACATCGCGCAGCTGCGCGCCGACGGCGTCACCATTCTGGGCCCCGGCAGCGGCGATCAGGCCTGCGGCGAAACCGGAATGGGGCGCATGCTCGAAGCGGCGCAGATCGCCGAGGACGTTCTGGTGGCGCTGGCTGGACCGAAGCGATTGCAGGGCAAACGCGTATTGATGACCGCGGGCCCGACGTTCGAAGCGATCGATGCCGTGCGCGGCATCACCAATCGCAGCTCGGGAAAGATGGGGTTCTCCGTGGCTCGTGCGGCCCGCGAGATGGGCGCGGAAGTCACGATCGTGAGCGGTCCGACATCGCTCACGCCGCCTCGCGGCTGTCGGATCGTCCGCGTTGAAAGCGCGAACCAGATGTTCGAAGCCGTCCTCGCGGAGGTTGAACACAGCGATGTCTTCATCGGCGTCGCAGCGGTCGCGGACTATCGACCGGCCAAGGCAAACGAACACAAGATCAAGAAGAGCGATCAGAGCATGCACGTCGAACTGGTGCCGAACGTTGACATCCTCGCGCATGTCGCGGGACTGGAACGCGCGCCATTCTGTGTAGGCTTCGCCGCCGAGAGTCGCGACCTCGATCAGTACGCGCAAGAAAAGCGCAAGCGCAAACGCATCCCCCTCATTGCGGCGAACCTCGTGCAGAACGCAATCGGTGCCGACGACAACGAGCTCGTCCTGTTCGACGACAGCGGACGCCATGTGCTCCCCCGGGCCGACAAGCTCGAACAGGCCAGGCAACTCGTTGCACGCATCGCGGACCTCCTGGACCACACGCCGGCGCGGGCACGTTGAGCGCTGCGCATCGACTGCCCGACGGAACACGCCCCCATGCAAACACTCGACATCAAGATCCTCGATCCGCGCCTGAAGGCGCAGTTGCCTCACTACGCGACGCCCGGTTCCGCCGGTCTCGACCTGCGCGCCTGCATCGAGCAGCCGCTCGTACTCCAACCCGGGCAAACCGAGCTCATCCCGACGGGCATGGCGATTCATCTCGACGACCGTGGATTGGCCGCAGTCATCCTGCCGCGCTCGGGCCTGGGCCACAAGCACGGGATCGTGCTCGGCAACCTGGTCGGTCTCATCGACTCGGATTACCAGGGCCAGCTTTTCGTATCGACCTGGAATCGGGGCCAGGCCCCGTTTACCATCGCACCGATGGAACGCATTGCTCAACTCGTCGTGGTCCCGGTGGTGCAGGTGGCATTGCGCGTCGTCGAAGAGTTCGGCGAGAGCAGCCGCGGTGCGGGCGGGTTCGGCAGCACGGGTCGCTAGCAAAGCGCCATGAATGCATCGCCCGTCTGCGGAATCCTGCTCTTTGCGCACGGTGCCCGCGATCCCCGCTGGGCCGAGCCGTTTCATCGAATGATTGCGAAGCTTCACGCCCGGCACAGTGACATCCCGGCTCAGGTCGCGTTCCTCGAGCACATGGAGCCCGACCTGGAAACGGCCATCGGCCGCCTCGCAGCCCAGGGCGTCGAACGTATCACGCTGTTGCCTCTGTTCATGGGGCGCGGTGGTCATCTTCAACGCGATTTGCCGCAGCTCGTTGCGCGCGCATGCGAAGCTCATCCCGGGGTCGTCGTCCGGACGACCGAAGCGCTGGGCGAGGTGGATGCGCTCCTGGAATCGATTACGCGCTGGGTGCTGGACGAGCACGATACAACCGGCAGCGCAGATCTCGGACACCCGGTCGCCTGACTATCGATTCGATCAGTCGACCCCAATGCCGATCTGCTCGATGAGCCACAGTGAACCATCGGCATCCGACGAGTGCTTTCGAATGGTGATCCAAGATCGGCTCGACCGTCGCGGACACTCCGCCGGCGGGTAGCGGATCCACATATCACGCAGTTACACCCGCCTTCAGCGGGCCCGGATACCGCACACCCGGGTATGGCAGAATGCGCTCACTTCGAGATCGCGACGGATGGCACGCATGACGCACAGAGCAGCACGACTTCTAACCGGTTGGGCGCTTATCGCCCTCGCATCGATGGCATGGGCAGCCGACAAGCTGCCGCTTACGCCCTTGCAGATCGGCCAGCACAGGATCGTCGCCGAGACGGCCGCCACCGAGCCGGCACGCGCGCTGGGCTTGATGCACCGCAAGCAGCCTCTGGCCGACAATCACGGCATGCTCTTCGTCTTCGATGCTGCCGGCTTTCACGCCATGTGGATGCAGAACACGTACATACCGCTTTCCGTGGCCTTCGTCGACGATGCCGGCGTCATCCTGAACATTGCAGACATGACGCCGCTCACGACCAATGCTCACACAGCGGCCGGGTTCGCCCGTTACGCCCTGGAGATGAATCAGGGATGGTTCCAGGCACGCGGCATCAAGGCAGGCGCGAAGATCGACGGATTGCCGAGCGCCGCGCCGAAGAAAAAGTAGCGAACCAATAGGCAATAAGCAAAAAGCCCGCATCGCTGCGGGCTTTTTTCTTACTGCGGGGCTGGCACCGATTACTTGAAATTCTCGGCGGCGAAGTCCCAGTTGGCGAGGCTCGTCAGGAAGACCTCGACGAACTTCGGGCGCAGATTGCGGTAATCGATGTAGTAGGCGTGTTCCCACACGTCGATCGTCAGCAGCGGCTTGTCAGCAGTGGTGAGCGGCGTGGCGGCATTGCTGGTGTTCACGATGTCGACCGAGCCGTCGGCCTTCTTCACGAGCCACGTCCAGCCGGAACCGAAGTTGCCGATGGCCGACGCGGTGAAGGCCTTCTTGAACTCGTCGAAAGAACCCCACTTCTTGTTGATGGCATCGGCGAGCGCACCCGTCGGTGCTCCACCGCCGTTGGGCTTCATCGAATGCCAGAAGAACATGTGGTTCCACACCTGCGCAGCGTTGTTGAAGACGCCGCCGGTGGCGTTCTTGATGATCTCGATCAGCGACATTTTCTCGTAGTCGGTGTTCGGAATCAGGTTGTTCAAGTTCGTCACGTAGGCCTGATGATGCTTGCCATAGTGGAACTCGAGGGTCTCTTTCGAGACGTGGGGGGCAAGTGCATCCATGGCGTACGGCAACGGCGGAAGCTCGTGCTTCATCTCGTCTTCTCCTAGTGGCGCGATTGGGGATTGGGAATTCTAGCCAAAGCCCCGGGGGGCAACAACCGAATATGCTCCCTCGAGAGGGTTGGCGGCTTATTGCGCGGCTGCCTCATCCAGCGCGCGGACGACGATGACTGCCGCAGTTGCATCATTGCGGCCGAAATACCCGCGCTGACGCTCCACGGACGCCCGCACCAGGGTATTGGCCAGGTCGTTCGGCGGGTTTGCATCACTCAACGTTCTGGCGAGCGCCTCTTCGCCCAGCACCTCCCATACCCCGTCCGTCATCATGACGAAGCGATCCCCGGGGCTCAAGTCGCCCGAAAAACAATCGACGACCAGATGGTGGTCCAGCCCTACCGCGCGACGCAGGACATGGCGCATGTCGCTTCGGGGCCAAACGTGGTCCGTGGTCATGCATTCGCATTGGGACCGGCGGATGCGGTAGATGCGGCTATCGCCCACATGGGCGATGTGGAAGGTGGCGCCGTGCACGACGAGCACCGTCAGCGTCGAGAGCATGCACTGGGCTTCGGCCGCTCGCGCATTGTGGGAAACCAGCCATGCGTTGACCGAACCGATGATTTTTTCGAGCTTGCGCCCGACTTCCCAGGACGATGACGCGCCGTAGTAATCGGACAGGACCGAGCGCACGCACATCTCCGCTGCGCGCCGTCCCGCGCCGCCGCTCATTCCGTCGGCCAATGCGAAGACATGTCCGGCCGCTCTGGCATCCTGCGGCTGCGGACAAGCACAATCGAAAAAATCCTCGCTCAGCGACTTGCCACAAGCCTGACCGGCGTAACCCAGTTCGATGCCCGGGGCGATGACTGCGCATTCACCGACGGTCGACATGTTGTCTCCCCACGCTATCGTTCGCGTTCGACGTTATGCCGAAAGCGCGCACGCATCAACGCTTATTCTTTCTCACCGTCTACACCGCCGAGCTTTCGCACGATGCAGAGGCCATCAGGCGACTCGACGCCCTGCGGCCGCGATCACTGCCAGCGCCTTCGCCTGATTGAAATCGTCGCAGTAGCCCGTTGCATACAGACACGCCGCCAGCTGATTGACCAACGGCGACGGAATCGCACGCGCACCTTCCAGCGCCTGCCTGATCCACGAAGCCACCGCCTTGACGTCCGACGCCGCGGGTAGCATGAGCGAGCGCCTTGCCAACGCCACATCCTTTTCGAACAGGACCGCCGAGGCGCCGTGGTGCCAGTATTCCATCCGTGGCCGGACATCCGGACTGGCGAACGGCTCGCCATGCGTGCCCTGCAGGAGCAGCGCACGCAGTCCCCTGACCGCAATCACCGTCTTCAGGCGCTCCATTTCCGGACCGCATTCACCTGCTGCAACGACCAGCGCTCCGGCATCGAAGGGATCGATCAGTCGCGCCGCGCTGACCAGCAGTGGCAACGTCCCCAGCCGGGCACGGAATGAAAGCAGATTCGCGAGCCCCGGTGCAAGCAGGGCGTCCGGCACAAAGGCCAGGGACTTCTGCTGCAACTCGCGAGTGACGGCCTCCCGGCTTGCGCAGGGCAACACGCCCAACTCGCGCAGGACGAGCGCGACGGAGACGCCGCTCGCGGCATGCAGCGGCCCATGGATCAGCACCGGAATGCCGAAGCGCGCGAGCATCAAGCCCAATAGCGGTGTGAGATCCGCCGTATCGCTGGTGCCGCCGTAGCAGGCGAGCGACACCGGACTACACTGTCCCGAAGTCGACCAGCGGGCAATTCGAGCATCGAGAGCATCGACCAATCCAAGCAGCAACGGAACCCGGTCGAGGCGCGCCTTGAAGATTCCCAGCAATGCGCCGAGTTCCATGTCGGGCACGCCCGCATCGAGCATGGCCCCCGTCAGCAGCGCGAAGTCGCGCTCCGTGAGATCGGCATCCGTCTCCTGAGCGAGCAGCGACAGATACTCGGCATACGACTTCATCAATCCCACGCCCCCGAGTGGTCCGCAATACCAACCAGGACAGCAAGCCGCGTGCCAACGCTCCAAACGAAGACCGCAGGACCGAAACGAACCGGCGCGCGCGTTCAATGACAGAAATGAAGGGAAGTCCCCTGCCATTTCCCGGTGCATGCCCGTCTTCCGGAACGACAGCCTCGCGCACAGTCTTGACGCGTTGCGATACGGTCGTCTGCCCGTGCGTCATCCATAGTGCGCGATAGGACAAGTCTGCATTCAAACGGTGCGCGGCGTTGCGCATACGCCGGGGAATCTGGGGAACGACGCCTAAACGAGCGTCGCGAGACCGTCCTGCAGGGCCGTTGGGGGAACGAAGCCTAATACGGTCCGAATGCGCTCGGGGCGCATCGCCGAATGACGAATGTCGCCTGCAGCGGGCTCGTCGAACCTGACCTGTGGCACACGCCCGGCACACTTGCCGAGGGCGTCGATCAATTCGAGCAGCGTGACGCTCTTGCCGGTGCCGACGTTGATCACGCCTGCCTCGGTGCTGCGAAGTGCCGCTGCGTTGGCCCGGGCAACATCCTTCACGAAGACGAAATCGCGCGTCTGTTCACCATCGCCGAATACCGTCAGGGGCGCATTCTGCCTGAGACGGTCCGAGAAGCGACTGATCACCCCGGCGTAGGGCGATGCAGGATCCTGACGCGGTCCGTAAACGTTGAAGTAGCGCAGCCCCAGAACGCTGACCCCGTAGAGCGCGCGAAACATGGCGGCATACTGGTCGTTGACGAGTTTTTCCAGGCCGTAGGGGGACGTCGGCTCGCAAGGCGAGGATTCATCGAGCGGCAACGATCTCGGCGCACCGTAGACCGCTGCGCTGGAGGCGTAGACTGTCCGAACGTTGCCGCGCATTCGAGCGGCATCGAGCACGTTCAAAAAGCCGGCAATGTTGTGCCCGGCGGAATGGACCGGCTGATCGACCGATGCCCTTACGGACACCTGAGCTGCGAGGTGCAGTACGTGAGTCGCCTCGGCCAGCGCGCGCCGAACGGTCTCTGCGTCGCGAATATCGCCCTCGATCACGCACAAATCGGCATGCTGCGGCAGATTGGCCCGCTTGCCGGCAGAAAAATTGTCGAGCACCGTCACGCGGGCGCCGTCGGCCAACAGCGCCTCGACGCTGTGGGATCCAATGAATCCGGCGCCGCCGGTTACGAGTACATGCATCGTCATTTCACCTCTCGCGCATTCTTAACGACCGAATCTTGCCGGAGTTCATCGGCTCAGGGGTAAGGAATCAGGCACGGTACGACATCGCTGGTCTCCGCGCTGTTCGCGGACGATCGAATCAGGCGATCAATGCGGTTCCGCAGTGCCAGCAAACGGCGAACGAGGCTGGATTTTGCTCGGCACATGCGGGACAAACCGCGTCGGGCGCATCCTCGACGGGACGATCGAATGCTTCAAAAACGATCCGAGCCCGCCCCAGGTCGGCCGGGTCGACGAGCCAAAGTTCCGGGTAAGCCTGATCGAACGGGATCTCGCCCAATCCGCCATACGCGCTTGCATTCAGGATGCGGGCATCGATCCCCTGCGTGCGCAGCAGCCCGAGAAGGATATGGGCGTCCTGCAGACTGCCGGCAGTGTAGACCTTGATCACTTTACCCCCCACGAAAATCGGCGGGGCGTGATCGGAAGGAGAAAACGATAGGGCGCGAGGGCGCGGCGCCTTGCGGCCTGCCGCGCCGTGCGTGATTCGACCTGTGAAACGTTCAGCCTTTCAGACACTCGCTCATGAACGCCTTTCGCTCATCGCCCTTCTTCTCGCCGGCCTTCTTGTTGCAGGCACTCATCTTTTCCTGCTGCGTCATCTTGGGCGCAGGCTCCTTGCCTGACAGGCAATCACTCATGAACTTCTTGCGGTCATCGCCCTTCATGTCGGTGGCTTTCTGATTGCACGACTTCATACGCTCCTGCTGCGCGGTGACCTTCGGTGCCGGCTCCTTGCCCGCAAGGCAATCGCTCATGAAGCCCTTGCGCTCGTCGCCCTTCTTGTCGCCGGCTTTCTGGTTGCATTCCTTCATGCGCACCTGCTGCGCGGTGGGTTCCTTGTCGCCCTTGGCATCTGCCGCGAATGCTGCCGGAGAAAACATGATTGCAATGCAGGCTGCCATGCAAAGCTTGGTCATCGAAGCGCTCCTGTCAGATTGAATTTCGGGCGGCCCGCCGCGTGTCGCCCGGCTCGGCACCTGCCCCCTCCCGTGAAAGCGAACCGAGAATTGCACGGGGGCGGCACAGCGTCAACCGCAATGGGCGGGGCCCATGCCTCAACGCGAAGCATCGCGCCCGGGATGACACCCAAGCCATCCTGCGAAACAATCGGTAACCTTGACGAATCTTGAGAAGGGCCCATCACGATGGAACCGTTGACTGCCTGGGCCACGGCGACCGGACTTTCCTGGGCCAGCGGGATCCGCCTCTATGCCGTGCTGTTCATTTGCGGCGCCTTGCACGCCATCGGATGGGTCGAGTTGCCCGCCGCGTTGCGAGTGCTCGCAGATCCCTGGGTGCTCGTCGCGTCTGGCGGATTGCTCGGCATCGAGTTCCTCGCCGACAAAGTCCCCTGGATCGACAGCATCTGGGACGCGCTGCATACCTTCATTCGCATACCTGCGGGCGCACTCCTCGCTGCAGGCGTATTCGGCCCCGACGATGCAGGGCTTGCGTTATCCGCCGCGCTACTCGGCGGTACGCTCGCGACCAGCAGTCATTTGGCCAAAGCAGGCGGACGTTTGATGCTCAACGCCTCACCCGAACCCGTCACCAACTGGACTGCATCGTTGACCGAAGACGCGCTCGTCCCCGCTACATTGTTACTAACCTTTAAGTATCCGCTGGTACTGCTCGCCTTGATCGTATTCTTCGTGGCGGTCACGGTATGGCTGGCACCCAAGCTGATCCGTACCCTATACTCGTTCATCATTCGATTGCGCCGCAGGACAAGTTAGATCAAGCATCATCGATCGCACCGAATGCGTCGTGATGGGATCAGGCGTTGGCGATTTCGCCGCGCGGCAATCGTTGCACCAATAACCTCAAGGGGGAAATCAGCATGTCGATCGTCAAGGAGTTCAAGGAGTTTGCCATCAAGGGGAACATGATCGATCTCGCCGTCGCCGTGATCATCGGCGGCGCGTTCGGGAAGATCGTGGATTCCCTCGTGAAAGATGTCGTGATGCCGGCAATCGGGCTGCTGCTCGGCGGGGTCGACTTCCGAAACCTGTTCGTCACACTCGGATCGACCACCTACGCAACCGTCGCCGAAGCCGAAAAAGCCGGCGCCGCCGTATTGAAGTATGGCGCCTTCCTTCAGACGGTCGTCGACTTCCTCATCATCGCGTGGGTCATATTCATCGTCATCAAGGCGATCAACCGCATGAAGCGGCAGGAACCTGCACCGGAGCCCGCGCCCGCCGTCACCCCGGAAGAAACGCTGCTGCTGCGTGAAATCAGGGACGCCCTGAAGAAATAATTCGAGTACCGAATCGGGGTGGCCGAACCTGTGCCGCCCCCCTGACGTTGTGCCGTGATGCTCGCCCGATTCAGGCTGTAGCCACCCCACGCTGCTCCTCGACCTGCCACGGATGGGCTGCGCTGTAGCGCCGATAGGCCGCGACCAGTTCCTGCATGTCCTTCGTGCCCTGCCCCGACTTGATTGCGCCTTCGATGCTTGCGATGAAGGTATCGATCCCGCGCAGCTGGGGATGCTCCGACAGCGAAGCCAGTGCGCCGAACAATTCCGAGAGCGCGATGAGTCCGCCGGCACTCAAGCGTCGTACGGCGCTGAAATCGAGCACAGCGCCGCCCGGCGACGCACACGCTGTACGGATCATGTCGAGCTTGGGTATATCGTCGAAATTGACTTTCACCGGAAGTGCGAAGCTGACGGTCGGCTGATCGAGCTGGAGAGGATGGCCGAACGCCGAGAAGTGCTTGCGAACCAGGTCGTTGAAATCGTGGGGCCGATCCGTCGCCAGGTAGTGTGCCCCGAGCACCCGCCAAAGCCGAGGATCGGTGGCCCCGAACTCGACCTTGAGCGCGATCGAATCCATCACCGTTTCGAGATGCCGGAGCAGACGCATCGTGGGGTCGGCTGCTTCATTGGCATCCGACCCGCGCATCACCACGGTATCCGTGAAATCGAGATCCGACAACTCCAGCTCGCTCAGCTTCGCCGGCATAGTTCAGCCTCCCAGGCTCGATGGACATGAGGTTCACGCCGCATTTGCGAAGATTCTCCGAGATGTCCGCGCCATGGTCGGGCACCGAAGCGACCGACCCTACACGACCGTCATGGCCGTTAATGCGGTTACGACCTCGCATGATACGACTTGAGCGATGTTAACCGTGGCACGTCGTCCGCCCGTGTGCCGACTGCCGGCTCGAGTCGACCACTCGTCGAAGGCGGCCGTGAGGTCGATCACAGGCTAGAGCGCGGCTTTCGCCGGCCGCTCAGAACAGCGCGAGCTGCCCATGGATGTTCGGCGGACGGAAACACGAAGTATCGAGCGTTCCGTAGCGTGTCTCGTCGGCATAGCCGAGCCGTCTGCATGCCAGGCGGAAGCGGTGAGCGAGCAACTGCGCGAACTCGCCCTCACCGCTCATCCGATGGCCGAAGGTTGCATCGTAGTCGCGCCCGCCGCGCGTCGCCTGCACCCGGCTCATGACGTGTTCGGCTTTCAGTGGATAGTGATGATCGAGCCAGGCCCTGAACAAATCCTTGACCTCGTAAGGCAGACGCAACAAGACGTACGATGCCTTGCGCGCGCCCGCCTGCCACGCACTTTCGAGGACGCGTTCGAGATGATCGTCGGTGAGGAAGGGAATCGTCGGTGCGACCAGGACGCCCACCGGGATACCGGCGCCGCTCAGCCGACGAATCGCTTCCAGACGGCGCAGCGGCGCCGTGCAGCGCGGCTCCAGGCGGCGGGCGATCTCGTGATCGAGGCAGTTGACCGACACGAACACCTCGACCAGGCCCTGCCCTGCCATCGGGGCGAGCAGATCGATATCCCGCTCGATCAACGCACTCTTCGTCACGATGCCCAACGGGTGCCGGCACTCGGCGAGGATTTCGAGTATGGATCGGGTGATTCGAAATTTGCGTTCGATGGGCTGATAGGGATCCGTGTTGGCGCCGAGCGCGATCATCTCACAGCGATAACTCGGCGCGGCCAGTTCGCGTCGCAGCGTTTCGGCCGCGTTGACCTTGACGAAGAGCCGCGTTTCGAAATCGAGCCCCGGCGAGAGTCCAAGATAGGCGTGACTTGGCCGGGCATAACAATAGATGCATCCGTGTTCGCAGCCTCGATACGGATTGATCGATTGCGTGAAAGGAACATCCGGCGACTGGTTGCGGCTGATGATCGACTTGACGCGCTCTTCGGTCACGACCGTGTCGAGACGACGCGGTTCGGATTCGTCGCCCCAGCCGTCGTCGAACGCTTCCCGTTCGAGCGATTCGAAACGCCCCTCGATGTTGACGGTTGCGCCTCGTCCCTTGGAGGGCGCCGCATGTTCGCCGAGATGATTTCTGAGCGGCATGGGAACCTCACGATACTGGACATATGTCCAGGTTAGTACAGACTTCAGCAGGCCGCAACCCTATTGCGGGCGGGGACTCTCGTTTCGTCGACGGGTCGACGCTCGGTTGCGGATCGCGGATGCCCTGACTAACATCGTGCGGTACCCTCGGTGATCGATCGTTTGGAGCGTGCGCAATTTGATCCGCGATTGGCCGAATCGACGCTTCTTCGGGTGCGGCGCTGGAAGCGGCCCGCGCTTGTTGATCCCTTTCATGGCGCTGCTGCTGTCGGCCTGTGCCCCGACCACGGAACGCGTCGGACACCCGTCGGTATGGGTCGAATCGCCGAACTTCAACGTGCGTCGCCCGAGTTACGTCATCCTTCATCACACGACGAACGACACGTCCGAACAGGCGCTGCGCACCCTGACCGATCCGCTACGCGAAGTCAGTGCGCATTACCTGATCGGACGCGACGGAAAAATCTTTCAGCTCGTCGACGAACGCTATCGCGCATGGCACGCGGGTCGCTCGCGCTGGGGGTCCGATGCCGATCTGAATTCCTCCTCGATCGGCATCGAGCTGGACAACAACGGCCGCGAGCCCTATCCGCCGGCGCAAATCGACGCGTTGCTCGAGTTGCTGGAGGATCTCAAGGTGCGCTACAAGATTCCTACGGAGAACTTCCTGGCCCATGCGGACGTCGCACCGGGTCGAAAGGTGGATCCGAGCGCCTGGTTTCCCTGGCCGCAGCTTGCTCAGCACGGCTTCGGCCTGTGGTGCGAGCCGCCCGTACCGGCCGCGCCGATCGGCTTCGATGCCGAACTCGGGCTACAGGCGCTCGGCTACGATCTCACCCGCCGAGACGCGGCGATCACGTCGTTCAAGCTGCGGTTCGTGCAGACGACCGTCGACGGCGAACTCAGTCCGAACGACCGAGATCTCGTCTATTGCCTGCTGCAGCAGCGTACCCGTGTGCGCAGCGAAGAGGCGCATTGAGCGCGTCTATTGCGTATGCGCTCAGGCGCCTGCGCGTGCTTTCGGTGAACCGTGATTGGTGATGACTTCGAGCACGCGCTTGCGCCCGGGTGCGAAAACCTGGGTTCGCACGACGGCAAGGCTGCGGCCCTGTTGCAGCGGCTCACCGACTGCCCGCAACTGCGTGCCCACGCCGGGGCTGATGAACCACGCCGAGATGCTCTCCAGCACCGAATGTCGGGGCACGACGGCAGCCGCTGTCGACGCTGCATAGGCCATCATCAGGCCGCCCTGCGAATTGCCGACACGATTGTTCGCATGCGGACCGATCGCCATCCGGGACCGGACTTTGCCCTCGCCCGGTCGGACTTCCCCACCCCAGAAGCGATCGACGAAGCGTTCGCCCGGACCGAGCGAGCGCAGCACCCGATCCGTATGCCTGAGCACTTGTCGTTCGGCCTCCGACAGCGGCGTACCCTCGATGGGCGGCGCCTCGCCCGAGGTATCCACTTCCCATGCCGTCGGTGCCAGCGTCACGCCCGGCGGCGTCGCCAACTGCACGAAGGTACCCGAGCAATGGCAAACCACCCCTTGCGACGACTTCAACACGCCGCGGCAAACGGCCTGAGGCAGCGCCGCTTCGGTGGAGAAGCCCAGACACTGCGCTTCGCACACCAATTCGCCCACCGGTTCCCGGCCGGTAAACACGATCTGCATGCTGACCGTCGCCGTTCTCACGCCCGGCGCAAGAAAAGGGCGCATGGAGGTCGCGAGGGTCACGTCGACGAGCAGGCTCACGGCAGGCAAACCGATGCGCCCCTGCGCATCGGCGATGTGCGGGCCCGTTGGTAACGCCAATACGACGGCGTCGCGGTCGAACTGGCGACGATCGAGCGCCATGAAGTGCCCGGGAAAGTGCAGCCCGGGCCGCCGATTACGGGCGAGGCCCTGCATGACGCGGTCACGCAAGACGGCAGCGTCGTCGTGTGTCATCGGAGAGGAGGAATCCTTGAATCTTCGGCGATCATAGCAGCACCGTTCGCGCGCACAGCACCCGTCGGCCCCCAAGATCGTCCGCGTTTGCGCACACCCCCACCGAAAGACTTGCCCCCTACTTCAGCGCGCGTGCGATCCGAGCGAGCTTGCGCGGCTCGGCCTCGCCCTTGCTGCGCGAAATCTTCAAGGCTGCGCGTCCCAGCTCGCGGTATATCGCTCCAAGACGAGGGTCGTGCCGTTCGAGGTGCGCCAGCTGGCGAGCGACGACGGCATCGTCGCCGCGCGCGATGGGCCCGGTCAGTGACCGCACCGTGCCGACACGAAACACGTTGTCGACGGTCTCCCGCACCAGAGGCTCCATGATCTGGTAGGCGGTATCGAGCTTGATGCCCGCAGCCTCGTAGCATTGCAGTCCGGCGTCGAGCAGTGCGGTCAGGTAGTTGCAGACCATCACGCTGCCGGCATGGTAGAGCACCTTCTGCCCGGGCTCGATCTCGAAGATGCGGGCGCCGATCTTGCGCAAGGCGACGCGCAGGATCTTGATCGCCTTCTTATCCCCCTCGATCGCCACGAAGGTGCCCGGAAAGGATCCGGCCGCGTAGCCGGGGTCGGCGAAGGTCTTCAGCGGATGAAAACTGCCCGCGTGCGCGCCCAGTTCGATCACCGCCGCCATGTCGACCGACGGCGTTGCGCCGCTCAGGTGAACGACGACATTGCCGGGAACGAGCACGCCTGAAGCAGCGAGTGCTGCCGCCGTATCGACGATGGCGTCGTCCGGCGTTGCAATCAACCAGACGGGGGCGGGACGCATGTCCTGTAGGCGCTTCACGGGCGTCCCGACATCGGCGAACTGGGCACACGCGCGCGCGGCGGCAGCGTTCAGGTCATGCAGATCCTGCACCACAAACGCATGCCCCTGCGCGAAAAGACGCGCGAACGTGCGCCCGGCACGTCCGCATCCCACGATGTTCAAGGCTCTCATCGACTGCTCCTTTTGTAGCGAAAGGTTATTCGTGCATGCCCAACCATGGACAGGAGTCGGGAATTCGCGGTCAGGTTCCGCTGTACACCCTCTGTTCGCCGGCCGCAAATTGGCTGAAGATGCCGGCTCACCGTCCCTCGAGGCTCATCGACATGTCCCATCTGGTTCGCTTGTCCCGCCTGCTGTTGCTCTGCATTGCGCTCGTCCCGGCCGCTCTCCTGGCCCAGGCACAGCCCAAACCGGCACCGGGCCAGGCCGTCGCCACGTTTGCCGGCGGCTGCTTCTGGTGCATGGAACAACCGTTCGATGTGCTGCCCGGCGTGGTCTCCACCACCTCCGGCTACATCGACGGCACGAAGGCCAATCCAACCTACGAAGAAGTTTCGCGCGGCACCACCGGGCACACCGAAGCCGTGCAAGTCGTATACGATCCGAGCAAGGTCAGTTACGAGAAACTGCTGGAGGTCTTCTGGCGCAACATCGATCCGACCACGCCGAACGCACAGTTCTGCGACCATGGCTCCCAATATCGGTCCGGCATCTATACCCACGACCAGGAGCAGCATCGGCTCGCCACAGAGTCGCGTGCCCGCGTCGACCGCAACAAGTCGTTCCGTGAGCCTATCGTCACGGAGATCAAGCCGGCGAAGACGTTCTATCGGGCGGAGGAGTATCACCAGGACTACTACAAGAAGAATCCGCTGCGCTACAAGTACTATAGGTCGCAATGCGGACGGGATGCGAGGCTCGAGCAGCTCTGGGGCAAGGCACCCGCCAAGTAGACGCGTCGAATCCGGTAGCCCTCAATCGACCGCAACCCGCCGTCCTGCCGCCGGCCACACGCCCCGCCTCACCGACCGCCCGCCCTCGAACACGGCGTAGCTCTGACCACCGAGGTGCGGCAGCGAGCGGGTCAAGGCGAGCAGCGCCCCCGGATCGGGCGCGCTCACGACGGCAAACGTTCGCGGGCCCGACCGCCCCGCGTAGGCAAAGGCGGAGAGAATATCTGCGATCGATTCCGGCACGGCAGGAAGCCCGAGACGACGCAGCAGGTCCGGAACCTCGGCCGACAGTGCGACGACGAAAACGGGCGTGCGCTGATCGAGCCCGTCGATCGGCGCCGCACGCGCCCCTGATTCCAGCGTGGCAGCGGCAAGCTTCAGTGCGGCTGCGCGCCCCTGCGGATCACGGCCTAGGACGACTCGGGTCCGCGGATCGAGCATGATCGGGCGCAGTGTCGGTGCCGTTTCAGCCGCATCGACGCGACGAAACACGTGCGCCTGCGGATCGAGGACCACGAACCGCGCGGGCACAGGCAGATCGACCATGACGCGTCGTGACGCATCCGCCATATCGACGATGACATCGATCGAGCGAGCGTCGTCCAGTTCGATTCGTAGCGGCACTCGCAGCCTGTAGACCGGTGCCGCCTGCCGCAAACGAACCTCGATTCGTCGTTGACCGCCCGCATCCGAAAGCTTGCGAACGGACTCGACGTCGATCGTCGGCGCCCCCGCTCGCTCGACCCACTGATCGAAGAAGGCCTGCAGTTCGGCACCCGATGCCTGCTCGAATGACGTCCGCAAATCATCCCAGGACGCCACGGTACCGTTGTGCCGGCGCCAGAACGCTCTGAGGCCCTCCGCGAACGCCGCCGCGCCGATCTGGTCTCGCAGCATGTAAAACACGAACGCGGTCTTGTTGTAGCCTACTGCCTGGTCGGCTCCGTGGCGGCGGGAGACGAACGATCGCAGCGGCCGGTCTTGTTCCGGGGGTACCGCGGCGTAATCTCGCAGCCAGCCTTCACGCATCAGTTTCGCGGCCTCGGCACCCTCGTCCTCGCGGTAGGCGTAGTCCGCCATGAAGGTCGTCAGGCCCTCGGACCAATTGCCGCGCGCATCGTCGGGATAGACGCCGTTGCCCCACCAGTCGTGCAGCACTTCGTGCCCGAGCGATGTGCCGCGAATGAACGGCAACCGGATGACCTGGCGGCCGAGATACGCGATGCCGGGCATCCCGAATCCGGTAGGCAGGGGAGACGACACGATGCTGTACGCGGGATGGGCGTACGCGCCGATGAGCCGATCGTAGCGCTCGATGTAGCGCGATGCCGAATCGAGGTATCCCTCGGCCAGATCCTGCAACTCGGGATGGAAGTAGGTCCGCACGCGCACGTTGCGATTGCCGTCCAGAACGATGTTGCGCTCGGCGACGGTGTAAGGCCCTGCCATGAGATCGATGCCGGGCAGCGGCCGCTGCGATTCGAATACGATGCGATGACCCGCATCGGTTTGCGCGTCCTCGACGAGGCGCCCCGATACGACCGCCCGCCAGTCCTTCGGCGTCAGGATGACGATGCGATGCGTCGCCAGGCCATCCGGAAGCGCTGGATACCACGCCGCCGATGCGGGAACGAAGGCACCGGCTGGGCCGATGGCGGCGACATTCGCGCCGAGCACTGCGCGGTGATCGATCGTTGTGTCCAACGACCTGAGCGGCAACGTGTAAGCGAACTCGAACTGCGCCGGACCGATCGACTGGGGATGAATCAGCCAACGCAGGATCGACCGCTTGCCCGCTTGGATTCGCCCCGCGCGTATCGGTCGATCGTTGACCGTGAAGCGATGGACGTCGCTGTCCTCGTGCAGCACGACCTCGTGCGATTCACGATGCGAAAGCGTCAACGAACCGGTGACGTACAACATCCGCCGTTCGGGAACGATCTTCACTTCGAGTTCGGCGTGCGGTGCGTCGGCTGCCTGGACAGCGGATGCCAGAAACAGCCAGCCCACGAAGAGCAACCATGGATGCGAACGTTTCGATCCTCGCAATGCCCGCCTCGCTGCTCGATCCATGCCGCTGGACTACTGGGTCGCCGGCGGAAACTTGGCGACGATGTCCAGTTCTGCGTCGGCGCGTCGTATCCGCAAGGGCAGCCAGGTACCAGGCGCCTGGCGGGCGATGATAGCCGCCACATCGCCGGGCACCGCCGGCTTCCTACCCGCAATCGTCAGAATGACATCCGCGCCCCTCAGTCCCGACTGGGCCGCGATCGAGCCTTCGCCGACCTGATCGATGCGCAGGCCGCCCTCGACCGCGCTCAGCACGACACCGAGCCGCGGTCGCGGCCGGTCCTGCTCCGCGGCATCCTGCATGACATCGATCCCGAACACCGCATCCGCGACGCGAGGCGTGAGCCTTGCGCAATCGGCACTCGCCTCCCAGGGCCGCATTACCCACGTGTTGACGATGCCAAGCGCACGCAGCTGATGGGGCACCGCGCCTGGCAACGTGTGGCCGCTACCCATGATGCCGATGACCTGCCGCTCCGGGAACCGGCGCCGCGCATCGCGTATGGCTTCGGCCATGGCACGATCCCAGAACGTCTGGCTCTCCACGAAGCGCAGGAAAGCCGGGGCATCGGGCGACGCCTTCGGCTTGGACCGATCGTGCTGCAGGAACACCTCGTAGAGATACTTCCGGTACGGCGCGGGCGGCGGTTCGGGCCGCCCGACGCCTTCCCGCTGACTATCCTGCAACGCAGATTCGCCTTTGCGGCCGACCTCGCGAATCAGCGCGCGCTCGACGTTCAGGGCCAGCATCGGAACCCGGTGCATGCGGGCGAAATGAAACAAGGGCAGATACAGCGCGGAATCGAAGCCCCAGACATTGGTCCAATCGGTCTGTTGCAGGAACTGCGCCTCCGTCAGCTCCCCGGCGACCCAGCGATCGAGCACCGGCTGCACCCGCCGGGGAAACATCTCGAAACCGAGAACGACCTGCCAGCGAAGCGCGTGCAGCCCTGCCATCGTATGCAGTTGCCAGCGATGATGTTCAGCTTGATCGTGCAGTTCGCCCAGCAGCACGACATCGCTCGATACCGCACGTTTCAGCACCTGAGCCTGCGAGGTCGGCGACGATTCGGTGGCTGCGGGCATCAACCAATGACCGGGCGACACGCATGCCTGACCGAAGACATGCGACGTACCGATCGATGCCCAGACCGCGAAGACGCAAACTGCGCGTTGGATCGAAATACGGACGGACGACCTCAAGCGTTCACCGACGGCAATCCGGCCAACGCCATCGCGAGTTCGGCTGTGTACCGCGACCGCGGAATGCGGCGCTCATCGAGGAGATATCTGACGGTGTAGTTCACGGCGAGACTCCGCGGCTGATTCGGGAAGAAGATGCGCGCTATGTGCTCATTGTCGCGCAGTCAGGCGCCGTATCGCCATGGCTGAGGACAGCCGAAGTCGTCCCGCCATCGGTGGGGCGCAGGATCATCCCGGTTTGCCGTCGATGCGTGCCCGACTCAGCCATGGCCAGTACACGACGAGGTAGATTGCGAACGCGAGCGCCCAGCATATCGCCGACACCACGATGGCCGGTCCATACGCCGAAGGCAGGAGTAGCGGCACGAACACGCGTATGACTGCGCCGACATGCACCAGGACGTAGCTCGCCGTCTCGGCGCGACCGACGGCGAGCGCCATGCCCATATGTCCCCGGGCCGTTCGCGTGATCATGCCGATGATCATGCCGCCCATCGCTCCGACCACGAACGCATGCAAGGCAAGCGCCGGCGTTCCGGCCAGCCCGAATAGCGCGCTCGCCAGCAGCATAAACCCGAGCGGTATCCAGCCATACGACACGTGCAGAATCCATAGTATCGGACGACCGCGCGTCGCGGCCGGATTCCATGTCCAGAGTCGAACCGCGTGTGTACCTGCCGCGAACAGTGCCGCCACGCCGACCACGGGATCCGGTGCGCCCAACACCCAGGCCGCCCATGTCCCCGCGAAGACGACGATCGCTGTCGCATCGAGATGCCGGACGCTGCGCAGCTTCGCCGAGCGCACGGCGTTTCGAGTAAACATCGGGACGACCCGGCCCGCCATGATCGTGACGATGAGGAGCACGAAGCCCAGTGCGGCCTCGACGAACGCAAGGGGAGACACACTTATGAGGCCTGTGGCGGCAAGATGAAACGCAACGTTCAGTGCCGCCATGGCCAGCAGGATCGCGACGAAGAGGCGGTTGCGGTTGCGCGCGCGATGCAGCGGCAGCCACAAACACCCCGCGACCAGTGGCAGGAACGCAATGTCGGCGACGGCCGCGAACACACCGGGGCCGGTGATCATCGCGATCCGCCCGACGATCCACACGCCGGCAATTGCTGCGAGTGCGAGTCCCGTGGGCGTCGGCAGACCAGTCCAGTTGCGAACCGCAGTGAAGAGAAATCCGACGATCACGGCGATGGCGAAGCCGAAGACCATCTCATGCGCGTGCCAGACGACACCGGGCACGTCCCCGAGCGGCGGCAACACTCCGAAGAACTGGGCAACCCACAGCGGCAGGCTCGCCGCAGCGAGCAGCGCGGCAAGCAGATAGAAGGGGCGAAAGCCGAGATTGAACAACGCCCCGGGAAGCCGACTGGGCGACAGATCGGCCGACGGGGTATCCACGCTTAGCGGCAGGCTCATGATGCGAACACTCCAGGGACGGTTGCGCATTGTCCGTCCGTGCACGGCAATCGCGATTGACCACCATCAATGCACAGCCTGGAACTCGATCGCCGGGGGCACTTTGCGCCCCGGGTGTCCGCACCGATAATCGAGACTCCCCATTCACGAGACACGACGGCAACCATGGCCGCATTCGAACGCTTGTTCAACCCCAGAGGTATCGCCGTCATTGGTGCGAGTGCCGATTCCACCCGCGCCGGCGGACAGACTGTCGATGCGCTGAAACGACACGGGTATGGCGGCGGCGTCTACCCGATCAATCCGAAGTACGACGATATCGCCGGCTTCCGTTGTTATCCCACGCTGCAGGCACTCGACCGTCCCTGCGACATCGCAGTCATCGCATTGCCCGCGGCACACGTCGCCGACGTGGTGAAACAATGCGGGGAGTGTGGGATTCCCTACGCTATCGTCCTGGGCGGCGGCTTTCGCGAAGTCGGCCCCGAAGGGGCAGCGCGGGAGCGTGCCATGGTCGCCGCAGCCCGAGCAGGCGGCGTGCGACTGATCGGACCGAACTGTCTCGGTCTGGTCAACGTGTCGACGAAAGCCTATGCCGCATTCGGCAGCCTCACCCGCGAACCGAACCTGCAGCCCGGCCCGGTGTCCGCGGTCATTCAAAGCGGCGGGTTCGGCAACAGTCTGGTGATCCGTTGCGCATTGGCCGGCGTCGGTTTTCAGACCGTCGTCACCAGCGGCAACGAGGCCGACATCAGCGCGCCGGAACTGATCGAAGCCTATGTCGATGATCCAAACACTAAAATCATCCTGACCTACCTGGAAGGCATCACGGACGGACCGCGATTCGTCGCGGCTGCCCGACGCGCCCTCTCCGCAGGCAAACCGATCATCGCGTGGAAAGCCGGCAACACGCAGCAGGGATCGAAGGCAGCCGCCTCGCATACGGCCAACCTCACGGGCAGCTACGATGTGTTTCAGGCGGCGTTCCGGCAATGCGGCGTCATCGAAGTGCACGACGTCGACGAGGCAGCAGACTTCGCGCTGTGCCTCATGGCGGGGCGCATGCCCAAGGGCCGCAACGTGGCCGTCATGGGAGGGTCGGGAGGGTCGGCCGTCGTATTCGCGGATACGGCCGATGAGGTGAATCTCGTGCTCGCGCCGCCTTCCGAGCTGACGATGCAAGTGCTGCGCGCCAACCTGCCTTCGGTGGCATCGCTCGAGAATCCGATCGACTACGCCGCGGGCTTTCCACGACCGGGCGACGAATCGAAGCTGCTCGCGACGCTGGACGCCGTGCTGGCCGACGACAACATCCACCAACTGGGCATGCTCTATGCCACGGTGCTCGGCAAGACGCTCAAGGTAAGCGCCGAAGTGCTTGCCGAAGCCGCCGCGAAATCCGACAAGCCCATACTCGCCTTCTCGGTACAGCCGCACGAGTTCGCCCCCGAGGGACACGACATCATGAAGGCGGCAGGCATTCCTTCGTTACCCTCGCCGGCGCGAGTGGCCAGGGCGATGGGCATGTTGGCCGATTTTGCCCAGGCACGTGCCCGCGCTGCGAGCCCCGAGACCCCGCCCGCTGCACCGACGATCACGAGCCTCGATCTGCCCGCGGGATCCATCACGCTCGACGAGCACGAAAGCAAAGCGCTGATCTCCCGTTTCGGTGTGCCGGTGACCCGAGACGTGCTGCTCGCGGCCGACCGTCTGGATGCGCCGGCCGCAGGCGCCGCTTTCCCGGTGGCGGCCAAAGTGCTCTCGCGCGACATCGCACACAAGACCGATATCGGAGCGGTCAGGCTCGGCGTGCGAGATGCTGCCGAGCTTGCACGCGTCGCGCAGGAACTCGTCGCGAAAGCGCGCAATGCGTGCCCCGAGGCAACGATCACCGGCGTGCTTGCCTGCGAAATGGTCTACGACGCTTTGGAAACCATCGTCGGGGTGGTGAACGATGCCGTGTTCGGGCCCGTGGTGGTGCTCGGACTCGGCGGCATCTTCGCGGAATCGATGCGCGACGTCACGTTTCGGCTCGCACCCTTTGGTGCCGAGACGGCACGGGAAATGATCGCCGAACTGCGCGGTCACAAGCTCTTCGAGGCGAGTCGTGGCAAACCGGCACGCGATGTCGATGCGCTCGCCGATGCGTTGAGCCGTGTCTCCGTCATGGCATCCACGCTGAGTGAGCGTATCGCGGAAGTGGACATCAATCCATTGCTCGTGCGCGAACAGGGAGGCGGCGTAGTGGCCGCCGATGCCTTGGTCGTGTTGCGCGCGTCACCGGTTCCGAACATGTCATAAGGGTCGACGCCGGTCAGCAAACCCTGCGATCCGGAGCATTCGACGCCGAACCATCGAACGTCGCGAGGTCAGCCGATCGCAGTTCGCAGTTCGCTCGCCGCGCGCCAGTATTCGGACTCCAGCGAACTCACGGTTGCACCGATGATTTCGAAGTCGCCTTGAGCCGCGGCCTGCTCGATCGTTTTGCTGAGCCCCGCAACGATGGTTGCACCGAGGCTTGCGCTGCTCGACTTCAGCGAGTGCGCTGCACGCCGAACATCCGCGAGATCCTTTCCCGCGCGAAACCCGCGGATCTCGTCGATGAGTTTCGGGGCATTGTCGATGAAAAGGCCGATAGCTCGACCGACGACCCCCGTCCTGCCCTGCGGATCGATCGAACGCAGCGAGTCGATCTGCTGCCAGTCGATCACCGCATCCGTTTTCGATCCGAACGATTGTGCAGGCGAGAATGCCAAGGGCATCGGTCGCGACTCGGCTGCAGGATAAGCCGATTGGGAAGCAGCGGCTGATGACGACCGTCGTGAAAGAACGCGCACCAGAGCGGCCATCCCCACCGGCTTGTGAACGACATCATCCATGCCCGCATCGATGCACTGGTCGCGATAGTCGTCGAGCGCGTTCGCGGTGACACCGACGATGCGGCAATGCAAACCGCGCCGCGCTTCGTCGTCCCGTATGATGCGAGTCGCCTCGATTCCGTCCATTTCAGGCATCTGACCATCCATGAGGATGACGTCGAACGCGCAGGAGGACGCTCGGGCGACCGCCTCCTCGCCGTTGCGCGCGAAAACGACGGCATACCCGAGTTGCACGAGCATCGCCTGCAGTGTTTCCGCATTCACGGGATCGTCCTCGGCGACGAGAACGCTGCCTCGGCTCCCTTCGGCAGACACGGGGGCTTCGGCGCTGCCGGGCGTGCGCACTGCGGCGAACAGTCGGCCCAGGCGCAAGGCAGCAGCCTCCTCCGACACCGGTCGGGGCAGGACCACGCTGGGATGCTCGATCCGCCCCTCGATGCTCGCACAGTCCTGCGCAGCAGCAATGATGAGCATGGGCAGGTCGCGGGTGCCGGGCAGCGCCCGAATCACCTCGACGACTTCGACAGCATCGAGCGTCGGCGGGCGATGCTCGATCAGCGCACCATCGAAGGTTCCCCCGGGAAACGTGAGCGCATTCGCAATCGCGCTGTCGATGCTGGCCGAGCAAATCACGCGACCGCCGTCCGCGAGCAGCCGCTGACGCCACTGGGCAAGGCCCGCTGCGTCGCTATCCGCGACAAGAATAAAGCGGCCGATCAACGGCTTCATTGCTCGATCATCTGGTTAGGGCCCACCTGCGCCGACTGGCAGCAGACAGCCGATGTCCTGAGTCAGAAATTCGCTGAACAAGAGCGCCGAGAGTCGACCCCGAACCTTGTCGGAAATTCTCGCCAGGTGTCTCGCCTGGCTGCGGTTCCGTTCGCGTTTGGCGCCGACTAGGACACGTTTCGTCGCCAAAGCAGCAGCGATCCCCTTCGGCGATGAAACAACGAATGCCTGACTGAGGACAGTAGCGGTGTCCGACGCGGACACGTTCACGATGCTGGGGTTTACGACATCCCGGCCGGAATACTTGATTCCTCCGGCGCGGGTACCGCAAAACAAACGCTCAGCCCTCGCCCGGCAGTTCGATGCCGAGCATGAGATAGGACAGGCTCTTGCCGTGAGCATCCTGTGCCAGGGAAATCGTGACACCGCCGCCGAGCGCATTCTCGATCACGAAGTTGAGCGCCTTCAGCTTCGGCAGTTCGTAACGCGTCACGGGGCCTTTTGCGACATGCTCATAGGCCGCCATGACGCGTTCGGCCGTCAGCTGTTCGCGCAGCACGGCCCAGGCACGATCGTCGTAGGCGACGACCGATACGTTCGAAGTGTTGCCCTTGTCGCCCGCGCGGGCGTGGCCGAGCGCATGAACTTTCACGCTCATCGCGCCCCCTCCACGACCACCTGGGTCTTGACCAGTTCGCGCGGCAGGAGCACCGACTTCACGCCGAGCACTTCCCGGATCGCGTTGGTCCCGCCGCCGCCACCGGCCGGGCCGTTGACGTGCAGCGTGCGCATCTCGAATCCGACCGCCTGAGCCGCCTTGCGGTCCGGGCTGCGCGCGGCGATCCGCAAACGCACCTCGTAGGGTTCGGGACGGCCCGCCCCCATGCCGTGCAGGCTCGACATGCCGATGTAATCGACGCGCAGCTCCGGATACGTGAAGCCTCGCATCTTCAGACGCTCACGTACGATCCGCTCGGAGAGCTGGGCGCGTGCCAACGCATTGGGTCCTGCATACCCGACCTCGCCTTCGCCGATCCAACCATCATGAAAACCTACGACGACCTTGTATGTGGGCGTGCGGGGACGCGCCTTGGCACCGGCGACCCGGACGCGATCCTTGCCGAGCTGATCGAAGCTCACGTCGGTGATGTCGAGGATGCAATCCGGCGTGATGTAGCTCGAGGGATCATGCATTTCGTAGAGCACCTGCTCCTTGCAGGTCATCACGTCGAGACGACCGCCCGAGCCGTCGACTTTGCCAAGTACCAGGTTCCCGGCGGCATCGACATCCGCGAACGGGAAGCCGATCCGGGCCATGTCGGGCACGTCCTTCTTGCCGGGATCTGCAAAACAGCCGCCGGTGAGTTGGGCTGCGCACTCCATGAGATGCCCGGCGATCGTCCCGACGGCAAGTCGGGCGTAGTCGTCGTACGACCAGTCGAGCCCGTGCATCATGCAGGCCAGAAAAAGCGAAGGATCCGATACCCGGCCGGTCATCACGACGGGCGCCCCGGTATCGAGCCCGGCTCGAACGACGTCGGCGCCCAGATACGCGTTCGCCGCCGCCATACGCGGCAGGATCGATTCGACCGGTTCGCCGCTCTCCAGCAACCGCAATTGCGGGTTCGCCCGGATGTGCTCGGTGACATCATCGCCGAGCACGACAGCCACCGGGACCTCCCCCAGACCGAGCGTCTTCGCTTCCCCGCGCACGGCACGTGCTGCAGCGAGCGGATTGGCAGCCCCCATGTTGGTCACGATGCGCACACCGTTGCGCAGACACGCGGGCAGCACGGCCTGAAAGCGCTCGGAAAGATACGGCGTATAGCCCTTCTCCGGATCCTTCAGGCGGGTGAGGTTTTCGCGCGCGATGGTGCGCTCCGCAAGACACTCGAACGCGAGGTAGTCGACGTTGCCCTTTTCGGCCATCTCCTGCGCCGGATCGATGCGGTCGTCCGAGAAGCCTGCGCCGCAGCCGACGCGTATGCTCGATTTCTTGCTCATGCGAAACGGACTTTCAGGAAGGCATCGGCAGCGGCCGTTCGCTCACGAGCGCGAGCCAGCCGCGCACGATGCGGTAGAGAATCCACAGGCCGACGACGACGGCGATGATCCAGGCAAACGGGATGCCGACGAAGGTGATAAAGAATGCAACTGCGACGAGGCTCCACAGCAGGGCGAACCAGAATGTCCGGATCTGCCAGCGAAAGTGCGATTCCAGAAAGGTGCCGCGCACGTCCGGGCGCTTCACGTAGTTGAGAATCACCGCGATGATCGACGGCCACCCGGTCAGGAACGCGGTGACGACGAATACGGCGCCGAAGAGGCCCGCAAGCGCACTGAACGCATGCAATCCGTAGATGAGATGGGTCAAGCCGACGAGCCCGCTCGTCGGCTGAGGTAAGCCGGTACGTGCATCGATATCGGTCACGGTCGTCTCGCAAATGAGGAGCGACGATTATTGCCGTTCGCTTTGCGCGAGACAAGCGCACTTCGTGCGTGGCGCCCGTGAACGATTGCACCTCGCTTCGACTCCAATCCGAGCCGGCAGCGCGCAAAATCGGACGATGACGAGGACACGATGTCGAGACGGGAACTGCTGAAACTTCTGGCTGCATTGACGGCAACGGGCATCGTACCCGCGTCCCTGCGCACCGCGGTTGCCGCCGCTCCCGATGCCCCCCCGGAACCGTTCGACTATGCCGCCCTGAAGGGACGTGCACGTGCGCTTGCAGCGACACCGTACCGACCGGCGTCGCGTTCCTTGCCGCCCGAAGTGAAGGCGCTCGACTGGGATCGCTACCAGAGCATCCACTATCGTCCGGAACATGCGTTGTGGGCGTCCGAAGGGCGTGCCTTCACCGCGCGCTTCTTTCATCTCGGCCTGTTCTTCGAAGACCCGGTCCGGATACACGAAGTCATCGCCGGCAAGGCGCGACGGGTTCCTTACGATGCTTCCCGATTCGACCATCGCAAGAGCGGCCTCGCCGGCGTCGCCCTGCCATCCGATCTGGGCTTCGCCGGATTCCGCTTGCACCATCGCAGCGATCCCGAGCGCGACATCGTCGCCTTTCTCGGCGCGAGCTATTTCCGTGCGGTCGGCGAAGAGAAGCAGTACGGCCTGTCGGCGAGAGGCCTCGCCGTCGATACCGGGATGCCTCGGCCCGAAGAGTTCCCGCGCTTTACCGACTTCTGGATCGAATCACCGGCCAAGGACCGTGATCGCGTTCAACTCTACGCGCTGCTGGATTCGCCGAGCGTGTCCGGCGCGTATCGGTTCGCAATCATGCCGGGGCGCACGCTGGTCATGGACGTCGATGCAGCGCTTTATCCTCGCAAGGAGATCGAACGCGTCGGCATCGCGCCGCTGACGAGCATGTATCAACACGGCGAGAACGACAAGCGCATGGCCAACGACTGGCGCCCTGAGATCCATGATTCCGACGGTCTGGCGCTCTGGACAGGCAGCGGCGAACGGATCTGGCGACCGCTCGTCAATCCGGAGCAGCTGCGCTTCAACGCCTATGCCGATCAGGATCCGCGCGGATTCGGACTTATGCAGCGAGACCGCGATTTCGATCATTATCAGGACGACGGCGCATTCTATGATCGAAGGCCAAGCCTGTGGGTCGAACCGCGCGGTCGCTGGGGCAAGGGCTCGGTACAGCTGGTGGAGATCCCCACCTCCGACGAGACCTTCGACAACATCGTGGCCTTCTGGCATCCAGAGACGAAGCCGCGGGCGGGCGACGAGTTGCTGTACGCGTATCGGCTGCACTGGGGAGCAAGCACCCCCGGTACGCCGCCGCTCGGTCACGTGGTCGCGACTCGTCTCGGCATCGGCGGGGTAATCGGCAAGGCACGTATTTATTACTCGCGGCGCTTCGTCGTCGATTTCTCCGGTGGTGAGCTCGGCCAGCTCGGCCCGACGGCCGGTGTCGAACCGGTCATCACGGCTTCGCGCGGCGAAGTCGAGATCACCTCCGCGCGTCCGCTCGCCTCGGTGTCCGGCTACCGGGCGATGTTCGATCTCAAGCCCATGGACGCATCGACCGACCCGATCGATCTCCGACTGTATCTGCGACTGGGAGAGCGCACGCTCTCGGAAACCTGGCTGTATCAATGGACTCCCCCGCCGCCGTCACAACGCAGTACGACCTGAAGTCCAGAAGCGAAACTTCGATCTGCGAATGAGCAGGCGCCTACGCCGGAACCGTCCGCGAGGACGGCTGCGATCGATCCGCGCGCCGTGGCCCATCGATGGCAGCAGGCATCCCCGCCCGCAGCGCACGCCATGAGCCATGCGCGAGTTCCGATCGGGTCACGAGGAGATTCAGTTCGCGCAAAGCCTCGGCCTGTTCGACCAGTGCCAAGCGCTCGCGAGACGAAAGTGCGCCTAGACCTCGCATTAGCGCACGTCCGACGAGTTCGGTTCGACCTCGCGCCAAGGCACCGGCCGAGGTTTGCCGAATGGCGAGGGATCGTGCGGTCGCGTTCATGACGGGATCGGCGATCACCGCGGCCAATCCCACCGCTTCTGTTGGCATACGCGCCCACCGTGCAGTCTCCTCGAGCTCGCGTACGCCGACCGCCTCTTCGGGCACGATGAACAGGCCCAAGCGTCGACATGCGCGCCCCAGCGTCGCGCGACTGAGCAGCACGGACACCGGAACGCAGAGCACCAGTGCGCCTGCCACCGGCAACAACCAGCCGACATGCGAGACGTCCAGCCAAACCACGAGGCCGATCCATGTCACACCGACGAGTACCTGCCAGCCGTGACGGCGTCCCGCTTCGGCCCATGACGTCTCGGCATCGTCGCGGGGCGGTGACTTCCACTGGACGGCGTGTCCTGTCAACGCTGCCAACACGAACTGCGCATGGAACAACATGCGCACAGGCGCGAGAAGCATGGACGAGAGCGCTTCACCGACCATGCTCACCAGGCAGCGCACCGCGCCTCCGAACCGGCGTGCGCCGGCCTGGAACACCAGCACCATGCCGAGCAACTTCGGCACGAACAGCAGCGATAGCGTCGTACTGAAGAGCGCGAGTGCGCGCTCGGGGCGCCACTCCGGCCACACCGGAAAGAGTTGATACGGTTGCACGAAATAGACGGGCTCGCTGAGTAGATGAACAGCAAGCAACGCCATCGACAGAACGAGAGCGATACTCCAGAGGAGGGACGATGCATACGCCATCACCCCGGTTCCGAACACGATCCGGTGCACAGGGCGTATGCCTCGCGCAGCGATCAGGCGGGCATTCATGAGGTTACCCTGACACCACCGACGGTCACGCTTGATCTCGTCGAGCAGGTTGGGAGGCATTTCCTCGTAGCTGCCATCGAGATCGTAGGCAATCCACACGCCGTACCCTGCGCGACGCATGAATGCAGCTTCCACAAAATCATGCGACAGGATTTCACCGGAGAGCACGCCTATACCCGGCAGCCGGGGTAGCGCACAATGGCTCATGAAAGGCTGCACGCGAATGATTGCGTTGTGGCCCCAATAGTGGGATTCATCGAGCTGCCAGAAATGCAGTCCGGCCGCGAGCATCGGCCCGTATGCGCCTGCCGCGAACTGCTGTATGCGCGCATGCAAGGTTTCACGGCCGGCCGCACGCGGGATGGTCTGGATGATGCCGGCTTGCGGCTCGGCCTCCATCAGCTGCACCAGGCGCTTGAGGCAATCACCGGTCATCACGCTGTCGGCGTCGAGCACGACCATGTAGCGATAGTCGGCGCCCCAGCGGCGGCAGAAGTCAGCCACGTTTCCGCTCTTGCGCCGAATCCGCACACGCCGCCAGCGATAGAAGATGCTGCCGAACCCCGAAACATCACGGCACAGCTTCTGCCACGCGAACTGCTCGGCGACGCGTACATCGGCATCGTTCGTGTCGCTCAGCACGAAAAAGTCGAACCGATCGAAGACATCGGTGCGCCGGACCGATTCGAAGGTAGCGCGCAAACCTGCAAAGACTCGTGTCACATCCTCATTGCATATCGGCATGATAACCGCTGTCCGCGCCATCGGATCGATCGGCACATCGCGTCCCGCCTTCGCCGAAATCGCGTGCTTGTCCTTACCGAACAGAATCAGAAAGAATCCTGCAACGGCCGTCCAGAAGCCGGCGCTTATCCAGGCGAACAGCATGGCAAAGAGCACCAGCATCGCGATTTCAAGGGGCTGCCTGCCCTGATACGGAAGTACCGTAGCCATGTAATCGGTAGCGAGCCAGGTTTGCCCCAGCGTCAGAATCAGCAGACTCAGGCGGCGGCGTAGCGCGGCGCGGTTGAGCTCCCGATTCGCTCCCGGCGTCGCCTCACCACCCAGTGCCGTCTGCGCGGCGGACAACGCTTGCACTTGAACGCTGCCCTCGACGAGGGCTCCGGTGCGAGGCGACATGACTCGACGATGCACGGGCGGCATCGCCTTCGCCATGCGCTTTCGATCCCCCGCGGTAGTGGCGGCGTGGACCAACACGCGGGATTTCGTGTGATGGGCGCCAGGCACGAACGACCCATGATCTGTGACCTGGTGCTCCGGATCTGTATGCGCATTCGGTTGCATGGCGTCCTTGCGATGACCAGCCTACGATTACTCGGGCGGAACGATATAGCTCCACACTTCGGACCATGGGACATTGCCGACGTTCAGCTGTCCGCGCAATTCAACGGGCCGCTTTTCGTCGAATTGGCGCAAACGCACGGTCGCACGCCATCCGCCCGTCGCTTCATGACGACGCAATGTGCGCTCGACGATTTCGGCGTTGTCGCTTGACGACACAAGCCAAACCGGATTGTCGTCGCGCAAGCGTTCGTCCGCGGTCGTTTCGAAATCGACGACGAAACCCACGATGCGTTCCGACCCGCGATCCCTGCGCTCACTCGGTGCGTTCGGGAGTCGTCGGGTCTGCACGACATGCGCAGATGGCAACGGCAACTGTTCCGCTGGTCCCCATAGCAACTCGTATTCCAGATCGATCGGCTTACGCGGTTGAGGGGGTGCCTGCGCTATCCAATACGCGACGATGTTGTCGTTCGTTTCGTCCGGGCTCGGGATCTGTACGAGCTCGATTCTGCCGCCGCCCCAGTTTCCCTTGATCGTGACCCAGGCGCTGGGCTTCAGATCGAAACGCGCATCGAGATCTTCGTAGCTTCGAAAGTGGCGGTCGCGTTGCATGAGACCGAATCCCGAAGGATCGGTGAGCGCAAACGATGTCACGAGCAGGCGTCGCGGATTAACCAGAGGACGCCACAACCACTGCCCGCTCGCAGTACGTATCGACAGCCCGTCGGAATCATGGACTTCGGGGCGCGCCGTCCAGGCCGGTGGTGGCTGATTTTCCCCGTGGAGGTACATGCTCGTCAGTGGCGCAATGCCGAGCTTCGCGACGCTCTCGCGCAAGAAGATGCGCGCCCTGACCTCGGTGCGCATGACCGTCCCGGGACGGATGACAAAGCGATAGGCGCCGGTCGCCCGTCGAGAATCGAGGAGGGCATGCACAACGAGATGGCGATCCTCGGCGGACGGCCGTTCGATCCAGAATTCAATGAAACGCGGGAACTCTTCGCCCGATGCTTCGCCGGTATCCATGGCGAGCCCACGTGCTGCAAGGCCCATGCGCAACCCCTGCGCCAATGCACGGAAGTAGCTTGCTCCGAGGAACGCCGCCACCTCGTCTCGTCGCCCGTTCGCATCGAACTGATACAAGACCCGAAAACCGGCGAATCCGAGCGATGCATCGCTCAGCGAACCGAGTTT